>Ga0163217_1044850_pt1 | contig 13072 bp, 13 predicted proteins | sample SynspAceP_FD_185933 | JGI IMG/M metagenome (GOLD analysis project Ga0163217, IMG submission 185933) | Saline lake microbial communities from Ace Lake in Antarctica - Synechococcus sp. Ace-P (PacBio error correction) | ecosystem: Environmental > Aquatic > Non-marine Saline and Alkaline > Saline ...
ATTGCCTGTGTGCGGAATTACAAACTTTCTCAGGGCTTATTTTTAGTGAAATATTGCTTTTTGGCATATATGCCAACTTATAATATTTGCCGGCAGGAAGAGCCAGGTTAATATGGTTACCAATAACAGCAATTTAGAATAGAATAGTTTGTGCGTTGGAACTTAATGTTATATGTTTCCATGTTATTTTTGGTCAAGTTTGGTAACAGGTTAGGTCATAATATTTTCATTATAGCCTTTAATCAGAGCATATTATTTAGGATTTCATTTTCATGCGAAGAGATAGAAATTTTCATTTAGATAAGTTTCTTTTGTAGTCGCTAATTTTATGGTTATAGGTTTGGGAGACTAAGTAATCTTAGATGATCCATTAAGGAATAATTCTTCCTTGGTAAAACTCATCTGAACAGTTTGAATAGTCGCTCGCTTTTGTCTAGCTTATCCTCCACAAAAAGTGGGGCATCAACGTTTAAAGGCAAGGATTCCTTTAATTGTCTTAAAGGATGCACTGCCAACTGATATGCCCAATTTATTGAAATGATGTTGAAGAGATCTGAACAAACTTATTGTTTCTTCGGTCCAAGAAAGAATAAAACCCTTCAATTCGAATAAAGCTTTGTTTGTTGCCCTTTAATGTGTTATTGGTTGTCAATAATGCTCTTGTAATCTCGAAGAAAATCAATTCCTATAAAATGTAAATTTGCTGGGAAGCACTTGGTTTTTTTTGCCATTGATTATTTTTGAATCTTTTTGTTATTCTACAATCTAGATATTTTCAATTTCTATGTTGGATTATTTTGTGCAACAGAATGGATACATAACTAAACCCGCTCGAATTTATTAATACTCAATGCGTTTTATTTTTAATATTCTTCCAATGCTTCTAAAAAATATCTGTTCCTTAAGCATGCGCGTAAAGGTTCCTTGAAGAAACCTTTTTCAGATATTCTGTATCCATTTTTCGGTTTGGGGACTTGACTCAAAATGGGCAAATATCTTTAGATTTTCTTAGCGTTTTACATCTGTAAGCCCGAAAGGGCAGAGGTTACAAAATGGCTGTTTTCATGTATTTCTTATATTGTTACTAGTCCAACATGGTTTAATCAATCTTAGAACAATAATATAAACTGGCTATGAAAATAGAAACAGTGAAACTAAAAGTTTATAAAATCTTTTATTTTCCGTGAAAGATATTTTTTTACAGAATATATTTTTGGGTTTTTTCCTATTCTAAAGTTTCTTTAATTGAAGAATGGAGTGCGGGTTGGGGTATAGTATTTCTTTAACTGCCCATAAGTTTTAGTTATAAAAAATCAAATCATCAGAAAATATATTATGCTGTAAATTTAGAGGACTATCATAAAAACATTCGAATGGAAATAGAACAGCATTCAAACTCCTTCTAGGTAAACATGGGATTGTAACAATCGAGTGCACAATGCCCTTTTTTAAAACGGAGAAATTGACTATCAAGTCGGATGGTGGAGGTTACTAGAACCGGAATGGGTGGCCAAATAATTAAATATTGATATAGCTTGCCAAAATCTTCTTTGGTAGGAATCAATGAATCTGGATTTTTAATTATCCAAGAGGAATTTAGAAGCTAGATCTGGAGCGGTAAAAAATACCCTATACAAATTAATGAAAATAGTCAAGATTGGTGCCAGCAAGATTATGGAAATTATGGTGTCTCTTATTCGTATGGCCTGGCATAGTGCAGGCACCTACGTGATACGGATGGTCGCGGTGGTGCAGGTCAGGATCAAGGGCGAATTTGGCGCCTAAATAGTGGGACAATGCAATTGGATAAGGCCGGTTTGTTACTGTGGCTATTAAAAGAAATACGGCAAGAATTTATTGGCCGATTTTGGATATTGCCGGAAACTGTGCACACGAATCATTGGATTTAAAATGTTGCGGTTTCGCTGGAGGGCGCGAGGATATATGGAATCTGAACAGGATGGTTATTAGGGGTTCGGAAAGGATGGATGGACAATAAAGAACGTTATTCGAGTGGAGAATGAAATCGGGCTTGGAGTGCCACATGGGGTTGATCTATGGTAATCCGAAGGGGCATATTGTATCCAGATCATAGAGTTGGCTTATATTAGCGATACTTTTTGGCGTATGAGCTTATGAGATTAAAGAAACGGTGCCACTGATTGCGGCGGGACATCCTTTTGTGTAAAACACATGGTGCTGCCGATCCATAATATGTAGAAGCAGAACTGCAGCGCGGGCATAGAAGCCATGGGATTGGGATGGAAAATAACTTTGGTAGTGGAAAAGGGTGCGATACCATTACAGTGGATAGAGGGTGCATGGCCATAACCTACCAAAATGGAGCCACACCATTTTTGAAAATCCTAAATTTGGTTAGAGTGGAATTACAAAGTCATGCAGGGAGGAAACGCAATGGAAGCCAAAAGATAATGCTGGAGTTAGGACTGTACTGAATGCCCACAATCTCGCATTAAAGCACGCCGTTTATGTGACTTACAGATACTATCTTTACGCATGGATCTGCAATATGAGCAAAAATTATCAAGACACTTTTGAATCCGAGGAATGTTGAGATGCTACTCGTGCCTGGTATTAACTAGTGACGTGATATTTGGTGGGTATCTCGTATCTAGGGCCTGAAGTGCTAGGAAGAATTAATATGGCCAAGATCCGGTGCTAAGGGTTGATCAATGAATTGATCAATGTTAAGGATCTGCGATCTGAAATCAAAAATTTGGGCATCGAGGTCTTTTCTATTTACGTTGGTATACCAGTTGGGTTCGGCATTACTTTTAGGAGCTAGATAAACGAGGGGGAGCAAAACGGGGGCGCGTGATAGTCTGGCCCACAAAAAAATTGGAAGTAAAATACCTACTTTATTGGCATGTTTTGGAAAATTGGACAGTGAATCAAAGGACATTCACATTTTCCCTTAATCGGAATAAGAAAGTTCTTGGCAGACTTAATTGTTTTGGCAGGAATGCTGGCTGTTGAGAATCAGCGCAAATGGCCAGGTAGCCCAAGTGAAGTGCCATTTCACTGGACGCACGGATGCTCAGAGAAACAAACCGATGCAGAAGCTTTTGAAGGCAACTAGAAACAAGGGGCGATGTTTGAAATTTGCAAGGATACATTAAAAGGTTCCAAGGAATTCGTGGACAAGGCTCAATTATTGACACTAACACTCCTGAATGTCCGTCTCCTTGGTGGCTTTGCGAGTACTTAACCAATTAATGAAGGTTAGCCACACGGTTTTCAAAAGCTTTAGAAGCTTTGACGAAGGACTTATTTTTGGGGAATTTACTTGATATGGATACTACTTGGAAGGCCGTTTGGTACAGAATGTTTTGAAGGACGTAACCGCAAGAGACGAGAATACAATGGACAGGCCACCAGAGGACTTATTTTTGGTTCTAATTAGAGTTAGGGCATTGCCGAGGTGTATGCCTGGCAGATTTGGAGAATAAAGTTTATAAGGATTTTTGTTTAGCTTGGACCAAATGATGAACTTGATCGCTTTTGATTGGCTTTAATATTTAGAGGTTATCCAATTTTTTAAAAAAGGTGGTCGGAAAGGGACGGCTTTTTTTTAATGCTTATTGTTTGGGGTTAAATTCTAATTTGTAAGAGGGAGAGAATCCCCAAGCAAGGTTCTATAAATGTAGAGGGAACATTGTTGTTGTTTCATTGATAGCGTGCAAGGAATTACTTCCCGTTTATTCTTATGCTTATTGACTCAATTATAAACGTTTCGGCGTAGCTCCAGCTCAAATTTCGGTAATCTTTTTATACGAACTCTTTTGGGGAGACATAAATAAAGTTCTGTCAAAGTCGGAAATTGTTGGATAAGGTATTTACGATCATTCTATTCCCCTAAAACCACAATTTTCAGGGTATAAATTTTAATAAATTACCATCGGCTTTTTGCAATTTTCTCCATAATCATTTCGATGTTTTATTTGGGAATAAATATTTATTGCAATTGAAGGTTCTTAATGGTTATACAGATGTCTAAAATGGATATAAGGGCGTATTCCTGCTCCACAGGATAAAACCAGGTCATTTGTTATGAATTGGGTCAAAAATAGTGAAGATAAGCTTGCCCGCATGGGGTACGGCCAGCATATTGGGTGACCTCCATGATATTGTAGATTTTGATAAATAAATTCAGAAAGCATTTCATTATTGAGGTAAAGGTAAAGGTCTCAGGTTGGTCTTCAATTCCGGAAGGGTTAATGGAAACTCTGTTGCCTGGTCTCGGAATAAAGTCTATCCGAGGTCTTTTCACACAAAAGTTTTACGTATGGTAATCTAATGTGTCTCATATCTTAAGATATGGGTGTTTCTTAGTTTAGGCATATTGAACTCTAATTGTAGATTTCAGATAATGAAGTAAATTATTTGCTCAGTCATTTTAAAGGCCATACTCCCCTCTACTATAATATATCTGGTTTTCAGAAATTCACTTTTCCCTTTTCTGCCATTCTTCTTTAGGAGTTCATAGGTGGGTATCATTTTGCTTTTTAAGCATAGAAGCCAATGCAGAATATATATAGTATAAAGTGGTGTTTTTTGTTAGTGATTCCATTCAAACCCGTAGCGGATCAGTTTTTTTCTTGCATTCTTATCCCGTAGCTTGGGTCTGGGTCCTACTCTCCGTCCATCAAATTGCTTGGGAGGAATGGGAATACCTCGGTGTTTGTAGGAATTAAAGAATTCCTGGCACAGTGTTTAACGGCCATCCTGTTGCCTGTTTAATGCACTCGATTTGCAATAGTAAATTGTTTGCCACCTTTTCATTGATTTCACATATAATATATATTTCAATCAATTTTTGTGCTATGGAGGATTTTTTCCCTAGCATATGGGGCTACCTAATAAAGTATCGGCATCAGTATTTTTTTGAAAATTTGGGTGGATTCGTCCTTCTTCACCGTGCTCCGTCATATTGGGATATATACCATTGCACTTCCATGATCTACCAACGAATTACTTCAACGTCATTTTTCTTTTCATGATTTGTTTGGAAACCATTCATCCACTTGGAGGTATGGCAGTGGGCATGGGGATTTTTCAGTAATTACGTTATAGCTTTTAGATTGCCTTAAAATTCCCATATCTGTTATTTTTATTATTAATTCCAATGGATAATAGCTAGACTTGAGAATTATAGACCAAAAGATATACACAAGGGTCAACTCATTTACCTATCCAATGATTCTTTTATCTCTTTATTGGTTTCGTTAAAGCTATTATTCTTCAACTTCTATATTGTCCAGTAATTGCTCGGTAGAATAACACAACTAGGTACGGTAGAAATGGCGCTGATCTTTAAACCACGCAATAGATTTGCGGCAAGGCTCTGTCCTCGATTTTGAGCAGTTTATTTAGTCGACCCATTATCCAAAACTTCGTGTATTTGGTCTTTTTCAATAACGCGTCCTTACTGACGACTATTTCTGAATACTTTTAAAATATTTCTTGGTCAAAACACTGACCAATGGGAGAAGAATTGCCCTATCCCTGTTCTTCCCATAATCTAACAAACGCACATTCGCACCAGGTCGAACATATTATATTAGGTTGATGGATCATAAGGGGTTCCAAGGTCTTATGATTTTTGAGGCTTTGGCCGTAATCTGCTGGATTGGATTGCCAGCATATATGTTTCACTTTTGAACCAAATTGGGTGCGCAAGGCGCCATTGGTTTCCTTCCAGGGTATGGGGATCTGGGTTGGGGTTTCTATGATGATAAAAAATCTCAGTATTCAGTTCCATGCGTTTAAGGCTTGATTAGCAGATGCAATCAATATTTACGGGACCGAATTACGAAGGCCGGGCACATATCTCAACCGCTTATTGAAGATATAGTTGTTACTATAGGGCTAATATTTTTTAAAAATTTGGTCAAAATTTTTTCGGAGAACCGTATGGCGGTCGGCTAATTTATTGGAAGATCAAATGGGTAATCCATATTGGAAAGCAAAGTAAAAGATTAGGCCCATTTCCAGATTATGGTATGACAAAATTATGCAAAGCCCCTAAGAATTAAAAGGCAAGATACCGTTTTCCCAACGACGAATATTGCATGGTATCGTATTTTTGTCATTGCGGATAATAGCCTGGAATCGAAGGAGTGTTTATATTTCATAGTATATTTCTCTAATTAATCTGAAGATATCGAAGATAGCAAATCTTTTATAAGTTTTTCAGGAGATTTCGGGATGTTCTAGGAAAGGTAATAAAATTGCAATGGAACCAGACTTCATCGATTTATATTAATAAGTCTAATATATTGTCGGATTAGCGAAAAGCATACATAATGATAGCGGGAAGATTTTTTATTTTAATTTATAAGGATTTCCTATAGCACGTTGATTTTGGTTTAATGATTATAATTGAATGTTGGTGGAATCGTAAGGATTTATTCTTTCAACACGGGGGAGGAGGGAAAGAGGAGGTAATAAATCTGTAGATTCACAGAAGTTCAAATTGGATTGAAACCAAATTAAGGTGCTATTAAGGGTAAATCTTTATGATTAAAATAAAAAAATTTTCGCTAGGATATGTAGGGCTTTTGCTGGCTATTGGCAGACAATTTATTAGACTTTGTATTAATATAATCGGTGGTAGTTCTGGGTTATTGCAATTTTTTAATTACCTTTTTTCATAGAGATAAAGGAAGGAAATTTTCTGACTTACACAGAATTCAATGATAATATATAGACTACTCTAGTTAAGAATTAATTAGGAATATTTCTATGGAAATAAACGATCTTCGTACAGGGCTAATTATGGCGCCCATGAAAGAAGATACGATACCTATGCAATATGTCGTTGTGAAAAAGCGGTTTATCCATTTTTGCTTTATTTTTTGGGTTTGGATAATTTTGGTATACGATAATCTGGAAATGGGCCGTATCTTTTACGTTGTGCTTTCAAAATATGGGATTACCTTTTGATCTGGCAATAATTTGGACCCGCCTATACGGTGCTGGAAGAAATTTTGGACAAATTTTTAAAAGATTTTAGGTCCTATAGAGACGAATTATTATTTTGTAGCCGGGTTGGATATGTGGCCGGGCCTTTACGGTAATTTTAGGGTCCGTAAATATTTGATTTGGCATCTGCTAATCAAAGGCCTTAACCGCAGGGACTGGATAGTTGATATTTTTTTATATATAGACCGTCCGGATACCTTGAGGAAAAATGGGCGCTTGCACATTTTGGTTCAAGTGGAAAAGGCATTAAAATGCTGGCATATCAAGTAATCAAGCAGATTTTAGGGCAAAGCTCAAATATGAAAGGACTTGGACTCCTTATGATCCATCACTAGGAATATAAGATATGTTCGACCGTTTGGGTGGAAGGTGGTTTGTTAGATTATTGGAAGAACAGGGGATAGGGGAATTGCTTTCTCGCTTGGCTAGGTGTTTTGAACAAGAAATTATTTAAAGGTATTCCAGAAGATAGTCGTGCCAGTAAGGACGGGCGTTATTTGAAAGAGACCAAATTAAACGGAAGTTTTGATAGGTGGGTGGATAATAAAACTGGCCTGCAAATCGGGAGGAACAGAGCTTGCGAAATGGCTATTGCGTGGTTGTTGGAAAGTAGCCGCATTTCTACGGTACTAGTTGGTGTTAGTCGTACCGAGCAATTACTGGACAATATAGAGGTTTGAAGAATATTAGCTTTAACGGAAAACGGAATTAAAGGAGATAAAGAGATATTGGGATAGGTATAATGAGGTTGGACCCTTGTGTATTAATCTTTGGGATTAGATTTCAGTCTTAGTATTTTATCATTGGGAATAATAATAAAAATAACAGATTGGAATTTAGCAATTAAAAAGCGATATAGTTAATGTTACTTGAAAAAATTCCTTTGCCGCCATACTCAAGTTTGATGATAATGTTTTCCAAACATATGGAAAAAGGAAGAAGGTGGGACGTTGAAGTAATTCGTTTGTAGATTCATGACGTGGCCATGGGATAAATATCCAATATGACGGAGCAGGGTGGGAAGAAGGAGAATGGCCCCAAATTTTTCAAAAAATCTTTGATGCCGATATTCTATTATGGGTAGCCATGCCTAGGGAAAATCCTCCATAGCACAAAATTGATTGAAAGATTATATGTTGAGTGGTGAAATCAATGAAAAGGGGGCAATCATTTACTATTGGCAAAGTGGGTAGGTTGCTTATAAAGGCAGAGGATGGGCGTTAACAATGTGCCATGGGGATTCTTTATATCCTTACAGCAACTTGGGTATTCCATTCTCCCCAGACAGATTTTGTGGGAATGGTTGGAGAGGTAGGACAGGACCAGCTACGGGGTAGAGGAATGGCAGGGAAAAAACTTGAACGCTACGGGTTTTGATAGTGAATTCTAACAAAACACAGACACTTTTTATGACCTATATATTTGCATATTTGCTTTATGCTTAAAAGCAAAATGGATAACATGACCTATGGGAACTCTAAAGAGATGGCAGAAAGGGGAAAGGTGAATTTTTGAAAACCAGAAATATAGGTATAGTAGGGGAGTTATTAGGGCTTTTAAAAAGAATGATGAGAATTTTATTCATATTTGAATTCATACAATTAGAGTTCAATTATGCTTAAAGCTAAGAAAAGCATATGTGATTAAGATATTGGGGGGACACTTATAAGTTATCGATGGCGTAAAACGTTTTGTGGATGGAAGACTGGGGATAGTGACTTTATTCCGGGACAGGGCAACAGAGGTTTCATTTAACCTTCGGAATTAAGACCAATGGATTTTTACCTTTCCTCAATAAATGGGAATGGTTTCTTGAATTTATTATGCAAGATCTACAATGATCAATGGAAGGTGGGTCACAATATGCTGGGCCGTCCTGCGGGGGCGAGAGCTTTCTTACTGAGGTTTTTTGGGAGATTCCAATCAAGGGACTGGTGTTTTTATTGCCGGTGGAGCAGGATTTACGCCTTTATATATTTTTAGACATTGGTATACATAGAACTTCATGGATAAATTGATTTTCAATAAAAATCGGAAGATTTATCATATGGAAGAAGAATTGAAAAGATGCTCGATGGTAATTTTAATTAAATTTTACCGTGAAAATGTGGTGGGGTTTTTAGGGGGAATAGAATTGATTCGTAAATACTTATAGAGCATATTCGGACTTATGGTAAGAATTTTATTTGATATGTTGGTCCCGAGAAGTTGCGTAGAAAAAAAGTATTACGCGGAATTATTTAGGTTGGAGGATATAGAGATAAGCCGGCCGAACGGTTTATAATTGAGGATAATAGGCATAAGATAACGTGGGAAAGGTAATTCGCTGGCGCTATTTGAAAACCAGGGTTTGTTAGCTTTACATCGTTAATAGAATGGCTTGGTGGAACTTTCGATCCTTAAATTAGAATTTAACCAAACAATTAAGCATTAAAGGGGTCCTTTCCGGACATTTTTTTGAATAGAAATTGGATCAACCTAATTAAGCGATCAAAGCGGATCAGTTTCATGCACTTTGGTAGCTGAGAGAAAAATCTTGTATAAATTTATATCCAGAATTTCGCTAGGCATACACATGGCAATGGGCATAGCTCTGAATTAGAACCAAAATAAGGTGGCTCTGGTGGCTGTCATTGGTAGTTCTCTGGGTCTTGCGGTTACGTCTTCCAAAGACATTCTGGGAATGCGAACAGTTCCAAGTAGTATCCATATAAGTAAGTTCAAATAAGAGATCGTTCGTGCAAAGCTTTAGGTTTGTGACCCGTGTTGTGAACGTGGTAATTGGTGTTAATACTGCAGCCAAGGCGGAGGGATAATTTCGGGAGTGGTTAGTGTCAATTTGAAGCTGTGTAGAGCATTTCGCTGGTGTGCTTGGTAGGTATCCTTTGGCGCGTATTTTTGCGAAACCCATCGGCCCTTGGTTCATAGTGCTTCAAAAGCTTTCTGCATGGTTTGGTTTTCTGAGGCATTAGTGCGGTCCAAGAGTGAAATTGGCACGTTCTTGCCTTCCCTGATTTTGCGCTTGATTCTCAACAGCAGACATTTTCTGCCAAAAAAAAATAAGGTCTGGCCAGGAATTTCTATTTCGGGATTGGTGAAATGTTGAATTCTTTTGGATCACTTGGTCAATTTTTTACAAATACATGGTGCAATAAAGTAGGGTTATATTTCTTCCAATTTGTTTTTTTGGTGGCAGACAGGAACGTAGCACCGTTTGCTACCCTCGTTTATCTGAGCTCCTAAGTAGGGCGAAGCCAGCTGTTTGATACAACTGTGGAATAGAAAGACATGATGCAATATTTTTCGATTTTCAGATGGCAATGTCTTTAACATTGATCAGTTCATGATCAAGTAGGCACCGGATTTTGCCATATTAATTTTCCTTAGGCATTCAGGCCTAGATATCGAGTACCGGACCCATATAAGGTGACACTAAGTTTAAAAAGGCCGGAGTAGGCCATCTGCAAATCTCGGATTTTCTAAAAAGTGGGTTTGATATTTTCTCATATGCAGGAGTCCATGCGGTAAAGGGTAGATCTTGTTCAACTAAAGGTGCGTGCTTTATATAGGGAATATTGTGGGCATCAGTCAGTTCATACTCCAGATTATTTTTTGGCTTCATTGGTGGTGCTCTGCAGATTTTTTGTTAATTCCCAATCGTACCAATAGATTTTTCAAAAAGGTGTGGCGTTCGCCATTATGTAGGTGTATTGGGTTCATGCCCTCTATTTCACTGGGTAATAGGTTGGCACCTTTCACTAACAAGTTATTTTTTTCCCATCCCAATCATGGCTTCATATGCCCGCTTGCTTGGCAGGTTTGCTTCTTCCATAATTTTATTGGGAATGGGGCAGCACAAATGAGTTTTACAAAGTATGTCCGCGGAATCAGGTGCAGCGGTTTGTTCATAGCATAAACGTTCAAACGTATGCGTAATATAAGTGTGCAGACTATATTGGATGCTGGAGTTAACCTAATTATGTTCCTCAGGATTTTAATAGCTCAACAATGATGGGCAGCTCACGCGAGTTTCCATTCTCACTTTCGAATAACGTTCTTATTTACGCATCTTCGTTTCCGACCAATAGAAGAGGGATTCATATATCTACGCGGCTCGCGAGCGAAACCGGATCATTTTTTAATCCATGGATTGTGTGCAAGTTTCCGGGCCAATATAATGATGGCTCAGATAATATATTAGCCGTATTTCTTTTTCATGGTACAGTAAAACGGGCTTTCAGATTGGCATGTGTCGGAGCTATTTTAGTGGGAAAATCGTGTGATCGAATCATAGAACGCACGTCGACTACTGATATAGGGTAGGTGCTGCACTATGGCAATGTGGGCATAATAACGATTCAAGGAAGGAAGGACACGATAAGTTCATGTCTGCTGGACGAACCATCTTGACATATTGAGTCATTAATTTGTATAATGGTATTGTTTTTACCGTGCCAGATCTCTAGCTTCTTAAATTAACTCTGCATAATTAAAACCGGATCATTGGATTACAAAGAGAGTTTTGGCGAAGTATAATTCAATTTTAATTGATTTTGGGCCACTTCGCGGTTGCCTAGTACTTCCACCAGCGGACTTGATTGTAATTCTCCGTTTAAAAGGGAAATTTGTGACGATCAGATTAGTTTCATCCAATGTTTAGAGATTTGATGAGAAGATGATTGAATGTGTCTTTTTTCCATTTTGATGGTTTTTATTTGATAGTGTTATCTAAATTTACGAGTAAATATTTTCTGTGTGATTTGAATTTTATTGATAATAAAAACTTATGGGAGTTAAAGGAACATATATGAAATAACGGCTGGGCATTTATTCAATTAATGAATGAACTTTAGACTAGAAAAACAAAATATATTTTTGGTAAAAAACTATCTTTGCTACGGAAATAAAAGATTTTATATTTAGGTTTCACCTGGTTTATTTTTCAATTAGCAGTTGTATTATGTTCTAAGATTAGATTAACATGTTGGACAGGCAATATAGATATACGATGAAAAGCATTTGTAACGTCGTGTTTTCGGGATAAGAGTGTAAAACCTAAGTAAGAGTTATTTTGTGCGCATATTGTTGGGTAATCGCAAACTGAAAAAATAGATATCTGAAAAAAGGTTTTTAGGGAGTTTTACCGCCAATTGCTTAAGGAAAGATATTTTTTAGATAGCATTAGGGTAAGGATATTAAATAAACGGCATTGGGGTTGAGGTTTAATAAATTTCGGAGCGGGGTTTAGTGTATGTATCATTTCTGTTGGAAAAAAGATAATCAACATGAATTGATAGAATCTGAGATTGTAAAGAATACAAGATTCAAAAATAGATTCAATGCAAATAAACAATGTGCTTCCCAAGCGGAAATTTACATTTTATTAAGGAAGTTGATTATTCGTTGCGATTACAAGGATGCATTATTGAAAGCATTAACGCTAAAGGGGCAAGCAATAAATGCTTTATTCTACATTGTAGGGGTTTTGTATTCTTTTTGGACGTGAAGAAACAGATAATTTGTTGATCTCTTTAAATATTCAAAATATGGGCGATATCATTGGCAGTGGCAATCCTTAAAGACCGATTAAAGGGAATCCTTGGGCTTAAAGGTTGAATGGCACTTTTTTTTGTGGAGAAGGTGTAAAAGCGAGGCGACCTATAACTGTTTCAGCGATGATTTTACCAAAGGGAGAGGGAATTATCTTTTAATGATCATAGATTATTTAGTCCCTGCCAAGACTATAATAAATTGACCTAACAAGGAACTTATTAATATGAAATTTTATCTTTGCAGAAAATGAAATCTAAATATATGCTTCTGATTAAAAGGGTAATATGAAAATTATGTTACCTTAACCTGTTACCAACTTTGACCAATATGAACATGAAAACTTAAGTTTCCGACGGACAACTATTCTTAAATTTTAATTGGGTGTAATTGGTAACCATGATTACCTGGTCGTTCTAGGCAGGGCAAATTATGATAGTCTGGCATTTGGATGCCAAAAGAATAGTTTACACTAAAAATAGCCTGAGAAAGTTTTTGGTATTTTCCGGGACACGGA
>Ga0163217_1055983_pt1 | contig 13072 bp, 11 predicted proteins | sample SynspAceP_FD_185933 | JGI IMG/M metagenome (GOLD analysis project Ga0163217, IMG submission 185933) | Saline lake microbial communities from Ace Lake in Antarctica - Synechococcus sp. Ace-P (PacBio error correction) | ecosystem: Environmental > Aquatic > Non-marine Saline and Alkaline > Saline ...
GCAACACACACCACACCCACACCACCCCGCAGAAGGGATTTTTTTTCCCAAACATGGCTATTTCCCACTCCCCCTCCCTTTTAAAGTAAAAACCCTTATCTTTTTCCCCCCTTCTGGTTCCGGTTTTTTAATAAGCCAACCACCACCTTACCATAAGAACTCAATAAACCCCCAAAAAGTATCGTGCCTGGGTGGCCAACTCTACTTTGCCCAGCCCACTAACTCTTAAGTCCCCCATCGGATAGTTTTGAGCGAATAAAACACCCCACTGTTACCATTGGGCTTTCCTGGTTTTAAATTTCCATTAGCCGCTTGTAAATTCAAAATACACATCAAATAGATTACTTGAATCTGTTAAGCCCCAAATAATCCCGTATTGTTTTGCTCCGGTCCCACTTTCAAATATAGTATCCATCCTCCTTAATCATAAAGCCAGTATTTCCGGTTTCATAGACCGTCACCACTAAGGTCCCTGTTTCCCAATTAAACAAGGATAAATTTCCTGGAAACCGCAGGTAAGGGCTTAATGAAGCGCTATAAAAACAACTAAAAAGGTTTGTTCATTTTTTTAAATTGATAAGATTAATATTTGATTATTATATATTTTCGATTGTCCTAAGCCAAACTATTTTTTAAATAATCTTCCCGAGTCCGAGGAAACATTCCGAAATATGCTAATAGAATTAATTTAATTCAGCAGTGCCCCCAAGGAATTCCACTTAAGATAAGTTATCAAATCCCAGTCCATTAAAATATGGTAATGGTCCTAAACTTTTCTTTTAACCTTCCATAAACCTTTTTGTGTTTGGACCAGCCAACCGTGGATAAACACAACAGCAATTAATATTTTAAATAAAAGGATTGTTCTAGCGTGCCAATAATCGGGATGCCGAGTTTAACCCGCCCATTACCCTAGTGTTTTTTAATGCAATTTACCCCATTGGAAGACAGAAAATTATGAGTAACTTAAGTCTCCCGACCAAGAGGTTGTAATGCCGAATCTATAAACTACGAGCGCAAACGGCTAAATTTCTATAAATCTTTTTTTAGGTAAAAAATCCTTTTCCCGTACACCTAAATACCATTGGCCACCGGCTAAAATAAAAACGGCAATACCACATAGGCGAAATAAAGAGTGTAGGAGAGTATCCATTGGATGTGCTAATTCCGTAAATCTTCCATAATTTGTTTAATTTTAAATGTGATATGGAATTTTTGGGGAATAAAAAAAACCCGCGCTGTTTAAGCAAGGGTCTTTTAATTTTGACTGTTATTTTATTAGAAATTATAGCGCGAGCTAAGCGTTCCCAAGTTCTTCCATAAACCAAACCTTAAACATCGGTTATCCTGTATTACTCCGTTCCAAACGTCATCTCCTGCTTCAAACATGAACGTTAATCCTGAGAACTCTCCAACTACTCCCTCAATCAGACAGGTTATTATATTTTCAGCACGGAACTGAATTGGATTCTGATATCACTCTTTTCCCTAACCGAATAATCTATAGGACAGTCCAGTATCAATTGTGTTTGTATCGATGGTAATTTTAATGCACCCCTATTACCCTGACTTCTAAATTCCGAAATCGCATAAATTAGTTGTTCCATAAAGATTATCGTATAAATTCCAGTTTAGCGCCACTTTTAAAATCTTGGAAAAATTCATAATTACACTGATTCCAGCCGTAAATTGTGCTGCCTGCCAATCTTTATCTCCATCAATATAACTTGCAGCTCCCGGTTGGATAATATAGTTTCCATTTTCATCCGAAGTGGTTGTTGTTTAACGTCTCCGTCTACTCCCAATCCCCACGACACAAAGCCTTGAAAATCAATCGCGCCTGCAGGACGAGCAAATACTTCCAATCCACCCCTGAGTGTAAGCCTGCTTTCATGGGCTGGATGTGTAAATTCATCCACGATATATCATCACCGGATCATTTGAACTGTAACATTCTATCTGTCCAAATGGTTAGTAACAACCATTCAAATTGGCAGGATTACAATCAAAACCCAAAAATTTATATGCCTCCCTCAAGACCGGTAATTTTCTGATTTCCCTTGCTCAAAGGATTGAGTTTGGAGTGGCAATTTCTCGTCTCAACATATACCAAATCACCTGTGATCATGGCTGCACGTGGAATAATAAACCAGCATTTACAAAGAGTATGTTCTTTGCTCAGAAAGGCTATAAGCGCACCTCCTTTGTAACGTTAAAACCACGACCTTGTTGACCTTTTTTCCCCGATTCGTCGCCTGTCCGTCGTTGGCCGCATTCAAAAATTCCGTTCTAACATGGCTTTGGGTATTGAAGCCGACCCTGAAAAGAATGCGGAAACAGCATCGTTTGAATACTCCAGTTTGGCCAAATACACCAGCATAATTGATTACCTCCTCATAGTCTAACCAAATCTTTTGTGAATGATCAATCATTAGGATAAACCGTAACATTCACGGATTAATACCTGCCATAAGAAATTGGTAAAGTTCGTAATGCTCCTCCATTGTAGTTACAGAAGTAGATACAAGAATTAGCTCCAATAAAATTCCTTACATCCTAAAAGTTGGATTCCTTTTGTACAAAACGAACATCTGCTCCAAGGTAAAAATTAGATTTTCGTTAACTTTTATTAAAGTTGGATAACCAGACCAGACACAGTTGTGATTATTTTTGACCCTCTAGCGTAAAAGGGCCTCCGCAGTATTTTCTATCGTAATCAATTGCGGCGAAAACACCTCTACCGAGGATAGCGTAGCAATACTGTTGACAAGGGATGGCAGGTATCATCAACGGTTAAATCCCAGCTTATGTTGCTACCGGCTTGCTGGTAGATTATTTCCTACCGCAGGAATAAGCCACCACTCATTTAATCTATTTCCAGGGCTATTTTACATAACCACCAAAAATTCCATGAATTATAACTTCCTAACCATTATCCAAAGAAAGTCCTAATCATCGCAACCCAGCAGCTGCATGCCATTGTGTGCCCGCCTGTTAATTATCCAAATTGAAGATATTTTTTTCGTTCGGCACATATCCAAAAAGACAGGAAATAGGTTTGGTCCCTGACCTCCTGTAATTAATCTACATAACCATGCACCTTGCAATGTCCCAACATACTGAAACAGCTAATCCATTTTCCATTAACCCTGTGTTGAATAGATAACCCAGTAGTCTTAATATAATTGTCCAATTAGCCAAACCATAGTCCCTGAAAAAAAGTCCACCTCACGCTATTACAGTCTAGTAACAATGTTTAACCTGTACCACCAACCGAAAAAGTGCCAATTTAGAAGAACCCAATCCCTTTGTAACTTGTACGGCGTTAGCAATATCCAATACTCCAGTACCAGTTGGACCAGTAATTTACCTGTCTTCTATACCGTTAATGGCTGACCGTTTCATAAGAACTCCGTATGGTCCCTGATCAAATCCCCCGTAAGGAACATTTTGACCATCTCCAAAACCTCCTCCTTTAATATTTTGCAGCGGAAGGGGTCGACTTTAAAAACCTCTGGCCAAATCCCAGTTACCAGTTTTTTCCCTAATTTCATTGGCCATTAATGGTCGATACGCGATCGCGTTCTCTCATCATCTGCCAAATCTATAATACCCGCGAACCAACTTTACCAACTCCTTCAATTCCTGACGTTCAGGTTTTAAGGATACTGGTCCCAATATTGCCTACTGAGGTGAAATTTACTTTCCTTACTAAATTAAACTTCCAATAAGGAGATAAAAGTTCCGAAGCTTGGCTACGTCTATGGAAAGTACCATCAAAAGTCGCGGCAACCCCGTTTGTGGCCTGAAACCAAAATATTAAGCTCCCGGTAGGGGACTCCAAACTCACCAATCCACGTACAAGAACCAGTAAATAGTTTCCTGAGCTAACCAGCTGCCGTCAACAAAAATGCGGCAATAACAAAGCTACAGTTTTTTTCATTTTTCAAAAGAGTTAATTAGTTTAAATAATTGCTGCAAAAAGTGTAGTAAATTTTTGCAACAATATATTATCTAAAGTGTTAAATTAGTTTGCACAAATTTAACATAAAACTTATAAAACCCCGAAAAACAAGCATGTTAAACCGTTTGTATGGAAATGGTAAAATTGGCCTTTTTATTTCTTAAAAAATCTAAAAAGATTTAACGATTAGAAGCATCATGATCGCAACGGTGGATCCCTCAATGTCGTTCAAAATGGCAGTAGCCCAATTTGTTTGCCCAGCTCCACACCCAAACTTGATATAACTATAATACTTCCTATAATCCCTTGGACGAGATCTTGTGCTCAATACATTGCTTATAAAGTGACCTAAGCCTTGGGGTTAATTTATCTATAAAACGATATTGGTAAAGGTTTTTTCCGCTCAAAAACCTTGAAAGGTAAATTTCAGCAAATATCTTTTCCGGTACCTTTTTATCCTCCAACTCTTTTCTAACCTCATCCGAGCTTTTTTGCCATCATCATCGCCTCTACTGGGCAAAGAAGTTTGCCATGTAACTGTTATTGTGGTGGTCTTTTCTCCATTGAGACGAATTCCTTAAATCCAATAAAATCGTCGGTATTACTTGGTTTCCTGATGGATTAATTGAAAAAGCCATGCTGTTGACATTTTTCCTGGCTCTCCCCCAGGAAATGCTAGTGTGCCCCGTTCATAAGGTTACCTTATTTCCGTTCCTATCTACGCTTTTACCATTGCCTCTCCCATGATGCCCTGTTGTAAAATAGGCCGAAACCTATTAAATACTGTATAAGGAAAATGGCCTCTGGTTCTCCGCACCATAAAATTATTGTACCAACACTAATAAGTGCTAATATACACAAGGAATGTTCTCGGAAAAAATTGGCCGTCTTAAAATGCTGACATTTGCATGGCTCCGGAGTAAAACATATTAATCAAAAAATTTTTTGTAACCTCCACTGCCAGTGCAAATAGAGATCCAGACGGCGCTCCATAATCGAAAACCTACCACCGACGACCCATCCCACTAGGGAAATACATTCCCGCACAATTCACTCAAATTCGGATATTTTTCCTCATGTATTAGTAGATACCCGCTGCGATTGCTTGTCTACAATCTTTTGGGTAGCGTGCTTCAGGAACCACTTCTAATAGTAGTTGCATCTTGCCAGGTTTTCCTGTGTGGTATAAGGTCTTGGAACAACAACAAACAAAGTTGTTTCTGGATCCAACCCTTTCATGTGTTTCGTAAAACATGATCCCCCATCAACATGCTAACAAAATGCTTTCCTAAATGGTTACCATAACATTTAAGGCCTCTTACTACATGGCAGGTCCAGGTCTGACCCACCATACCAATATTCACCACATCGGTAAAGTCTTTCCCGTGTAGCCCTTTTAAGCGCAGATATTACAGAATCGTACATGACTTTATACTTTTCTTAACACTCTATAAAATTTCTGGGACACATGTTTATCCTTCTACTTTTATATATCAGATTCCTTGCCCTTAGGCCGTGTGGAGTACCTCTCTACGCCTCTGTATTATTTATAATTTTCCCCATTTACACTGCTTATGGATAGCGTCCTTAATCCACTTCATGGCCAATTGCAAAGAAGTTCCACAGGTTTCTTGGGTAATTCCTATTCTTAGAATAGTTCCGGACCCAGAAAGCGTCCAACGAATACTGTGTTTTTGCCCGATCAGAATCCTGCGCAAACAAGTCCTTTAAGTATGTTTGGTATTCTCTTTAAAAAATGTTGTGAAAGTTTTTTTCCAAGCTTTCTGTTTTTGTTGGGTCAGGTGGTTCTGTTAAGGCCCTTATTCGTTGAGAGGTAGCAAATCTTCTTTCTGGTTTCAATATATTAATACAAATCCAATTGATCTTTGCCTTGGCCCCTACAAAATCCAAGTATTCTGTTTTTTTAGGCTATCGGCAATGGGCTCGGCGGCTGGAATTTTCCTAAGAGCGAATCTACTGATGACCGTTTTTTTCCAAAACCTTATAACATCATGAGGAACCTCCCGTTTACCTGTATCCCAACCCAACCAATTACATCTCCCTGTTTCAACAAATTCTCCTTTCTTCACCTTCTGGTCTTCATATGAAGATACTGGTGCTATAAGTACCATTGTGCTGAATCTTAACATATTTACCATTACCCCCTCTTCTCTGTAGATCTAACTACGGTGCCCGTCTGCAGTAGCCAAAATAGGAGTTCCAATGGAGCAGCAATAATCCGTTCCCTAATGGCCCTTACCTTGTAAGCCAATAATAGGCCATTCTTTCTATTTAAATTGGTACCAGAAGGAAAATTTCTACCTAAACTGCACAGGATTGTAATAAAGGTGCGTCTTAGGTTTTAGAGCTTGTCGTCATAATAATCATTGATGTTTTGTAGAATCCGCCAACAAAATTAAGGCTAAAAGGGCTCTCCATTAGTCAAAAAGCCCGGCCTCAACTCCCGCTAGCTCCTGCATAAATGGTATCTGTTTCATATACTTTTCCTTATAGATTACCTTCAAATCTATGCCCCCTTTGAAGCCTAAAGAAATCAATGTCCAACTGCGTAATTTCGGACAAATTGTTAGTAAAGTTGTAATCTATAACGCGCTGTTGCAAAATAGCTTCGGACAAAGAAGATTCATAACACCCGACAGCTTCGCGCTCCACATATTTACCTTTTGCTTTTCTTAATAAGCAATTACCAATTGTCCCTAAAATCACCACCAGTATAGTATAGTAGCATCTGATATATAAAGTACTTGGGCATATTGACCGTAATCCTTGGACTTTAAACCTTAAGATAAGGTTACACCACCACTATTTTCAACATCAAAAGTGTCCTTGAATTTCTGAAACTCTAGCAAGTTTTGGGTAAATAATCTACGGCTATTTCTCAGCAATAAACTCTCCAAGCTATCCCCATTCTTAAAACCGTATCCCGCAAGACTCAAAATCGTCCATATTAAACCAAACTCTTCAACAACACTGGCTTTCTATAGTTACCCCTCTGCTATAGGTCTGGATTTAAACAGGTTTGATTCCTCCTTACAGGAAAATAATAAAAACTAAACTTAAACTAGGCCCCAATATTTTTGCATTGTTTATCCCCTATAACTTTTTTTCTGAGGTAAAGATATGGTCACCCATTGTTTTCCCCAATTATTTAACTCTGTTTTGTATATAGTTCCGGAAAAAAATACAACTTTCTGGAAATTTGAAAGGCAAATATTCTTCCAATTTGTTCCGCAGTGCATCGATCTGTGCAATTGTCCTAGTTAGGTAACGATATGCAGACCCCATGTGCATTAAAGGCCATCACGTTGGCATTAATATCTTAAAGCTTTAACGCTTCAACTTAGGGTTTATTATCCTACTTTTCTCTGTGGTAATTTGTTGGGATTTATATAAATGGTACTGTTATTCCCAACTTGATTGGCATTCTTATCAATCTGGTGTAATAACGATATTCAAATTGCTTTAGAGTAAGTGTTTCTCTCCTGGTAAACAACATCTTGTAGCCCCTTTTCCCCAATAAAATGTGTTCGTATTAATCTTCACCATATATTTTCGGATGCCGAAGTTATCCATTTCCGAGAAGACCACCAATTCCAAATTGAGTGCATAAAGCTCTACATCCTATATTGTGCAGAGATTGAAATCCACTGGCTGGAAAGCAATGGCCATTGACGCAAACTTCCCGTTGGCATGCCCTGATCATTACACCTAAACGAAGAAATCAAAGACTTGGTAAACTATTAATTGCGCATTTGCCTTTCGATAAAAAAGTCTACATCTTGGGTTTTATCATCCACAATTTGCTTTTGTTCATGGAGGATAAGTTAAAATACAATTCTGGTAATTTGATGGTACATTTAAATATCTCTTCGTCGGGAAATGTTCTAGGCAACCTGTATACTTAAACAAGGTAATCTAAATGATGTAACTCCCAATAGGTAAGATATCTGCGATAAAGAAGACCATCCGAAATAAGAGCTTAAGGTCTTGCCCGAATCCTTGTATTTTTCATTCTAGTTTGAAAACCTGGGAATCAATATGCCTCTTTATTCATTTTAATCCATTATATTTTAAATTGATGCTTGAGTCCGTTTGTAGCCATCTAAATCCGCTTTTATAGACCCCACACTTAAATCGGTTGTATTCTACAGTAAATCTCTGTTACCGCATTGGAAAAACCCAAAGCGACAAACTTCCTGCTCCTGAATACTCTTCCAGAATTGTACAAGGTCTAAACTTTAAACATTCGACTTACCATATTTTGTCTAAGAACCTCCACTCCCATATATTTAAGTTTAAACTAAATAACCCCGTCGTCCGTCGTACAAGAGATCTTTAACATTTAATCGACTCTCCTTCCACCAATCTTCAACTTTGTAGTTGTTAGGAGAAAAATAAAAAGGCGAAAACCAAATCCTGAATACCTTCCTGAATGGTAAAAATTAAACTTTTATCGTTTTTTTTATCGTTTAGTACAGCAATATCCTTTGTGGTCAAATTAACCCTCAATATCCTGTGGTGTTATTCCGCCTTCATCAATTTTTCTATAATTTAATAGGCGCCGGCATCACTTTAATCAAAATAAACTTTCATAAGTGGCCGTCACCTTAAAGAATATACTGGCAAAACCAAGGTTTACCATTTCCTACCACATGATAGACTGGAATGTCCATCCAAATTATGGGATTTTACCTGAAGTGTAGCGTAACTGGCATTCAGGAATCCATAATGAATCTAAATCTTTAACCATGTCCCCTATTATAAAGGCCGATGTATTTTCTGAATCATCAGGCAAATGAACACCTCCATCATTTTCCATGCTGAACTTGGGGAATTGATCCGTAAATTCCAAAAATTAAAACTGTATATCATGCAAATTTTTTTCATCTCTCCTAATTCATCTGTTAAATATGGATCAAAGTACTTTCTGACTAAACAACAGAGCAGGTTTATAAGCCTTTTCGGCCAAGATCAATGAATTGCAAAAAGTCTAAAACAAACACCTCGTACTAACCGTAAAATTAATAAAAACGATTTTACATTCTTTTTATTTGATTTACTTAAACAAATTCTGTTTCCAAAAAAAAATCCACAAAAAAAAGCCAAGTCGCAAACTGGCTTTTCCTAAATACCAACCCAAACTTTAAATTATGATACCAATACTTAAAGTTGTAAGGGAACCACCCCATTACAAGGACAAATTTATAAACATGATTTTCTTTAAACCCTAAGATTTAACTTACTTTAAAACGATTCTATTAACACCTTTTAATAATTTACGGTGCACAAAATTTGGGCAAAAAGTTAAAAAAAAGCCCTTCTATAACGTTCCTCGAGACTCTTGTTCCCGCTCCCATTGCTTCACACAAAGCCTGTAAAATTCCCTTTCAAAAGATTGCACCCTTTCCTCTGAATATTTCAATGAACATCGGTAGGCCTGTATCCAAGAATAGGCTGGTAAAGATTTGTAGGGCAATACCCCTCATCTCCCGACTATTAGTATCCCAACTTCACCAGGGGTGCTAAATCTTTCATACTATAGTACCAACCCTATCCAAAAACATCCTCAATAATAACTGGAAGGCACGGTCAAGACTCCACTCCCCTAATTTTTAAGTGCAGTTACTGTTTCTAATAATATTATCGGGTTGCCCATTGCCAATGTGTTGTACCCCAGCCCCATTAATAAAATTCTATATACTCCTCATTTGGATTTCTTCTACCGTCCCGGTTCATTGATCGGGAATTTAATTCTGCCATTCCATTACTCACAAACGCTTGCTCATTAAAAAGGCCGTATTACTCTGTGAATAATTCTTTATCCCGTCAACGAGACCAATGGGCAAATCCCAATTACTTGGCGTAAAATTGACACATTTTGTTCTTCGTTCCAGCTACAATTGCCCCACTATGTGGTCTATATATTTTAAAAACCCACATCAGCAAAAGGTTATAAAAAGGCTTCCAAGACCTATATCCTGGCATAAAGGTCCCTCAATAGTTCTTGCGCTCTACACATACATGTACCGTTTCCACACATAGGTATGGTATACCGGAATAAGGACCTACCATCTCACCATCCACCACCTTTTGCCCTAGGTCGAAATAACTTTCCCTGCCCCACTTTCATCATTGGTCGCACATACTCTCCCTAGCATCATCTACCACAATGCTATCACTTTTACCCCATCACCGTGAGAATCTATATGTTATTGATCGGTCCGCCTCCAGGTTTTAAGGGAGAAGTTAGATTACCCTAAATCATTTTATCCTGTTGTATTACAAGTTAGTGGAAACACGATCTTTTTAGACCAGTTTCCAAAACCGGCATAAGCCAAAGGCTGAAAATCCCAAGCCGCCATGTAATAATATGCCGGCCTGTTTTGGCATTACCAACATACAAGTTCCTACAAATCGGTACCCAAAGCGGAAGAAAAATCCTTCAGCTTTCCAAATTTTTTCTTTGTTAATTTTAAAAGATGTTTTTATCCTTTGTTGACAAGTAAAAGACTTTTTGGAATTGAATGTGAAACATATATAGCTAAACACATAGCAAAAAAAAATGAAAGTTTGTGCTATCTATACAAGCCAAAGCTCATATAACCAATTAGTTGCTTATAACTTACCACATTGCCTAAGATGGGCATAATATCAATCCTAAATTGTAGCAATTACATCAAAATCTTATCTAACAAATATCGAATAAATCTTTGCAATTCACTGTAAGACCCTCCCTTTTGATTGAACAAATGCTTTCCTAAGCAAGTCTAAAAACCAATAGCCAATACTAAAAATTAAATAATGGTTCTCCTAATTTCAGGAGAATAAGGAATAAAACACCTGAATGGGTGCCTATAAAGATTCTAAAGTCCATATCCAAGGCATAACCAGTAATACTCCGGTGCCTTTAAACCCAATCGCCGTTCGTAAAAATAGTCAAGTCCCCTACATTGGCAAAATTTGCTGCCAACAACAATATGATTCTTGGGAACAACGTCATAAAATCCATCTAGAATAGGCCTTACAAGTAACTGGTCCCTACCAAACTTAAAAAATCAATATCCGAAAACGGGGTAAAATGTTTTATCAATGAATTCCCATAACCCCCTCAGTACAAAATCGAGTGATGTAACTGGAGAAATGCCCCACTAAAAACCACCTTCGGTTTCCCAGGTTTAAGGATAGATTTTTTCCCAAGGAAAATGCCCCTCCCCACCTGGCCTTGCCGATAGAAAATTCTTTGAATTTATTCGTTAAAGGTCGGTCGATAACACATAAAAATGAAGTCACGCGTCAAAATAACCCTTTGTCGGAAAATAAAACATCATCATAAGTAATCAAAAGTAAGCTGCCGTTAGTGTACTGTAATAGTACTTTTTTCAAAATAATCCTATTATTCCCTGTAGTATTGGATTGGCGATGGTATCCAATTGCCTAAGGTTTTAGTGCTTATACTTCAATTAATTTATGTTCCAGACCTATTGTAAAAGCCGAATTCCTTTCTCTATATGACCGGTTTGTAGATACACCTGATTGGTAGATCAGTTGCACTCAAGTTTAATTTTTCTACTATTGGAATTACTTCCGACATTCAAAAAATTGGGATTTTATCCAAATCAAAATCTATTCTCCTTGTTAAAATCATCGAACGAGAATAATCCCGAAGCCTCCAAATAGAATCCTTTACTACATAATATTCCAAATTGTAAACCGAAGAATTGTCCCCTATAATAAAATCGATAAGAGGCTACAATCATCACCATAAAAATTCTTCGTTAAAAATGTTTTTACAATTTCCGCACTTTTGTAAAGATCATCAAAAATGAAACCCCTAATCGAATTACATTTTTCCGGATTCTCCTTAAACATTTACAACAACGCTACCCCATACCATTATTGTGCAATTCGTAACTTAATTGACCTAAAAATTGCCGGTGGCAGACAAATTGTTATCTTGTTGAAAGTTTTCAAAGGTCAGACCTATATCGCACGTTAAACCTAGTTACCCTTGATGTAATGTCCTGGAATAATTAAAATGCCATTTATCATCAATTCATTATCATCAAGGTATCCTTTATCTTAGCGGCCATAACTTTTTGTCTTTGAACATCTGGCACCTCAAGCACTTTTAATAATTCCCCCAAAAAATGCAATCTAGCCGCTTCTTCCCCTGATGCTATTATTGCTTTCCCATGGTCAAATCTATCACGAATAACCCTGGATAATCCGAGTAATATTCCAATATTCGTTTCAGTAGATTTTTTTGCATATCCTCACCGTTCCTATAATTATTGATCTGTAGCAATATCTCAGTAGCACTCAGCAGAGATTCCCTATCCGATATCATGTGTACATCTACCCAATGACATATCAGCGCCCATCTTTTTTAATCGCCTAATAGGCATAATTATTTACTACTCCAACCATCTATCAGTAACTCCCCGTTAATGTTCTACTGGCCCTATAATAAGATGGAAATGTACCACTTTGCCAATATTGGGCCTCGGTAAATAAGCCCTTTGTTCAACAACACCTCGTCCCCAGTTCGACATCCGTCGCCCACATACAAATGGGAAATTTTAATTTACTAAAATCAATGTACTCCCTAACAGTGGTTATAAAGTTTACAAATTCGTTATAGGAATACTTTGCCCGCCGGAAATGGCTTGGGGATGGAAATCTAAACCTATTGATGCGGAAGTGTAATGCAATCTTTCATGATTCTTCCTTTCCTCGTAAAATGTTTGGCGCTTCTAGGCACATGTTCCTGAATCAATGATTCAAAATCCGTGCCTTTTAAAAATGTAGAGTCAATTCTGCGGGAATATCCTTAGGCATACTATGCCCAAAATGCATACCGCATACTGGTGCCGCTATAATAATTCTATTTTAACCCTGCCTCTCAATACCTTAAAGCACCTATATGGGCCCATCCTTTTGCCCCGCCCCCGCTCAAGACCAAACCCACCTTCACATCCTTATTTTCTACCTTTCTGGGCAAGGATAAGTTGCGGAAGATATAACCATACAAAAAATATAAAAATTACTTTTAGCATGTAGTATAGATAGCGGCGCTTTAATGAAAGC
>Ga0163217_1115526_pt1 | contig 13072 bp, 8 predicted proteins | sample SynspAceP_FD_185933 | JGI IMG/M metagenome (GOLD analysis project Ga0163217, IMG submission 185933) | Saline lake microbial communities from Ace Lake in Antarctica - Synechococcus sp. Ace-P (PacBio error correction) | ecosystem: Environmental > Aquatic > Non-marine Saline and Alkaline > Saline ...
CCCACAAAACACTCCAAAGAAAGAGAGACGAGATATAGAGGGAAGAAGAGAGAGAGAGAGAGGGAGTAAAAATTTTTGCGAGCGGCACACATCCCCTCCAAAACGGGGGGTCTTGGGACTCTTTCTATCAAAAATGGTAAAAAGGGAGTTATTATATTCGAGTTTTTCTATAAATAACCCAAAAAGAAATAGGCATTACCGGAAAATAAGGAAAAAAAAAAAAAAAAAAAAAAGTGCCCCGCCCCGATCAAAACTTTAATAAAATTGGCTAAAAAAAATGGCATCATGAAACCCCTAAACTAAGCTAAGGAATACTTAAGCCTGTCTTAAACAGATGGGGAAAAGTAGTGTAATAAATGGTTTATAACGGTTTCCAAAAAAGTATCTTATCCACCTACTTTCTTAATAAAGAATCTATAAATACAAGAGGCGACTACTATGCTAGCCAGATGAAGCTTGTTAGAAAATTATAGACGTACAGATAAAAATTAAAATGTTTTGTACTCAAAGTTTGTTCCGTTATCAATATAAATGCAAAGCGTCCAAAACTTTTATAAATTAAAGAAACCATTAACGAAACCAGATGTTCCTGTTAAATACAATACAAGGTCTAACCATTGCGATAGTTTTTTAAAATACTTTAATACCAACGATTCCAGAGTATTCTAATATATGAAATAGGGAAACAATAAGACGCTAAAAACATAGGGCCTTTTAGTTGATAAAAACGAGCCCATTAAAAAGGCTATTATAGATATCCGTTAGATTTGAAATTAAATGTTAAAACAACAAAACACAAGTAACATCAGTAAACAAGAACCAACCCATAATCATATACCCTTAAATTAGAAGGGATTAGTAAATATGAAAAATTCCCATTACATTTTAGTAGACTTATGAAACCTAAGCAAGTGCTTATCCAGATTTAGACGATTAAGTCCGCAATAACATTTAACCTTTCAATCATCTATTCACACATCTACAGAAGATAAACTTAACGGCATTTTGAATATTTATTAGATTCAAAAATGCCAATGGTAATGTACAAAGCCATGCAGTCTTTACAGGACAGCACAGCACGTTTGTATCACGTGACGCAAAGTTTGAAAAATAGGAAAGAATAAAGACCTAATTGAATGGTTACCACGTTTACAAATTATACTCACATACATTAACGAGCATAACTTTTTTGATTTAGAGACAATTTCAAAATACTACATAGACTAATCGTTCACGGTCAAGTCTTATAAAAAAATAAATTAACCGGTATTATGCCGCAGATAATAACCATTCAGATTTTAGATATTAATAATGGCACTAATGGATTGATTACTTTGGGGCAGAAAATGGTTTTAGACCCAAACTTTAATGAAGATAAATTCAAAACACACATACAACTTCGGACTTTGTAAAATTGGATACCGTGGCGATGGTGGAAATATTTAAGGTTTTAATTCAAGTACTTCTTTAAAACCCAGTGTGAGAGTTTATGACTGAAAAGTATTGCCTTAATGATTAACTAAAAAACCTTATTGATTTAATTTTACCGAGAACGGATATTTTTTCTTTTAGAAAATGATGTTACTAGATGGCAATTTCACCCATCGTGGTATGCTATTTTACAACAAAAGCGTAGGTGATTCATTTGATGTAGATTGGTGAATACAATAGAATGGGTAGAAACATAGAAAAAACAATAAGATGTATTTAACGTGAACGGAGATTTATTTTTGCTAAAACTGTTTGCTTATCAGGTGAGCATAGTTAATCAGATGAATTCTAATTTAGGTAGCCGCGTTTTTCCTGAACATCTGTTACCAGAAAGCAAAAGTGCAGAAGAAGATGGCAAATTTGCAATACAACAAAAGAAATTGGTAATTAACAAATACAGCAACTCTGTTTCAAAGTATAATTTTTGGTTTCTAAATGAGATGGTTTTTTTCTGTTTTTTTTGCATTCTATAGCTTTTTCCAGAGAGCTTTATCAATTTCGCAAACGGTCAAAGGTATCCCTGTTTCTAATATTGCTGTTTAAGTACCGTAATCATTAAGTGGTTCTGCCCATTGTTTATGGGGGACTTATTGGTATTATAAGTTAGTCGGCACGTTTTTTGTCATGTAGCAGGTTTGATTAAGTTAAAAAAATGCTACTGCCTGTGTTCTTTTTGTTTACCTGGAACATCATAATAATCATGCGATAAAAGTAAGTGTGCATTGCAGATACTGTTTGTATTGATTGCTTCTTTTTCGTGTAATAAAGTCTTCATTTCGAGGATTCTTACCAGGGATTCCCATTAGTTTGGAAGTAGGCCCTGTAACCGTATTGCACGGCATCGAAGCAGAGTCCTGCTTGCCAGATAGGTTTTTTCCCTGTCCGAGAAGTCCATTAGAATCAGGTTTAATTTTGTTTCGATCCGCGTTGAGTTGCCGCAGCTGCATTGAGCCTGTTTGTTTCCAATGGTACTTCTTCACTGGTAAAGTCAATAGTGATCTAGCTGGATGTCCCAGTGGGGATTCCGCATATTTTTTTTTCTGTCGTTCCCAGGTCTTTTACCGCTCTCTGATCCACTCATTTAAGAGTTGTTCTTAGCAGTTCTACTAGTGCTATTTGTTTGGTTCGTGCTTGGTTATCGCATCTTCTATATGCCTGGCCGAAGGGTATGTTAGGCGTAATTGTTTGCATTGGTCCTAAGCGTGCTGTGATGGTGTCAATATATTTCTGTTTTAGTTGTCGATGATTCTTTTGTGTCGTTGATATCAAACTTATCTGTGGTTCTTCAATCGGCTTTTTGGTTTTGACCGGTTGTCGTAGCGGTTCGATTTCTGGGATCTGAATCGGTTATCTGTGTGCTTTTATCCATTAACACGCCCCCACGCATGCTAAACTCTCAAAATCGCTCCGCTATAATTCTGGTTAGCTTAAACAGAATCCCAGGGTTGTGGTCTGCGTATGTTTTTGGTAGTGTCGATTAACCGACAGCTTTTTTGATAAGCTGCAAGTGGCTCTAGTGTAATCTTGGGCAATAGGCCTTGAATTTTTCACAGTAGCGCACTAGCTTTTTGCGGATCATTATAAATATCCTGACAGGTTTCCATCATTAAGAAAATAAAAAAAAAAACCCTCCCAGTGGATTTGTCCCTGCTTGTGATCGGTATTGCTGATAGTCTTCCCTTTTTCTACGGATAACCGATGGCTACAAAAGCAGGGTTCCCTCTAGGGTATGGATCGTTATTTTGGTCATTGTTCTTGTTGCACGTTCACCTTGAGTTCCTTGTCCGGTATAACTTCCCATGGGCAACGGAAAATAAAATTTGCCTTTATAGTTGATCTGATTGGTTTTTCTGACGCCTGTAGGTGCCCGTTTTTATGTCAGAAAGTTTCATGGCGATATTGGGGACAAATGGTATATTTTTCTAGTTAAACTCTGCAGGGCCGTTTTTTGCGTCAGGTATGGATATTGCTGATATTGCCTTTTCGGTGGTGAGCATGCAAAGGGATTGCGCATTGAGGGTTTACCATGAGTCGGAGATATCTGCGGTTGTAGAGGAAATGTTTTTTCTTTCTACGTAATTCCCAATCACAGTTTTCTATACCTTGCCTTTGGGTCTCGGATCTGCTTTTTTCTACAAAAATGACGTCTGAAGTTCTTGGACTTAGGTATAAACTGTCTAAAGTCATTGGGTCAAAAATAATGTTTCCGCTGTTTTCAATTATCTAACCATGGTCTGTCCTGAATCAATAGACAATGGTTTTTGGGATACCCCCCCCCGAAGTAGTCAAAAGAGTTTCTCATGAGGCCTGGCATACATCCTTTGCGGTATAAAGGGCGATCTAAAAATCCAAATATACCTTCATCCTGCTTCTGAGGAGTACCATGGCAAAGAAGTACAGCTTTTTTGTCGTTTGGCCGTAGCAGCTTGAGTTGTTACACTCCAAAAAGTCCAACTTGTGCTTGTTCCCGTAGGTAGTTCTTCTATCTGGGCCATACTCTCTAAGAGAATACCGTCAGCTCTAAGGGCAATGTCATCGTTCTTGACGTGACTGCATAGACAAAGTTTATAGACCGTTTTTTTCGCAGACATCCGGCAGGTTATCGAGGCCTTCTTTGAGCCAATCGAATAATTGTGCGCACGGGGTTACATGCTGGGAATTCTCTAGGGCGAGAGCTGGACAAAATCTTGTCAAGGATGACAATGTTTTTCTTTTTTGGCCTTGGTCCAGAAGGAAATCCCCTCAAATCCAGCTGTCATGGCGTATACTTTTGACCGTACGCCAGTTTGACGCCAGGTGCCTTGGCAGTCTTGTTTTTTGCTGAACCTAAGCGGTCCAGACGTTGAATTTCATAATTACATATCCATGTGTTTGCAGTTCGTGTATCCATACCTAAACGGGTGTTCCCTGTTTGAACGCGCCAAGCTAAAAAAAATGCCAGAACACATTGACGGGGATTTTTGCCCCCGCGGGGCAAAATTCCCCTCAAATTGGAGTTATGTATTTATAATTACTCGAAAGTTGTGTACCGCTGGTTACCGATTTCTCTCTGTATTTTTATTTACCGGATAACAACATCATTGTTCATAAAAAGGAGGATGCTCAAAATAGCAATTATAAATGGAAGTAAAGTTTACGGTAAAAATGGAGATAGGAGAACATGACTTTGATAAAATTAAGCGAAGATATCGAAAAGACTTAAATACAAACATTGCTGTGTTTTTTAGAACTCATTTAAAAACAGAGAACAAGTCATTCATTTCATAAGGTATTGAAGAACACTTAAAATCTGCACACCTTTTGAATAAAAAATGCACTTTCGGTAGGGTCTCGTTATCATAAATCCGCTCTCTAAAATAAGGTTAACATCTACTTTCCAATCGGTTATCCACGCCCCTGGTTTTTGCCTGATTCCGGACTTAAAACAAAACTGGAATAAAATTTCGTTGACTCGAAGTATTCAAAAATTAGCGTATCAATTAGATAATTATCAGAGTGAGAGGTCCTTCTAATAGATAACCGATCTTGCAGCGTGCTTGTTGAGATACCAAGTGGTAAGTCGTTCAAATCCGGAATCAAGTTTTCCATTTCCTCTATTAACTCTTCGATTACCGATAGCATTCTATTTAATCGCCATATTCTGTTTTGGTAGTGTATGAGATCTAGAAGCTTGAATAAAACCGGGTCGGATATTTTGTACGTTCCAAGCGTCCGTTCTTTTTTAATAAGGATATTTTTTCCGGCCATAGGGCGGTTGTGGAAAAAAAACGTAAAATCTATGGCCCTCTTACTTATATCCAGTAAGGTGGTTTTGTTAGTAATAAATATAGTGCGTTGTAACTTGTTGATGGCGTTGCAACCATGAAATCTTTAGCTGCGGAATATAGACCCCAAATAATAAGAGGCGATGAGATTTTTAAACAGATTTCTCCAATATATAGCTGTGACAGGTAATTTGCCTTGTTTAGAGTACCTTGGAGGAATGATCAGATAAGAACCCTCTTCGTAAGGGGGCAAAGATTGTCTCCTTCTTGGTTAAAAGTACAGACAAGTCCAGTTTTGTTAAAGCTTCCTTTTCTTTTTATTAGTACCCCGTAGAATTAGCTCTTTTATAGAAAAAGAGTATCTCAAGGAAAAGTTTCTTTTATGTAATCTGCCTAGATACACTTATAGTAATTTTCCGAGTAAGTTAGCATAATAATTACTAATTTATCTCGCATTTTACTAAAACTACTTAGTAATGGAAATAAAAAAAAATAATACACACCCGACAAGAATTGTAACGTAACTCGTTTGGGTTAATGAACCTTAAGTAAACTGCTAAAAAGCTCACATAGAACCCAATATCTAAGGACATTTGTTTAGAAAAGCAAACATACCAATTGCCAGGCTTATTGAGCGATTTCCTTTTATTTTGCGTAAAAAACAACTATATTAACGGCCAACAAAATAAATTTACTGCCAATAATTTGGTATTAAGTTCAATTCTTTCGATCTACATAATGTGCTGCAAGCATAATTTAAAATGGTGCTGCCTTTTTAATTCTATCTGTAAATAGTGGTTAAAATCTTTATGACCTAAGATTCCCGCCAATGATGTCGGTGCGACACCTTTTTTGTTTTATGACAATTGGCAAACCTATGTCGGGCGGAGTATTTAAAATCATTCTTCTGAGGGACTCTCCACATCCTGTTTTATCTGGACTTAAAATTTTCTGAAACTTCTTGAAGAGAATTTCTCATATTCAAGGCACCCGGATATTACTTCCGTATGTTTATGCTTTTGGTTTTCCCAGAATAAGCTTTCTCCTGAGGTTGCATAAATTTGTTTGGTGTAATTTTCATTGATGCTTAAAAGATAGGTTTTCAATCTTCGCCTAATTAATTCTTGCAGCAGCCTGTGGATCATTTCAAAGTCATCATCAAAAAGGTCTAGTGTTTTTCGTAGGCTTCATTCTTCATAATGAATCCCATCCGGAGTAAAGAAGTAAGGAAGATAATCCTTATCGTTTGATTCATCTTTTTTATCATTCAAGAAACCATTTGAGAATTATAAAACGCAACCACGGTGAAAGTTGGTAGTGAAAAGCAGCTTTCTTTGATGGTTAACTTCTTCGGCTGTTTCACCGAACTCTTTTGAAACTAGAACATAATGAATTATCACGGTGCATCAATAATTGCACTGGTATAGTTTTGTTACAATTTCTCCATAGGCAGGAGGTCTAGTAAATGGTGTCGTTTTAATCGTAATAAGGAGTCGGAGCTTTCAGTTTGGTTTTTTGAAATCCTCTACTACAGAGTTCATTGAACAAGCACATCAATATTTTTCAAGTCCCAGGTACCATTACTGCATTCATATCAGCGGGTGTTTCGAGCCAGGTTAAAGCCCTGCTTTGTAAAAGCTGCCACCGTCTCTAGCAATTTGCCACCTATTAAATAGTAAGTTGATATTATGTGAGGTAAAAATACGTTCCTCCAAATTTGAGTATACCTCGCATGGTTGGCAAAGGAATAATCTTAATAAGTTGGGTTTGATATACCATCAAAGATTATTTTGGCGGTTTTCAATGATTTCTATTCGTTACCGCTGTATATTAGTTCCGGACATTAAACTAGTAATTGGACTCGGCAGCAGTTCATCACCATAATTATGCACTAACTTGATACTTTCTGGTTCCAAAAGGATTTGTAGCAATTATGTTACCTCTCTCTGCATCTGGCACCATTTAAAAAGTCGCATTAAATCTGGTTTTTTCTCTACTTGTAAAAAAATGAGTATTTTTTGGATTACGTAAGTTGGTTAAATATAGCTTTTGCTCCATATTCTCCTCCCAACAACTTTTCCAAACGAGGACAATATTCTTTACTAAATGCCTCAGGTTACAGATCTATAACTACCTATTTTAAATGTGCAGTGTAAGATTATTTTCATTTACCAATGCTATCCAACTTCTCAAAGCACTTCTTCTCTTTTTACCAAAACTGGTATTTTTTTCCTATCCAATTCAACAACATAACCTTCTTTCAGAGTCCTTTATAGTTTTACTAACAACACCCCCATTGAATACACAACTAATTTCTGCTAACGCTCGTGTTTACGCATTTATTGCCAATTCTGGGTTTTTGTATGTAGATGAAAAAGGAATTTTGGCCGCCTGCTCTAGTAATACTTCTGAGTAGACATTATAAACCGGTTTAGCAATTATCCTTCTTCAACAATAAATTTTTAAGGTGTATTGCTAGTTTTGATAGGCGTACCTAACATCTATATAATTAACTCCATTAGAGGTTTTAAGCGTTTTCCTTTGAGTTTTGGAGTATGTAATCTGCAGCAAACTAAAGAGAGGCTTATCTCGCCTCCTAAAACTGATGGGGATAGTAATTTGGACGAAATCTTCATTCCGTAAATCTGCAAATACGCTTGTTTCTCCATTTACCTTGAATGTGATATCAGATCCAGCCTGTTGGAAGCAAAATGAATTCATTCGATTTGAACTTCAAATCCAAGTTTTTGAAAAGGTCCTTTATCTTTTGGAGTTCAAAATCATTTTTTCATTTATTTTTAATTTTATGTTACAGAAAATCCAAATATAAATGAAATAGTAATTTTAATTAATGCTGAAAAGAAGCATTTAAAAAGACAAAGAATTGTAAAATCGTTTTGGAATTGAACTTTAAGTAAACTATCAACAAGATTCAAATAAGAAACCGTCATTCCTTAAGGACATTTGTTGAAAACCATATGACCCTACCTTACCGACTGGTCTTGGTCTAAGTGAAGTTCAAATAAGGAAATTAAACAAACCTACCCTCTCAAAATTGAAAAATAAAGAACCTCAAAATAGAATCTTGAACTCAAGCTACGCTAACAATAATCATAAATAATTAGAACTGATTTACACAGACGTGCTTTTAAACTTTGGAACAGCGGAGGATTTTAAAGTTTTAAAAGTGCCGTAAAGAATTTTCAAAGTATCCATCCACGTTTAAAAAAGGTTTCCCCCCCCAGGTCCTTTTTTTTTTTCAAAGAGAAACTGCTAGAAAAAATAGATGATAGTGCGAATAGACTTAAGATACTGGAGCAGCAAATGAACAGCGACTTATTACCTCATTGATACAGGACTCAAATACTAAGACAGGTAGGGCAATTTAACGATTTATGGACACTTTATTAAGGTAGTTGAAAGCATGGGATATAGATTGTGTTTTTATTGTAATGATGCATAATGTAGGGATAGGTTGGTCAAAAAAACAAAAATAAAACAGCGACAAAAGCAATTTCGAATTCCGAGATAAAAATGAAAGTGGGTGGGCAGGATTCTTTGAAAAAAATCAGATAAAACTTCAATTTCAAAGCTGCCCTTCTTTCATCAGAATAAATTTGGATTGACAACACGAAACGAAATATTGGAAGAATGCCTCCCGAAATTTAATTGCTTGGATTGAAAAAGACTGTAAGTACTGGCATGACCCTTAGGCAGAGCAGGCCATTGCAGAGAAATAAGATATTGCTTAAACGAACAAAAACTAGAGGCACGTCAAAAAACGGAAGAATTAGAACAGGCTAAAAAAGTGGAAACCAATATTTATTGACGCAGAGCAATGGAATCAGGCACAATAACTGAGCGCTATACTAAGCGAGATGGAAAAACGGTGGCTGTTCTAAAAAACAAGATGAAATTCGAAGACCATGGACTACATATCTGGGCAGAGAAGTCATAAAAAAGTTAAATCCGTTAAGTGAGGTAATGGTCCCAGAGCAATAAACGTCTTGGACAATTTAAACCGGTAACTTTTCTAATCTTTCAATAACGTGACAGTTAAGATCTAATGTGTTCCTATGCGATTCTCCGATAACAAATATAGTACACGTTCCTAAAGGCAAAAATTCCAAACTATATTACACGTCGTGCAGCAAAAATATATTTACTGCCGATAATTTGATATCAAATCAATTCTGTTCGATTACAATATGCTCCTGCGGCAGTAAATCCAAAGCGGTGCTGCCCAATTAGATTTTGAATTTAACCTAGTGTAATTAAGTTTAAGGACAGCTTTAACTGAAAGGGTTGAAGAAATCAACATTGATTCAGTACATCAACGAACAATTATCCATTTCTTCAAAATCCTGTTTCTGAATTATATTCATCGACTAGAGAATAAATCTAATTCCGTGCCAAAAGTTGATTAAGAAATATTTAAGCTCATTTAGGTGGTCCTCTATTAAACCGCTATCATTTTGGCTCATACATTTTAAAGGCCAACATTCCCTACAATTTTCGGTCGAATTCAGTTTCGTCGAATGTGTTGTCATTATATCATTTCTCAAATAGCTGAGATAGTTTTTGTAAGTACCCAAAGTAATAAGCATGTACGCTCTTCTTTTTTGAGAGGCGATAAAAGAAACTCAATATAATCGGCTGAAAAGCTAATCATTTCGGCGGTGCCCGGTATCTATTACCGATAATGAATTGATACTTTGAATTAAGTTCGTGTTACACTTCAGCTTGGTGTCCTGACTTAAAAGCGAAATTTCATCAGCACCTTTCAGAATGTTTGTGAGCGTAATCGGGTTACGATGCATTTATTTCAAATCAGTTACCAACAATTGGTCGGCATCCGTTGATCATTTGGTTCTATTTGTTTACTCAATTTTAACTTAAAAAAAGCTTATGCTTAAAAAGGTTTGGATTTTCCTATTGAAAGCAACCCTTTTGTATACCGCGCCTTCGCCCTTTTACTTTCCGCTTTATTTTTTAAAATCGGCTGTTGTTATCAAGCCTCCACAATTGAAATGTATTCCAAGGGTGGTCATCCATTTGATTAAGTTTCAATCCTTCTGATGGAGCTTTTTCCAGATTAAAATTTTATTGGTTGCTCACAACTTCTGATATGCCGCCTGGAATGGTTTGCTTCTTTCCGCCTACTGTGGTGTTGCTGCGTTTTGAATTTTCTTCAGAAGATGTACAATTCTTCGTTTCTGTGCTATTAGTTTTGAGAATAAACTCCACGGTTCTGTCTTTGTTCATAATCGACGATGCGTTTAGTATGATATTGTTCCAGGAAGTGTCGCCCCAAACTACTTCCTTTATAAATGATTCCTTATGTTAAAGGATATCCGGTTACCCTAAACCGTCTTTTCTTACATGTGAACTTGGGGCTTAATAAATCTTGTGTTCAATTCCCTTTGAATCTGTTGTATTCTTGGAATTAGAGATAGAATTTTCGAGATGGTATTGAAGGGTTAACTTCAATTGGAGGTTCCCGGTTCGAAAAGCCTTTCTATGCTTTTCTGGGTAATTGGTGCTTTTCTTGTCATTGTTATCCTTCACTAGCTGAAGATAAACTGTAATTTAAATCAGTTTCCGGACTAAGCGTCACTTCGTTCATAATCCTATGCTGTCGCTTACCAGTTCTCCGGAAAAATTTTACCTATTGGCAAATGATATGGAATATGCTCATGTTCTGAATCTTTATGTCGGTACATGATATATTGTTTGTCATCGAAACCCATGCCTTTGGTATCCATTCCTAAAGTAGCGAATTGCTTATCGCTAATGTATCCTCATAGGGCAAGGTTAACGAAACATGAATATAACGCCTTTCCCCATCTTGGTCCGAAGCTGTCTTAACTATAATTGAATTTCTTGCGTCCATGTCAAAGTTTTTCCACATAAGAAATGTTGGTGTCAGTAAACTCCCAATTCCCTCTCGACCTTTTTTCGTTTATAGTGCCAACCTCCTAGAAACTTTTCTTAATCTGCTTTGCTAATTGTTTTACAATATTTGATTTTAGGACATCCAGAGTACTTTGGAGTTCTAAAAGAGCAAGTACTTAGTTCGGAAGGGGTTGGTCAGTCCCAAATGTGCTTTTTTTGGTCAAATTGTTGATATTGTTTTCCCGATCTACAGAATTCTATCAAAAAAGCTTCTGTCCCCGTGCTATTTCTTTTTCAGCAGTACCTACCAGTTCTTTTCAAGGTAAATAGAAATAGAATTGAAAACGCCCAAGGTAGCTTGCATTTTCGGATACCGTTAGGTATTCCTGATACCGTCATCCTTACATTGACGGAATAGCTTCAAGTCCCTGTATTTTCTTTTTTGGCACTTGCCATACAAGGGGTTTTTTGGGGAGTATTCCAACAAAGCCATGGAACATAGTGAACAGTTTTTGGCTGCAAAAACGGCTTGCTTCACGACTCCGATAAAAATAGGTTTGATTTCAATTTCAGTTTCTTTCTATCCAAATTTTACGAGAAAGGCAGTTCTGCAATTCGCTAATGAGTCATTGATATCATCAGGATAAACAATACCCTTCCCGCCAGAGTGCAATCTTATCTTCAAACAACCCTTTATTCATCCAGGCATAAAATTGTAGGTCCGGTTACTTTGATTTTTTGACCAAATCTGCGATGGTCACATTCTCTTCGGTTGAAACATCCTCACTGATTTTTGATAACGGAAATCCTTTGGCTTTTGAAGTGATTCTAACGGAACATATTCTTGAGTCCGCTCGTCCATGATAAATATTCGTTTCATGATGCAGTGGTTTAATGAATTACCTTATTGCACAAACCTAATGGCATTGACAAGATTTTATTTGTTTGGCAATAGCAACCATTGGTGTATGGTAGAACCTTAAAAAATTCAACCTTTAGTATGAGACCTTCATGACACACTGCTGAAAAAAAACGCTTATCCTTTGCAACAGTTGCTCTTGTACTTTGGTTTTACAAACCTAGCAGCATACACACATTTACCTGAGTGCTGAACACAAACTACTGTACAGCATATTTTGTAATAAATGTTATACGGATGTTGACACGATGGTCAGATAAGGTGAAGTCCTTTCGCTTTTCACCTTTATCCTCTTTTTCAAAGGGTGGTCACAAATACTCAGTTTTTTGTGAACTTCCGCAGAAAGGATGTGGTTAGGCGAAAGGAAAAGGACTCAGTCTAGGTCGAAAGACTACGGGTAGTCCGCATCGGGGTTTTTTTTCCTACCTAGCCCACAATGAAGAAGATTATCAAAAATTAACGCGATAGCAATATACCAATGCTAAAGAGCTTAATGCATTTATAGCTATAGTACTTGGGTCATCATAATGCTAAGTCATATGTAACCTATGTATATGGGGACAATTAGTGTAATTAACTCTATACATTGAATACTTTGGGAACGTATTACCAAAAAGGTGAACTTTGGTGAATATAATCACAACAATTTGTCCATCAGCCATGTAAATCTTAGACCTAAAAAAAAGGGAAATGATAAAATGATACTTGAACAATACGGTCAAAACGACCTTAGTCAAATTTTATTTAAGCAGTAAAAGAGGTGTTCATAAATTAAGGTTTCAATCCAAACCTCAAGCCTCCTTCAATTGTTGTGCGGCCTCGTAATTTGATATTTTTGAGATAACGCCTGAAATGCTTCTCCGATTTATGTCCTGAAATTTCATAATCACTGAACATCTATTTCCATCCAGAAGGCATTGTAACAAAAAGAGGTCTACAAGTGTGAGAACCTAATAATTTATACTTTTTCTCCAAAAGTTGTGCCGTACAGAGTCGTGGATAA
>Ga0163217_1018525_pt1 | contig 13071 bp, 15 predicted proteins | sample SynspAceP_FD_185933 | JGI IMG/M metagenome (GOLD analysis project Ga0163217, IMG submission 185933) | Saline lake microbial communities from Ace Lake in Antarctica - Synechococcus sp. Ace-P (PacBio error correction) | ecosystem: Environmental > Aquatic > Non-marine Saline and Alkaline > Saline ...
AATGAAAAAAAAAAAAAAAAAGAAAAGAAGAGATCGGGGCGGCCCTGGAACACGCCCCCCGCCCCAGGGTGATTCGCCCCCCTTTGGGAAAATCCGAGGCCGGAAAAAGGCGTGGGAAAAACCGCCCAGCAAAAACGGGAAAAGAAATTGGCTGGCCCCGGTTGCAAGCCCAAGCCGATTTGCCCGCCCCCATCCTGCTCCGGAATGGCCAGAAAAACCGATGGAGGGGCTTTCCCGAGTTTACTTGGCCCGCTTGTCAGGACCTGGCGGAATCCGAATGGGCCCTTTGGTTTCCACGAGCAAGCACCAGCAGCCTTCGTGGCGTTGAAAAAAGGCGCCGCCCACCCCTGGCTTTGGAGCTTGCTGGACCGTGGGTTCTACGGCGATGATCCCCGACCCTGGGCAAAAGCCGGGCAAAGCCCGCACCGGACGCCTTTCCAGTTTAGCGGGCCCTGCGCCCTGGGCCAATAAAACCCCCATAAGACTGCTTGGGCCTTTCGAGGATTCCAGGCTGGGCACCCTGGCAGCCCTGGCGGCTGCTGCCAGCGTTCATGTTCTGGTTGCCGGCCGCGTGGGGCCAGGAGACACTATCCCGCCCGCAGCCCATTGGCCTGCGTTCCCTACGGGAAAAGCTTGGCCTTTGAGCCGGTGATGCGCTTGAAAGACCAGTAACCGAGGCCACCCCCAGAGCAAGGCTTCCAAGACCGAGAAAGGTGGTCCGGGTACCGAGCTGGTTCGCGCCACGATTTTCATAGACCGCCGGCGTTTGAATCAGGCCGGCATCGATCCAAGAGGAGCCCGCCAGTCCCCCAGCCCAGCACCCAGCTGGCCGATGAAGCCGATCGCCTGAAAGATTGCCGGTCATTGCGACGCCCCTTGCCTGGTCACCCCATTTGGTCCTATGCTAGGGGTCGTGCTAACACAGGATTCCGTGACCATATGCAGAGCTTCAAATGGCGCCCAGCCGGTGGGGATGGGCCCTGGGAACCACGTTTCCAGTGATCGCAGCCCGGGGGGGCCCCCCCCAAAGCCCCGGTGCGCCCTGCTGATCCAATGCTGACCCCAGAACGATCTTCAATCGTGCCGGCCGGCAAACGTGGCAGTGGTCACCAACTCTCGCAAGGTCACGGGCGGCCAAGCGCAGCCCCGGGGGCCGAAACATCAAAAGGCCCCGTTTGATTCAGTCCATCCTCGCTGTTCGATGTGGCGCACGCCCAGGTGCGGCCCGGAGGCAAGTTCTCCACCCTCACCAAGGATCTGCAGGTGATCGGGGCCACCGCCACGTGAAGTACGCCGTGAAGGCCCACGGACTCCGCGATCTACACAATCGCACCGACAACTCCCAGATTATGCCGCGTCATTCAGCCTCGCTGCTCAAAGCCGCTGAATCGGTGTTTTCCCAATACGCTGGTACGATCGCCCGATGGAAACAGATTTCTGAACTGGTTCAAGGAGAAGTGGCCGGAAGAAACTGACCAAGTTCCTTACGTAATCGTCCAGGTCTGGATCTCACCGCTCCAGATCGCCGAGGATACCGGCCCGCAAGACGAACAGAAACAGATCGCTGACCGGGCTGCTCGCGGCCCAGACCGAGGTCAAGATTGCTGATCAGGAGGCCCAAGCGCTACCAGATCCTCACTCCAGCCTCGATGACCAAGGTGCTCTAAAGCTCCTTCCTCGAAAGTGGGACGGGCAGACCTCCCCGGGGTGGTGCGGCCCTGCCTGGCACGTTTCAGGCAGCGGCACTCCGGTGATCGTCAGACGCCCGCCGCTGAGCCTGGTTAGCGAGGTAAAGGACCCGGGTCCAGCCGCCTTTCACCAGCCGGTTCAGCGTCCGCTGTGACACGGGGGTTGGAGCCCGGGCAAGGGTGAATTCCAAAGAAAACCAGAGAAAGTCCCGGGAGCGCCGCCAGTCGAACGGTGGCGGTGGCCTTCCATTCGGCTTGCCTCCAGGCCAAAGGCGCTCTGCAGATAGCCCGGCACCAAGGGCGGCGAATCGCCTCCTGACCGGGTCCCCTCCTCGATAAACAGTCGAAGATAGAGGCCGCGAAGATGCCGTTCTCCTCACCACCACCACCAGCTCGAACGGGCGTCCTCAGCAGGCAGAGGGTTCACCTCAAGAACCTCGTCGCGCTCCAGTGGATCGTTGGGGGCCTGCCTCCATCAAACGGTCGCCAGCGCCTGCCTGAAACGATCGAGAGCCATGGGGTCCCAACAAGAGGGCCCTGAGTCCTCGCCGCCCCGGCAGCTGGGATAATTCCTCACTCCGCAACCATCAGGAGTTGTAAAAACATGAAGAGCAAGCACGCAGCGGACGAATCATCACCATGATTGGGCGCCCTCAAAAATCCTGGGAAAAAGCCTGAACGTTCTCCCCTACAGCACAGAGGCGGGAGCGTTGATTACCGCAGAATATCTGCTGCATCAGAAAATTCTGAAGAAAGCTTGTCATCGAATTGCTCAAGAACCCGCGCTCACTACTTTGCCGCAGGGAAACTTTGAAAAACATCCAATTTGCGAACAATCACCCTATGATCACGCTTCAGTACTAAGGAAGACCTCTGAAAACTCAACCATTACCGCCGGGCACATATGGCCCTGTGGATGCACCGTGCGAGCCTTGAGTTGATGGCAATCATCAGCTTGGCTTTACGTATGTACTAGCAAGACGACGGCTAAGATATCTCTATCTCGTATCTATGTATCCAAAGGCCGGAGCGGGGCGGAGATCAGCGGGGGAAAAGTTCCCTGCTGAGAAGACCGAGAAGTGGTGCCCAATTGGCAGTCTTACATCGATTCTGATTGAGCCCAGCCACCCCGACGGGCAAGGGCGGCGGCCTCCGTACCTTTTGGCCACGATGCCTCGCATCCACATAAAAAGAAAGCAATCTGCCGCCGAGAGGTTTCGTCTGATCCACCACTGCAAGGCCGCTTCTATGTTCTCCTTGCTCTGCTGGTGTGGGGGTGCCCCGGAGTGGCTACTCATCTGGAGCCGTCGCCAGGAGGCCACGGGAGGCCAGGGTCCGAACGCGGTGCTCACAAGCTGAGTTTACAGGCGGTATTTCCAGCAAGCACAGCTGCTTCTAACCAGTCCCGCATTCACACAAAAAGTTGGTACGCTGCCAGCCGCCAGGTCGGGAGCCACCGTTGGCCAGGCTCGGCGCAGCTTCGCGCGCGGTGAAACGTGCAAACGCTGCGGGCAAGCCCCGCAGGCATTTCTGCACTTGCAGCATCCGGCCAGCAGCGGTGCGTACGGGCGCAGGGAAACCCCCTAACTGCAGAACTCAAGCCCAAGGTTCATACTACCTGCTGGCCGGCGACATCTCCCATCCGTACTAACAGGCAAGACGGCGCAGTACCTGACGGTTTGGATCGATCAGTTCAGTTCGCCCCATCGTCGGCGGTAGGTCACAGCCGGAAGGGGAACTTCCATTGTGGTGGAGGCGCTCAATCGAGCCCTCAATCATCGCCAAATGGAACCTTGCCTACTGCACATCCCCACAGGGATTAGGGCGGTCCGCTACCGAGCCACTGACTCCACATTCTACTGAGGAGACAATGATTCAATACAGATGTCCCCGCCCAAGGGCTGCTGTTGAGCAAAGCCGTGGGGGAGGGAAATTTTTTTACCCCATCAAAACTCAGGTTTGATCTTGATGACCGACAGCGAGGTTTTTTGGGTCACTCCCCACATCCCTGCAGCAGCGATCTTGGCCTTCTAAGATCGAGTGCTACTAACAACCGCGCGCGCCATTCAACAATCGACAACCTAGAACCGACGATTAATTACGAAGCAAAAGCTTATTCAAGTTCTGCACTCTGCCAGAGGCTTCAGCAGTCTCAATATATCCGTGGAACTCCCAATCTTTACCCCACTATGCCAACGAAAAGCCTAGTCATATGGCCTTTGGGTCGACTTCACCTAACTCAAGCTACCCTGCCAGGATGAGTCCATGTCATTACCTACCAGGCATGAGAGCATGCTACTCACTGGCCACTTTTGGCCTATCTGGGTATCCATAACGACAGCAGTTGAAACATGGCTCCTCAGTTGTCCTCATGCCTCAGAGTGCCTCAATCGGTCCTAGCCGTTCCCTGGCGAGGAAACAGCTAGCGGCATCGCTCGCGTTCGACCACATTGGAACTAATCCATCGAGCCAACTTTGGCTGCGTAAGGTGGATCGAGCTGGGAAACACTTCCACCTCCCCCCCCCCCAAAAAAAAAGAAAAAAAGGGGGGGGGGGGGGGGGGGGGGGGGAGGGGGGGGCAGAGCCCGCCTCCTGACACACTTTGAAAGCAGCACAGAGCGAAGGAGAGAGAAGCAGGAGCTACAAATACAGCAAAACAGAAACTGGTGCACTATTAATTAAGGGAGCGACCAGTCCGGGAAGTGTCTAATGATAAGTCCATGACCTGAAACGACTACAAAGACTACCGCTGGCTTAGCTTAACTACTACCGTAAGAGAGGCAACAAAAAGTGCGCCTTACAAACCTTGTTCAATAAAAATAGATACATCGGTTTCTTTGATGCAGAGGACCTTCGACCACTCACCCTCAGCCGGAGATAGAGATGCCGGGCAGACTGGTCAGGAACAATCAAGAGAATTTCAATCGCCCTCAGACTCCGCCAGATCCTCGAGCTATGCGCCAAATAGTGTTTACTAGGTATACGATAAGGTGAAAGAATATGATATCAAAATCTCAGGACGCCAACAGGCGCCTTCTTATGCCCGAAGGTCGATTGAGATTCTCACAGCACTGCTACAAGCATACGATGTCGTCTGACGTCATCGTTGATGCTTTCTGGGCTGCTAACAACCCAAACTACCTGACTGCGTCATTAAACTGCCGACGTCCCAAGCGGCCCAATCCAACTCCAAGCCACCGAGTGGCACACAAGCCAACCAGCTGTTGATTCGGCATCGAGGCAGTGCTCGATTGCTCGCCATGCTCAAGCAGCCGATGCTCCCGGTGGCGCAAACCTGTCCAGGCGTGAATCTTTCGGCCCAAGACCTCGGGGCTCTCCAGCAAAGCTTTCCGTATCGGCGGCGGCACGGCCCCAGGAAGCTCAGCGGCGAGCGGGTGACGGCTGGCCACCTGATCCCCTGCTTTTTCCAAAGGGCTGCGGCGGTTACTCCGCAGTGGCTTCCAGCCTACATACCCCCTGGGACGTGCAGCCCCAGGAGGTCCAGCACGCCGCTGGGCTTCTGTGAGGTGAACCTTGAGTCAATCAGAGTGACATCTCCAGCCTGATGCGGCTGCTGTCCGCGAAAGGATCTACTCAGGGGGCTTTCCGCAGGGTTTCTTGGCCCTGAAGCTGCCATTCCAAGGGCAGGTCCTTCGATGCGCAAGTGTCAATATCCTACCGGAAAACTCAATCGCCGCTCTCTAATCTTCTGCCACAGGCAAACCCGTCAAAGTGAGCTACCCTGCTTCAGGACATTCCAGAGAAATATGGCCCAAAAAGGTGTCACGACCCAGGAACTTTCGATCCTCGACGGCAATCAGGACTGCAAACATTGCACAGTCAAGTCAGCAGCGGCAAATCCCCAACAAACAAAGGGAGCGTCAGGCAGTCCTGTGGCGCCTACAGAACATCACTTAACCGCCAAGTAATAGACGGTAACTAATGGATTCGTTTCGGCTGAATCCAGGAGCCACCAGCCTTGTGCTGGGCCACCACCACGACCTGGAGTTGGAGGCACCACCCGCCCTGATCTGGGCCTGGGTCCCGCCCTTGAGCGGATTCCTCCTGCCAAACAGTTCCAATAACCTGGGGGGGGTTCGCCTCAAAGAGCAATGAGCGTGGCGGGCTCGACCTGCGCCTTGGAATTCCGACAATTCCCAGCTCCCGCTCCCGCCGGTCTGCTGCGGGCCACGAATGTCCCGCGGCAGCCTAAACCAGAGCAGTGGTTGGCTCGAGTGGGATCGCGCAGACCCGAAAGCTGCCGGCGCCAGGGACCAGACTGAAGGGCCTGCTCCTGCTCATGACCACCTGGGACAACCCAGAATTGGCAATGAATGCAGCCAACACCCCTGCCCTGCTGCGCTATGCCGTTGCCTACCAACACAACCTGAATCTGCCCTTCGATGCGATCCACTCAGTACATCTGGCTTGGGCTCACCGTTCTGAATCGGCATTCTCTGGGTTTTCAATCATCCAGACTGGATTTTTCTCCAACCTTTTTTCAGCTCTTGTTGGGGCCAATCTGATGTATTCTTACCTCAGATCAGTAGCTCTTCAATTACTCCATTTTGGGGGGATTCAAGCTGCACTAATTGGCCTTGCTTTTCTGGATTTTTCACGACGTTGATGGGCAAGCCCCGCAATGCGCGAAGGAAGAGCATGCAGCCAAAGGTGGTGGATCTCCACTATTCTGCTGGTGCTATCTGGTTGGCCCTCCTCAGCTGTTCTTTACTGTGCTGAATCGTGGCAGATTTCAGATCCCGCTTCTCTGTCGAAGGAAGCGGGGTGAAATTACTACCCTCGCCTTACCCGTGCCGGAGGTTGTTGTTGTGATGGTGTTCCGTGTGCTCACGTCTGCTTTCCTGTTCTGGATTGCCCACATCTGGCTGCCTCTCCGCGCACCTACAGGTTCGGGTCCCAGGTGCCGTCCGTGCTGCTGGAGGGCGCTGAGATGAGTCTTTTTCGCCTCGGTGGGGGGCCAAGACCGGGGCCAAGTGCCTCGAAAGCTCTCTGCACTCCATGCCTGCGGCCTGCTCCCAAAAACGGCAGCGATCAGCTCCGCGGCTTCGGCACCTTCCTGGTGAACCGATCAAGCAGAGCACCCCTGCGGGCGCGCCTCGACCGCCAATGGATCGCTACGACAAGATGCGCTCCTTGCTGGGAAAACAATGGCTGAACACTTCGCTCGCGAGAGCTGCGCAACCTACGCGGCAACCTGGAGCCGCTGAGCAATGCATACGAGCCATTCAGCTTGGATCAAGGTGTTTCCCCAGCCGTGCTCGGACCACAGGCCAGTGCCTGGCCGCCCTGGTTCGAACTGCCTGTTTCCCACCGGAGGAGCAAAGCGCTGAGCTCAGATGTTGGGCCTTTCCGGGAACCGGCCGCCAATTCGTTCAGCGGTACAAATGAGCCGAATCAGCCTGGCGAGCGAAGCCCAGACGGGGGCAGTGGCAACAGATGCCTCAGTGATATCCAGGCGGCCCGGTGCTGGCGACACCCTCCAATCTCCACCGCTTCAGCAGCGTTTTCCGGAGGGACTGGTAGCTCAGGGATGCCCGCCTCGGGCGATGGCTCAAGGACATGGCTTCGCTGAGCTTGGCTTTGACAGAGTCGCGGTCTGCCCTCACTGCTGCTGCCCTTTTCGACTTCGAGGGCCCAGGAACAGAGGGCACGGGCGTCCATGCCGAAGCCCGCACTTTCAGCTCAATACAGATGCCGCCTGCAGTACCTGCGCAGTACGACCGCTGACTTCGATCATGTCTACTGATCGGCAGCGACATCAAAGCCGCATGGCTTCGCTCGCGCCGCTCCCAGCAGACGCTGCCATTCTGGTGGGAGTTGCTGGCGGGGCTTGGGATTTACGTCATAGTCTCCAACCAGCCTCCAGCCCTGGCTACGCTATGTGCTCAGCCCGTCAACGCGAATCAAGATCAGCTGGACGCATTCCCGATCATGAGATCGTTGTGAGGGCCTTCTCCCGCGGAGCCCGGTTTTGCCGGGGCCTGGCTTGAACAACTTCAGTCTTGAACTCGATGGCCCAGATAACTCTCGAAATGGGTTCTTTCCTCACGAGTGCCCCTGGCGCGGCAGTTTCTTTCAGCCCCAGCGAGTAAGGCCCAGAACCCAGGGAGGCGTTCCAGCCATCCGCAGTACGGAAGAAACTGAAACTCAAGTCAGCCAATCGACGCCTAGCGAAACCCTGCCTGCAGTGGCTCACGGTTCAGCAGCAACAACCGGTTCCGGGCTCACCAGGAGCTGTTTCACACCAGATATTGCTGCAGCGGCAAATCCCAACTATGAACAATGCCCTGATCGCGTCGCAGGTTCACGCGCCCAAACCAGGGAAGAGCCGCCAAGACATGGTGGAAGACATCAAGCCAGATGGACAGCTCACTCCCGAAGACATCCCCCATAACGTGTGGCAGGCTGGCCGACACCCTCTGGACACTCAGTTTTCTGACTCGCACCACCATCACTGACGCCATGGCCCCGACAACACGCGAGACCTCCTCCAATATCCCTCGTTCCCGAAAACGATCCCCCCCTGGCGGAGGTTCGGCGCTCTAGGGCGAATGGCAAAGCCGTGACAGCAGAACTTAGGCACCATTGCCGACAGCCTCGGTGTACGAAGTTGCCAGCAGCCGGTGAATTCACTGCCCTCTCCTTGGTCCGAGGGCCTGGCAGTTTGAGCAGGCGTGATCAAATCCTCGTAATCCCACAGGCAGGCCCCTGCCTCGAGGAACTCTTTCGGCTGTTTCGCCACCCGTTGGCCTGTGGAAATCTACGGCTTGAACAGAAAGCAGAGCAGGTCATCCTGGCGGGTACATCGAACAGCAAGGATGAAGACCCGTTGGCCCCTTTGCCCGCAGCCATTGTTCGGATCAACCGCGGTGCAAAAGCGCTTTACACCCTGACCGATGGCAGCCAACCCCTGGGCAACCCTGGCCATGTGCTGAAGGTTGACGGGGTGGTGGTTGGCTTCAACACATTCACCCGGCCGGTGCTCTGCCCAGCGGTCCATCTGCCTGCTTGCGACCAGGGGATGAGTGGCGGCTGAGGCTGTTTCAGTCTCGACCAGCTGCTGGGAGCCCAGCAATCGGCAGTCACTCGCAGCTTGGCTCAGTCATATAGCCGAGGCATTCTCACAGCTCCCGATCGCACAATCAAGTTGATGGGCCAACCAGATGGCCAGGTGTTAGCGGTTTCATTCAACGATTGAGCGATGCCGCTCTCTTCGGTCCCATTCTCTCCGACAACCGACGCATTGTCCAGCCTGCCCACCACGAACCAACAGCAGTGCACTCCCTCGCGAGGGCTGCCAAGGGTGGCCACCAGCCCGAGCAACGCACAGAACTCGTGCCTGGAGGATCGCCCGCAACGCCCCTTGCGAAGAGCTCCAGCCGAAAATCGGCCGGTGATTCCCTGGTTGCTGGGAGATGCCCAATCGGCTTTGGTCTTCCCGCCACGGACCCCTGCATGCAGCAAGCAACCCTGGAATCAGTGGGGGTTGAGACGCTGCTGCGGCTCTATGGCGACCGATTGAGTTTTGCTGAACCCCGGACGATTCTTCTTGCAGAGCTATTCTGCTGCAGGGCCAGCCGGGCATTGGTGGAATTCCTGGTTTGCCAATCGGCTAGAAGGGCAACCGATGTGTAACGGCAATCCGTCACGCCTACTGCTGCACTTCAGCCACGGATGCGTGAGCTGTTTCATCAAGCGCCGACTCGCCAAAAGCTGCTCCGTCATGCTTGTGCAGACCGGTGGCCCGGCATGGCGATCGAGCCCTGACCCTGATGCTGAAGATTAAAAAGGGCAGAGGGATCCTTAATCCCGATCACCAGAGTATTCCGATCAAGGAGCAAAGAAACCTGATCGATTGAAGACCTGCCAGTGGATCACTCTGGCCCAACTTCCTGATCAAAGTGGAAGAACTACTTATTTTCTGTGAGACAGCAAGCACAGGCCTTGACGGTTGATGGCTTCAGCGATTATGCACTGCACCACGGGTCGAGACGGCCCAGGAAAACGTCAAGTATTTCACCTCTGAGCGGATTTCCCCCAGAACCTGATCAAGTGTGAAGAGAGAGGTGTGGTTGGGCTGATTCCAAGTTATCCACCACCGCCGCCTGACAATGTCTGCCACCTGCGAGTGGGTTTGATTTCGGCCCTCTTCACCAATTTCTTCATCAGACGGGACCGGTCCAAAGCTCGTAACCTTCCTGAAACACGCCTCATTCCTTTGACGCCTGGGCCCAAACAGGAACAACCGCTAAATCTCTGAATTAATTCTCATCCAGAGCTGTTACTTCCCAAAAGATATCCAATCCGCCAACGTCCCACTGCACCTGAACACTATGCTGGCAAGGAGGCAAGGAAAGTTCCCAGATCTCTATCCATCAGGCTCCGGTCCAGTGCCCAGCACCAATGCCCTGGCGATGCGCGGTAACGGCCGTTCATACAGGGTTCAGTGGCGGCCAACCTGAATTATCAGAGCATTCCTCAAAGAGTTGGCTGTTGATCAGCAGCAATGTGCAGGCTGGTTGGTGCCTGCGAAGTGCAAATGGCGTTTCTTATCCAAGTGCCTTCGCCTATTGGAACACGTACTACGGCGCCATGGGGAGATCTCTGCCAGGAGCCTTCATGCTCTGACAGGCCTGAGCCATCAGACTTCGTGGGGATGGCGGGGAAAGGAGGTCCTGCAGACCGAAGCCGTGGCTTTTTGCCAGCTATTTTCGCAACTATCTGGCCAGCAGATGATCATACTGCCCTGCCTGGATGTAGGTGCGGCACTACCCGACCATCAAGCATCCTGGCAAGGACAATGGGCTTCTGCAACCAGGTTTCTATCCCTTTGCTGGCGCAACATTGCACCAGCATTCTTCAATCAAAACCCTCGTTCATTCAAATTTCTGTTTGCACCTGGGTCACTGGAGAGATCGGCGAAAGATGATGCCAAACTCAGAACCAGGATTCCAAACTTCAACAGCGGCTGGAAATGTCCTGCGCTTGCTCCATGAACTGCTGCAGGATCGCATGCCATTCATCGAGCCGAGCAGGACAAGCAACTATTGGGCTTTATCAGCCTTGCGGTGACTTTGGCGGGAATTACCAAACTACCTCGCCTGGTTCTCAAGCCTTGGCCAGGGAGGGGGCGCCTTCGCAAGCAGGCCTGCATGCGGTGAATCTGGGCGGCAACGGTGCCCGTTTCCATCAACTGGCTCGCCGAGAGGTGGGGCTTTCCCAAAGGCTTGCGATGCCAGACATCCTGATGGAGAAGCTGCAGCGCAAGGAAGCTCTTGGATTTTGGTAAGAGGCCGCCAGGGACTGCTCCCAACACTCTCGTCCAATGCTTTTAAGGATGAGACAGCATGCGGCTGATCAGCAAGGGCGTTCAATCTCCAGGGAATTTTTGATCCCCGCAAACGACCTGATGTTCTCCCGGCGAAAGAGCTTGTGAATCAACGGCATTACCTTTGGCCGTTTGGATCGCATTGAGATCCTAAATAACATCAAATCTTCTAGACAGTTACGAAGCTTGGAAGGTCTTCAACAGAGTTTGCGCCAAAGTTTGTCAGCAAACTACGACGAAGCTCTGGGCTCTGCAAAGATCAGCAGTCTTCGTGCCGATTCGCAGCCTGATTTCCCTCGACAGCCTTTGGGATGATGTAGCCGACGCAGGCACAGCCTTTGCCCAAGGCGAAGTTGGCCAAAGGAGATCGCGACCTTGAGCCCTGAACCCGCGTTGTGATGGGCCGCCGCCCCTGATCAACGATCCTTGCCCGTGAAGTGGGCGAGCGTTTCTTATTCTTTCCCCCTGTTGGCACCTGCTTAGTCATCATGCAGTTTCTGAAGAGTCCAAAGCTCGCGATCGCCCCTGTTTCATTCTTGCTGGGGCAACGGCCTATCGCTTGTGGTCACTCTGCCAGCCCTAATACAGGCCCGAAGTTCAAAGCAGCACCCAAATAACAATCGGCTCGCGCTGAACGCAAACCACAGCAGATACCACCTGAATCGCTTTATAGCGATAACACAGCGAACTGGATTCTTCTGTTGACCTGGGAGATCGGCTGGGCCGCCATGGCTGGCTGGGATTTTATCAAGGGGTGAGCTTCCCTGGGCGAATCATCCTATTGGTGCTTCGCCCACAACAGGCTGGATGCACCAAAGCGCCTCAGAGCACTCGAAGAGCAATAAAAAGGATATGGGAAATACCAGCCTTGGAAAATCAATACGATAAAGCGCGGCCTCGTGGAGCGCGGAAGCAAGCACATACTCAAAAACTACTGCGATCAAACAAGCAACTTGCCGCCAGCCAAGCTGGATTCCGAGAGCAATTATCAAAACACGACAACTAAATTCCTCTACTGTCACGGCAAAGCTTATCCCGCCCGAGCGTCCGCACTCGGCCTCCATCCACCCCACCGCCGGATCCCCTGCCGAACGAGGTCAACGGCCGACTACTCAGCGCTGTTTCCAACGCAAACGACAGGGCCACGAATTCGTGAAAGTTAACGGTGGCAGGGCTGAATAGTTACCCCAGGAATCGAAGATGGCAATGACGCGGGCACCTCAACAAGCAGAACCCAATTGCAAGGTTTTTGTCACTGGAGGTGGGAGCTATTTGCTGATTCAGCCGTGGCGGCCAGACACTGGCCTCTTGTCCAACCGCCCAGACCCTGGAGAGCTTCACGACAAACAGCCCCAGAAGGGGATCTTGACTATGAAGAAAGCAAGACCTCGATCTGTCGTTCGCTGAATTAAAGAAGCCCGCTGAATGATGCAATTGACGAGGAATCCCTGGAGGTCCATATCCAAAGGAATCGTGCCTTGCGCCCCATCTGAATCAGTTGAAGACCTTCCAGCCTGCCAAACGAAGCTCAAAGCTCAGCCAGGCGCCCTGAGATGGTTCGCCTTGAGGGGGTCCGGGAGTCATGCTCAACACTCACTTTCTCCTTGAGTTGCCATCTACGGCCCATAGCACCACCGCTTTTTTTTTTTCAGCTCTGGCGCGGTCGAATCAAGATGCAAGGAGGGCTGGAACTGCTTCACACCTTCGATGTCTATAAAACCGCTCAAGGTGAGTCATTGGTCCGGCGCTCCAGGGTTTCCCCGGCCGGGGCACCAGCCAACCACTCCCCATCGAGGCCTGGCCAATGCCCAGGTGGTTTCCCTGCAAACAAACAGCCTCGAGCTCCACGCCATCGATCTTCAAAAACCGGCTGAGGGTGCGACCATTGACGCTACATGGCGGAAGCGAAAGGCTCCAGCAGAAATGAGGCTTCGCATAGGCATCAAGAATCGGCTCCAAGGAAAGATTGAGGGCCGGCACAACACGCTCTTTCGGCTGTCCGGAGTGCCACCGGCATGTTGGTGTCATCACCTG
>Ga0163217_1053906_pt1 | contig 13071 bp, 14 predicted proteins | sample SynspAceP_FD_185933 | JGI IMG/M metagenome (GOLD analysis project Ga0163217, IMG submission 185933) | Saline lake microbial communities from Ace Lake in Antarctica - Synechococcus sp. Ace-P (PacBio error correction) | ecosystem: Environmental > Aquatic > Non-marine Saline and Alkaline > Saline ...
GACAGGGCGTTTTTTATCTGCGTGCACTTAAACTCGTCAGCGGAGGCTGTGGTTGTTCACGCTGGCTGGGTGCGGGATGGTCAGCTGTTGATCTTTTCTTCTGGCCTGCGATGGTGAGCAGGCCAACATGCGCGTGCGTCTGGCTGAGGCTCTGCTAGAGCAAGCAGGAGCGAGCACACGTCATCCCTCGAGAACTAACTGTTTGTTTGGCCGGCGCTCCGGCGTCTGAGGGGTTCACGCATCATGACGCATGCTGAAAGCTCCAGACGCGGCAACAATCAGAGCAGCGTAAGGCGTCCCGCAGCGAATCGAACGGCTGCTGCTATGCCATCTACTTGATGTCGGATACGATTACGCCCAGGGCCGGTGTGTATCGCGAGCCTAAGCCGCGGCGCATACGGCGCCTGGTTTCCAGCCTGCCGCTGGTGGAAAAGGCGGCAGAGCTTGAGGCGTTTTTTGGCCGGCCTGCCGTAGGCGCTGCTCGTTGACATCGGAAGGAGGCCGCATTCGCAGCGAAGTTTGTTTCGAGGGTGCGATCGCAAGCACGCGCTACGATCAATCGCTGGCAGGCAGGCCGCGCGCTCCACGAAATCGAGGCGGCCTGATCTGGCTGGGCAGGATAACAACGCGCGACATGGCCAAGGCGGCTCTGTGCCGCAGCGCAGGTGGGCTAGGAGGAGAAATTGATAGGGCGCCAGCAGCGGGGCGCTGGCGTAGCGCTGACCACACGAATCGGGGTGGCGGGCATGCGCTGCGCGCTGGATAGGCTGGCTACCGGCCGTAGAGGGTGAGGTAGCCCGAACGCTGCCACGTTCCCAGGTGCCCTCCGCATAGCGAATCGTGGTCCAGCGCGGGTCCCGGCGCTCCGGTGTGATGGCCGTAAAGCCGCCGGTCGGCTTTGACAACTGCATCGGCCGCGGGAGGTCAACGCGGAGGGCTCTTCATTGGGAATTGGATCGCGGCGGCGAGCATGGCTAGTCGTCTCGCGAGGGATGATCGCGGCCAAGGCTAGAGAAAGGATTTACGCCGTCATCAGCAGACGTCCACGACTGGGTCAGGGAAGTGAGGGTGCTGGCCGTCAGCCTGAAACGCATTCGGCTTGTAATTTGATTATAGAACATGCCATGAAGATTGTGCTTTGGCGCTACGGATCCCTGGCAAGAGCTGGCCGAACGGCGCCGCTTGACAAGGGTGCGTAGAAATGCTGATGCCAGGTATTGGCTAGGCTCAGAGGCTTCCGCTGCGGCTGTGCACAGGAAACGATCAGATCAACTGATAGCAAAAGCTGGGGTGGATCAGTCTGCTGAGCGGGACCAGCCTGCGGCTTAGGTCTGTTGGACGGAATTCATTGCGCTCGCTAGAGCGCGCGCGACTTCAGCGGCTGCCAGAACCGCGCCTTGGCACCGCTCAGCTGTCGCCTCTAGCGCTACCGCCGAGGCGCGCTCCGGCGCGCATACGCGTAGACCGCCTAAGATGCGCTGGAATCGCGCGGATACCGCGCCATAGCGTTCTTGTAAGGCCGAGGCTTGACCGCGCGCTTTCGGCCAGCAGGGGTTTGAACTGGCCCGCAGCCTAGTGGCCGCTCTGCACTTGCGCAGCGCCGCCTGCTCGGGGCTGCGGTTGCTGAGAAGGCCATAGAGCCAAGCTAGATTGTCAGCCTGCTAGGGCGGCTGCACACGCGATTGCGGAACTCCAGCCCCATGGGCGCGGGTCGTCCTTGGCCGCTTGATCTTCTTGTGATAGCTTCGTGCGGTGCACGACTGCGAGCAGGTTGAGGCGGGAAGCCTGGCGTCATTGGGGTCGATCTTGCTTTCATTTTGCTGCGTCCATGCGCGAGCTCATCACGGCGGGCACCCTCGGCGAGGATCAATCGCTCTGGCTACCTTCAGCAAGGGCTGATCGCTGGCGCAAAGCGGCGGCGTTCAGCGTGCGCTGGCTTGGGCGATGTGCGGGCGTGCAGCTCCTCAGTGGCTTGTTTTCTGGTCTTCCCTACCTGGCAGGTAGTTAGCGGTTCATAGAGATAGGTATGTCGGCGGCGATGCAGCACATGCGGTATCGAGCAGCCACCGAGACGAGTCCTGTCGGCTGCTTGATGGGATTGCTCCTTGAACCTGGAATCATCCGCTCCTTATGCAGTTCAAGCGGGCGTCAGGCAGTTGCAGGGGCAACACCAGGTGAGGGCTATCGGCCGTGGGCTAGCACCTGGCTTTGTAACGACAGATGGTGGAGCGCTGGCGGTACTCGATCTCGCACAGGACGCAGGATAGAGGAGCTGGCGGTGCGCAACGTCGAGCTCGGCAGCTGCTGGCTGGATGGTGGGGACGCCGTGATGGCGTTGGAGATCAACAGCAGCATAAAAAAACGGCTGTGGCTCTCGACTGCAGGGCGCACCAGTTTGTCGATGGTCGCAGCGCAGTTGCCCTGAATGCATAGGCGCCGCGCTGGTTGACGCGAGAGAACCTGCGGGGCGATACTCACGGTTGGGTGTCGCCTCGCTGTCGGGATTAGCGGCAGGTCGAGCGACGTTCAGTTGTCACGCGGCAAGGGGCTTTCGCGTTGCTGGATTCGGGCTTGTTGCCACGTACTGTGGTGGCAGGAGGGATCTGAGCAGGGGCGCCACCTTCCTACAACGGCGTTGTCGTCGACGGGGCTGGCGGGCGGTTGGGGCGGCTGGGTCGGGCTAACGGAATCGAGCGGCTGGGGTTCGCTCGCGCAGAAGCGAAGCGATCTGGCGCCCTTAAACTCACGTCCTGTAACGCGGCCGCGTTCAGCGACGGTCGCACGCGGGCCCTCGCTGCGGCGCGGCTCGCAGGTCGGCGCACACTGCTGGCTTCCGCGGACGGTTCCGAGGCGGTCGCCAGCTTGGGCCCGTGCTGGGCGCAGCAGCTCATCGAAGCTGGCCCAGCTCCGCATTTGGCCACGGTTGCGGATCGAGAAGCCAAGGGCCGCACAGGGGTGCGCAGCTGGTAATGTCTTTGATCATGCTGGGCAGACCGCGTTGTTTGCGTTGTGCATGAGGCAGGCGGATCCGGTAGCCACGCGGTCTCCCTGTTGCGCATGCGCGGCCACCGCTCTCGATTGCCGTCCTTGCGGCGCCACCCTGACGCCGCGGACCGCTCACGCGGCGCCTTCGCGAGCCTGCCTTACGAGCCGGCTGCCCGCGGAAGCGCAGAGCCGTCAGCTGCCGCAGAGGTTTGGCGTTCCAGTAGGCTGCAGCAATGACCTCGTTCTCGGCGTCCCGGACTGCTCTGCGAAGCTTATGAGTTAATATGGCTGTGTGGCGTTCTGATGCTGTTGCTCTGATCCGTGTTGCCCTGATGCCGTGCTCGTTTTGATCGCCATGTGTGTCCTGGAGCCCTTCAATACCAGGGGCAAAGTTTGGCCGCATCAGGGCGTTCCTCTCACCGGCATCGCTAGATGCAGTGTGTGCTCCCTCGCGTCGCCGCGCGCGCGAGCACGTCAGGCAGGGCAAGGGGCCGATGCGCCTCGCACCGCTCAAACTAGCTCGATAGGTGGCCAGGAAGGCCAGGTAGTCTAGCCGCCCGTCCAATCCGTGATCGAGCGCGTCGTCTGGGCTTGGCAAACACACCGCTGCAGGGCTTGTTGGCAGGCTGTTGGCAAATTCCTGCCACACAGTGATTCGCGCCAGTACAGATCCAACGCCTTGCTGCGGCGCAGGGTCCTGGTGGAAGACGCACTCAACAATCCGGAGCTGCGCCTGATGCTGTCTGGGGGGAGAACGTGGTAAGGGTTTTCGAGTGGGCGAGGCAACAAGCGAGCGCAAACACAGCGATTTCAGCAGCCAATGACCGCAAGCTGCCTGCAATGCTGTTGCTGCAGTGTTTGCTGCTGCCACTGAGATTCGGCATGGCAGGTCAGCCTGCCCGGGAGTCAGTAGACTAGGCCCAGCTCCCGCGTCAGCTCAACATGGGTGCCAGCGGAGTGATTCGGCACTGGCATATTCCTGGGCTCGAAGGTGAAATGGTGCAGCGCACCGGCCGAAGCGCAGCCTCCCAGGTGGCTGCTTCGACGCAGTTTCGTAGACCGATGGGCGGTGGTTAGAATCGTTTTGGCGGCCACACGAAATGTGCATGTTCGATGAACACCTGCTGACCTAATGCACGGCCTCGCTGGCGATGTCATGGGCTAAGTTGAGCACTCCTGCACGCGCATAGCCCTATCCGGAAGTGGGAATTGCCGCTTGCTGGCGCGATGGCGATGCTGATCCACCAGCCAGGGCTAAGTTGCTGCGGGCAACATGCAGGCAGGCGCAGCAAGCAAGCAGGGCATGGGAGCGATGGCACCGCCAGATCGCAGCGCAGTCTCAGACCACGCAGAGCGGCAGCTGAGGCGGCACAAACACAATCGGGTGGTCAGAATGTCGCTGGTGGTGTGCATAGGCAATCGGGGCACAGCAGACGGCTCTGTAGCCGTGACACCTCCGTCTGTTCGTCAGAACGCCAGCGCCAGATTGCCCAGAGCAGGCAGCAAGTAACCGAGGCGCCAGCTCATACGGGGGTGATGCGCAGCGGACCATGCCATTGATGAGAGCGTTGGGCCTGCGGTTTGGAGGATTTCGAAGAGCGGCAACCAGGAATTGATGCGCGATCGCGCAGGCACCAGACGCTTAATTTTTATGGTGTCCCGTAAAGGATGGTCACGGTCTGTATTGGCCTGATGGGATCAGGACAGACGGTTGCGATGCAGACCAACAGGTTGGAGTAGGCCATGCGGGGAGATAGTGGCATCGATGGCAGCATGGGCAGGGAGTCGCTCAGCAGGGACGGCCACGTTTCAGCAGATCATGGCGATGTTCACCGCCTAGGGCGATCAGATAGAACACTCTGAAGCGGGCCCGCGTTGTCACTAGCGGGGGGCCGAGGGCTTGGGACGGGATGACGTTTGCAGGAGTGCTTCCATCTATTTTTGATTTGTCTGGATGATTGGTTGAGCTGAGCTAGAGATGCTCGTCAGCGAGCGCACGGCGCGCTTGCCGAGTGTTTTGCACGACAAGTATTTGCAACAATCCTGAATGGTCTTGATGCCAGGGGTAATCCATCGGTGCGATCGCGGGCCATTGGGCTGCGGCCGCACTGGCTTTCCGCCGGGGCGTGTTTGGCGGGAGGCTGGGTTCTTTCGGCGACGCCCTGGCATTTTTGCTAACCTGCCAACGGCCCTTCTGCTAGGAGGTGGGGGAGCGATGGAAAGGGGGTGGTGGTCGGTTGAGCGCCAGGGTCCTGTTCAGCCCAAAATTTGCCGACATCCTAGGGGTGGTAACAGCGCGCTGTGACGGCTGCTGCTTCAGTTCGACAAGCTGGCCGTTGTAGGCGGCTGTACGCGAGGTCCAGAGCCTGGCTCAGGTAAGAGCGCATCAGCAGGCTGGAGCTGCTGCGGCAGCGCAGCACGGACCCGAATTGCGAGTGGGCGTGGTGGGGTTAAACGATCGCGCGGCCGTTCGATGCTACGGCCTGCTGGCAGCCCTTGCGCGGCGCCGCTGCCCTGAACTAGCTAGCTGGGGCATCCCTTCCTGCACAGCCCAGGCTGGCAGTGCCTACGCCTTGAGCAGTGGACTGCTGCTCTCGGCTGAGCGCCCCTGCGGGCGCGAGTGGCTGGCTGGGCAGCTGCGCAGCAGCCAAGCGGTCTGGTTGCTGAGTGGACGCCGAGCAGACCGTCGGGGCGCAATGGCGCTCCAAGATGGAGGCTAAGACTCCGCTCAACTGCCCCGAGCTTGGGAGGCTGCTGTTCTGGCAGGGGGGGGCGAGGCGCGAGGGACTAGGGCAAGCACGGCCTAACTCACAACGCGTGCTGATGCATGGCGGTGGGGGGCAGCGCTGATCGACAGCGAGCGCTGCTGCCTCGTCTGAATGAACGCTTGTGGCAAACGAACTTTGAGGCTCTGGCGGCGGCAAGCGCTTGGGCGCTGGCTGCAGCGCCCCAGTGGACCGTGGGCAGGCGCCTCGTGCTCATCGCTGCTGCGCACTCTGATCTGTTGTGCTGCGGCTGCCTAACGGCCTGATGGCTGGCGGGAGATGCGCCGCCTCTGGAACTGCCGCTGGGATGGCGATCAACTGCGCGACGCCGTCCATGGAGCTGGCCCAAGGCGCCTGGGCGCTGGCGTCGCCGAGTGGAGGCAGCCTAGGGTTGATGCCTTGATGCGACTGAGGCTTGCGCACTGGTTGGTGAGGCGGGCGCGCTGCCAGGGCGCTTCAGTGCCCGCTTACCTCACCCGGAGTGGTGGCCACGCGTGGCCGTATGTGCTGGCTCAGCAGCGGCGTGGCGGGCCGCAGGCCGATAGCTTCAGCAGGCTGCGCCTGCAGGCTCCCCTGCTCGTGCCAAAGTGCAGGCGCAGAACAACTCGATTGGCGCGCGTTCCTAGGCGCCAGGCCTAAGGACTGGGGTGGCTCTCGCGGTCCTGGCTTCTAGGGAAAACAGTCCAGGCATGGTTCAGCGGCCAGCTAGGCTTGATTCATCCATATTCATGAACAGTTGATGACAGTTCAGTGAACATTATTTTCCGGGGCGACCGAAGTCATGAGTTGATCCAGAGGGCCATAAGTCTTGATGCTAGCTGTCATTCATGTCGTCTGCATTGCCTCGATGACAAGCTGTTCGCAGCGAGCGTTCGCGGCCTGCTTGGTAAAGGTTCTGTCAGTGGGTGACCTCCACCGACAAGCGCTCTTAAGTGGGCTGGTGGGTGTGCTGATGATTCCTGTCCTGGCAGCTCACGACTGCTTCAGTGCATTGCCTTGGCATTTGCCGCGCGCCTGTGCGTACATGCGACGGCTATCCGTTTGAGGGCCTGTGGGGCTCTTTGATGGTACGGCTAAAACTCATCTCGCGAGATAGCTGTCGTTTCGTCACCAGTAACGCATGCGGCCTGCACTTCTACCGATCTGGGAAGGCCGCAGCCTGGCGTAGAGTGGGCTTTACAACGACGGTCTTACCAGCTGATTTTCGCAGCTTCTGATCGGTATTTCGGCGCTACATGGGCGGCGTCAGTGGGAGGTCAGGCTACGCGGCTGGGCTATGCGTGCCTGGATTTTGTCGGCTACAGCGGCGTTTCGGCCGCCTTCGCGTCTTCCTGATCTATCTTCGGCAGGTTCGTTTTGCATGACGCCATGCCCTTGGCATCCTGCAGGCACTTCAAACTCATGCTGGTCTTCCAGGCGGAGCAACAATCCTGATGGCACCCTTTCACATGCATCGTGTGATCGGTGTGTTTGGCGGTTCGCTGTTCTCGCCATGCAGCGTTCGCTTTTCACCAGTTCGCTGGTAGCGGGAAACAAGAGCGAGAGCGCTGATTACGGCTACAAGTTCGGCAGGAGAGGAGACCTACAACATGTGGCGGCGGCTCACGGTTATTTCGGCGCCTGATCTTCCAGTAGCCGTGCCTTCATACTACAGCCGCAGCCTGCACTTCTGCTCGGCTGGCCGGTGGTGGGATCTGGTTCACAGATACTGGGCGTCTGCAGATGGCGCTTCACTGCAACGGCTTCACTTCACCAGTCGGTGCTGCGATTCCATGGGGGGGGGGGGGGGGCCCGGGGGCCGCGGCGGGCCCGGTGTTGAACACCTGGGCTCGACGTGCTCAGCGCGCGCTATAACCTCGTTTGAGTGATGCAACGAACGCAACGCCTCACAAGCTTCCGCTGCTTGATCTGGTCCCTGAGCGTATCAGGCCGCGTGCTCTGATGGGCTGAATCAGCTTATTGCGTTCAGGCCTTTTGCCGGTCTTTCTCTAGGTGTTCACTGCAAGCCGTTTGCCCCTGCCCTGGAGGGGCTTTTTTGATAGGGTGCACATGCTCTTCATCTGCACAGCAATAGTTGCCGTTGGAGACTGACGATTCCCCCATGCTGCAATGCGCGCAGGCGCCTACTGCCTCGCGGCGCTCAAGCATTTCGTCAAGTGGTTTCAGTCAGGGGCGAGTGAGAACAGGCGTGAGTGATGCAAGTGAGTGTGCGGTGCGACCAGCGCTGCGCCTAGGTGGCTCTGGCTGCGCTTTATCCTTAGGCCGACGCGACGTTGTGGGGCAGCTGGTTCCGGCCTGGGTGTGGGGTTTCGAAGCAGCTGCAGGGGTGTTCTATGGTGGCTGCGATCGCGATGACGGTGGTGCGGCTGCGCGAAGGCTGCTCTCTAGGCCCGTTGGCTGCAGCGCTAGAGTGATGCAGGTATAGATTCGGAGGCTTGAGAGCTCGCCAACGGTTCGCGGTGGTACGATCGTGTGGCCGACCATGCTCGGGGGAGCACAAGCTGCGGTACGGCCATGGCGCAGGGCTTTCCCCGTGGCCAGGTACTGGGTCGTCCAGGCAGTGGGAGGCTTCCGGCTCTCTTTTGCCGCCTGGAACTGGCTGGTTTCCGTGCGGCGGATGCGCCAGCACGGTGTTATATTGAGGCCCGGTGCCCGCATGGCGATGCAGCTGTCGGTCTGGCACCCCTGGGTCTGTGAATTTGGGCATCGCATACTTCTGAGGTTGCCGTGTTCACGCAGCAAGTGGCGCCTGCTCGTAACCGATGCGCTCGTGGCTTATTTGCGGCTGATCCACGCAGCTGTTTGGAGCTGATCCAAGGCCTGGCTGTTTCACGCAGGCGGGAGAGGGGGTGATGAACAACTCGCAGGAGCACAGCGCGAACGGCGGCAGACGGGCTGGTGGCGCATGGTGCCTGTTCGGCGTCCTATTTCCGGCCGGAGTTCGCTACTGGTTTTGCCTTTGGCTTAGAGGCGTTTGGCTCTGTCCTGCGAGTCGGCGTACGGCGGCGAGGCTTATTTCGGGATTATGCCGTTTCGCTGCTGCTGGCTGGGAGGCGGCGACTTCGAGCGTTGGCTTGCGCGGGCAAGCCCATTGCTGCAGAATCGCGCAGTGGCTGGAGAGGCTGGTCTTTCCCGCGATCCAAGGAGGTTTGCTGTTGGCTGGATCGCTGTGAGCTGCGGGTCGACTCTGGCTGCTGGATGGATTCCGCCTCACGGCGTCGGGCGCGGTCCCACTGCATCGCAGCAAGATCTCTGTAACTTTGGGCTGGGCGAACTCGAAAGCACGTGATTGGGCGCATGCTCGGATGGGTGCTGGGGTTCTTAGCTGGCTCCTGGACAACAATTGCTGCGCTGGAGAATCATCCCAGGTCTGTTAGAACTAGGATCGCAGCCCTCAGAGCTTCAGTTCGCGGGATCGCATCACTGCCGCCCTTCGCGAACAGGGTTGGTTTCGAAAGGGCTCCATCCCGCTGGCTCATTTGGTCGCAGGAGTACCGGTCTCATCGCGCGAGGCGAGCAATCCAGCGTATTATCACGGCTGGCTTGAATTTCACCTCGAGACTGCTCGGCTGGGGATGCATCCCAAGCAGGTCTTTGCACGTTGATGGGCGGATGATGATCTTGGATTCGCCCTGTCGAACGGCTACCGCTGCAAGGCACGTCGGGGATTGTTCCTGCAAATACTGAATCATAACATTAGCTGTTGATCGCTTCACTGTCAGATGGTCAGGTAATCGGGTTGACATCTCCGTGTGCCTCTGTGCAATTCACGGCTTTCACCTACCGCAGGCCTCGGCATGCTCCTCCTGCGCAGGGGTGAGAACGCGTATCGTCCGATGGCTGGTTGAGGGGCAGTAGCGCTAACACGGCCGTGCCGATCACGTGATCAGCTAGGAAGCGCGACGCGCTAGAGGTGGGAATCGAGGCTGGCATTGGCGTTGTGCCCACGACATCAGAATGTCCGGGCACCGCAGCGCGTAGGTCGTAAGCGTATCGCCACCGTGCGCGCAGGTCTCACTACGGGGGTCCATTGCGGATCAACGATCGCGCCACGCACTTCGATCCTGATCACTGGCCGCCGACCAACGCTTGATGAGGGCGGCCTTTGGGTCGTAGCCGGCTTCGAGCAAGGGTCTGCGCTGAATACGAGATGTTCGCTACCGGCAGGGGGCTGGCGATGGGGCCGACTGCTTGCTCCAGAAGGATCGCGATCGTTCAGCTGGCAGGGGTCGGCAGCATAGAGCCGAGGAATCCTTAGCGGGTTTCGATCACGCGCCGCAGCGCGCGTCACCGCCAAGGCAGAACCCAGAGGGAAAAGGACAAGCAGGCGTGCGGGTGTTGCGGTTGCCCTGGGGCAGTGCTTGAGGCAGGCTGCTGGGTGCGTAGGTCCGAGTGCTGGGCGGCTCATTTCAGGTCGCGAGCCGGAGAAAGCTCCGCAAGTGGGCTATGATCACGCATCCTGACAGGTGGGGCCAGGGTGAGGCGCAGCCGGAACCTTGTAAGGCTTCTCTGATCCTGCCTGCAAGGGCTGCAGCGGCTTGCTGCGGCGCCTGGTGGCTCTTGTTCCGGCAGCGGTCCTGCAGCCTGCTGTGGGGGGCCGGATGCCTCGGCGGCGCGCTGAGCCTGAGACGGCGGACATGATGACGCTCTCGCCGCTTCTCGCACTCGGGCTGACGAGCGGCCGATTGGAGTCAGCGGCGCGTGATCAGAGCTCGTGGGACCGCGCCGTCGGCAACCTGCGCTGCCAGCGGTGGTGGAAGCTGAACCGCGCGATCCTCTTGCTTTTGAGCGCGACCGACCGCTCAGCGCAAGGGATGCGGCGCTAACCAGCCGTTCAACGCAGGAAGAACTTCCTGGCGGCAGCTGTCGATGTCGGCGAAGCCGAGGCTCACCGGCCGCCTGGCGGGCCATGGGAGCGGCAGGCCTCGAAGCGATGGCGCGAGCGTGGCTGGCGATCGCGCGCTGGGCTATGCCCTAGCGGAGAGTCCATCTAACCTTCCCGTTGCGAAGAACGCCGCTGCAGCCGACGCGCACTGCCAGCGGGCCTGGCGCCTCTGGCTGCAGCTGCTTCTCTGCAGAAGTCGTGGCGCAGGCGATGGGCGCATAAGCGGCTGGATTCGGCGCTGTCCGGCTGGATGCCCGATCAACTGGACTAATTCGTGGCCAGACGGGTGGCGCGAACGCGGTGATTGGCCGGCGTTTTCCTTGTCCGCCTGCGCACTGGCAGCAAGGCGCAGTGGATGGCCGCTGCTGGCTGACGGGGCCTCTCGCGGCTGCGGGCAATCGAATCTGGTCTGGGCTTCGCGGCTACGCTGTTGCTGGAGGCGCGCTCGTATTGAAGCTGGCGGCGGCCAGGTGCTGCGCCTCGGTCCACGCCGCTCCAGGCAGGCGCCTCCGCAGTGGGTTGGCTGGGCTTGGGGGGCATCAGCTGCTGATCTGGCGAGCGATCGGCACACGGGCAGGATTCGCGCTTGGGAACGGAGACATCACGCGATGGACTGGCTTGCAGTGGTGCCAGAGCAGAGGCGACGCCATCTGGCGAGGGCTAGCCGCCCAGCAGACGGCCTGAGGGCAGCGTGCGCGGGCAGCGGGAGGCCTACTGCAGGCGCTGCTTGATCCAACCTGCAGCAGCGAGGGCGAGCGAACGCAGCGCTGGCGCCGGCCTGACCTGCTGCTGCCGGCCGATGGCGGTGATGCTGACAGGCGTCAGCCCGACGTGCGCGACTGGGAGAGCTTTGCGATCAAGGGCCAGCCCGGCCGCTTCTATGGCTTCCCGCGGCGTCTCGGCATTATCGACGACCCTGTCGTGCGGCTGGATGGCCGAGGCTGGGACAACTGGTCTTGGTCTGTGGGCGACTGGCTTGCTGCTGAAGCAGGGCTGGTTGTGGGTCAGCAGTTGAGGGGAACTCACAGTGGTGTTTGATCGATAACGGGGCAGGGGCATCTCGGCAATTTGGAACGATTTCGCACGCAAGCCGATAACAGGCAGCGTCGATTTTGAGCGCCTGTTCGCTCATGCCCCAGCGGCCTTGATACCGGGCGCCTGGCGGCGGCCCAATGGCGTGCATCCCGGCGGGTGGAGGCAACGGCTCGACGACCTGGCGGCAGCCGCTAGGCATGGGTGAGGAGAGAACAGCTGCAGCGCTGCTGGATGGCTGACGGCACCGATCGCCGGCCGATGCCAGTGGCGAGAACTGTGCGAGCCAGTGGCGTCACGCCACATGAATGAGGGCGACCTTGCTTCAGGCGATGAGCGGCGATCCAACGCGGGCCGCATCCAGGCATCGGTCGCCAGTGCGAGATGTGGCTGCGCAGGCGACTACGAGGACATCTGTTGAGCTGAGCCGGCGCGGCTTCGCCCGGATAAGATCACCGCCCGGCGGCAAGCGCAAACGCTTCCGCCCGCACCGTTCAAGGAGCTCTGCGACGGCTTTCTCGCGCGCTGCGCGAAAACACGCATCAGTTGCTCGGTGCTGTTCACCGGTGCTGGGCTCGCGCGGCCGTGGCGCTACGCCTTCTGCTCCGGGGTGAACAGAGGCGCTCGCGCAGGCGTAATGGGCGCTTATTCGATAGGATTCGCGGCGCTGCGCGCCTGCAACGTGGCTGGATCTGCAGCGATTGATCTGATCAACTGGCCGAAGGTGTGCTGATTGCATGGTGCTGGCTTAGCGATCGGTGGCGCAGGTGCTGGGCACTGCTCTGTGACTCAGCCATGGCGGGCCGCGATACGCCGTCTTCGGGCAGAGCGGCCGCGGGTGGGGAAGCTTTCGCGGCGCTTCGGGCGGTTATCTGGCCGCGTGGTGGGCTAGCGCATAGGCCTGCGGAGATTATGGTTCCTTGCGCCAGTTAAACGCCGTAGAGGCGCTGGCCCATGGGTCTGGTTAACGCGGTGGTGACGCTGGCGATCTCGAGGCGCGAAGGGGTGCGCTGGCCGCGACGGTAGCTGCGCCAGAGCCCACGGCGATCGCTGCCTCAGGCGGCTTTCAAATGCGAATAAGCCGACGGCTGGCGGCTTGCAGGAACTGGGCGGTCAGGCACCGCAGTCTTCTACGCGAAGTCAGCCGAAGGCGCAGGAGGGTCGCATGCTTTCTGCAAAAAAGGATCCGGTATTTCTCCGATCAAGGCCTGCTGCCGCGTGAGGCACGTAGGCTGGTGGACTTCAGGAACCAGGGATTGATTAATCTAAGACTACGGGGCATTTGATTGTTTTCTGTGGCTGGGCCGCACTGGTTCGCCTCCTGCTCACCTGGCGGTTTGGCTTGTCGTTGCACGGTTTGCAGAAGCTGCTCCGACTGAATGGAGCTTGTCTAGGCGCGCGCGT
>Ga0163217_1066887_pt1 | contig 13071 bp, 19 predicted proteins | sample SynspAceP_FD_185933 | JGI IMG/M metagenome (GOLD analysis project Ga0163217, IMG submission 185933) | Saline lake microbial communities from Ace Lake in Antarctica - Synechococcus sp. Ace-P (PacBio error correction) | ecosystem: Environmental > Aquatic > Non-marine Saline and Alkaline > Saline ...
CCTGTCGACATCGAATCCCAAGACGACAGCACCACTCCTGGTAGTGAGAACCGTACCAACTAGTCCACCAACAGATTTCCGACAGCATTGGGCCCAGCCAGGTCCTTCAGCCGTTAAGCCATTGCAAGGAAACAAGTTTTAACCGCCAGGCAACAAGGCCGATGCACATACCTGGCTGCGAGAGAGCTGAAGCGACTTTGACCGTAGAGCCGGCGAACCCTGCCCCGACCTGGATAACCTGACCACCCACCGATGGCTAACGGCACTTGTTTCCGCTCCCCAACTTACTTTCAGTACAATTCGCCGCTTTTCACTCGCTCACCAGCACGCCAGCCGCCGACAGAGATCACGGGCAGAGCGATTAGTACACGAAAACACTGGCACAAATGGGAGCGCTTCCGGCCACAATCAGGTCGCAACGTCTCAACCATCTGCACGACTGCAAGGGTGGTCGAGCAGGCCTGGCTTGGCAAACTACGTTGGGCACCTGAGCCACAACTGCGCCTCGCTGCAAACGCCTGTGCCGACCGCGCGCAGAAGCGACTTGAGAGACGACAAAAGCATTCTCGCGCAAGCATGTGTCGAGGCAGACCAGACACCTGTATTCGCTCAATCGAAGATCGGAACTGCTGCGTGTGGCTGACGTTTGGTTGCAAACGTCATCGAGTAGCAAAGCTAATCAAAGCCCACAAGTAGCCACTTCGTTGACCGGCGGGCTGGATACCACCGCGTTGGCCAGCAAAAATCCTCATTCGGATAAACCCCATCGCAAAGCAGATCATATCACCTGATCCTCAAAGGGAGCCGCGTGCTCGCGTACCACCGGGACTGCAATGACTGCCCTGGTGTTGACACCAACCAGACCATGCGCCCAGGCGCTTGATGACCAGCCCATTGACCAGCGCGCCGCAACGAACTGGGCGAATACGCCTCTGCATACGCGATCATTAGGTCACCACGATGGAAACGGGCGCATCAAACTGCCGAAGCCGCGCAGTCCAGCTGACCTTGTCTTGTCGTCCGGCAATGCCCATTGCCTGGAATACGCACGCGCAATCTCGACCTGACGCTGCCGATGATCGCCTCGTAGGTGCCAATTGCACGGCTCTCCCTTGTAACGCGGTACGCCGCCATGCATAACGCATCGGTGTTTATCGCACGAAATCCGTCCAGCGCTTCCCCGCAAACTACAGTGCAGAGCCAGGTTGGTATTCATCGACAAGCGCGCGGGTTGCCAGTCTATTACGCTCCTCGATTACATTCGCGGACCAGGTTGCTGAATGCTGATCACCTTGGCGGCGCCCAGTACAACCGCTGATAATCCACGCTTGAATCCTCTCGCCTGTAGTGGTCTGCGGCGCGCATGGCCGCGCCAGCGTATCACGACCTAGCATAATCAGGTACTGCTCAAGAATCAACACATTGCCCCTTAACGCTGTCTTCTCACGCGCACGAACATATAAGCCACCAGCTTTCGATAAGCGATGAAGAAAACTATCGTTCTTATACTCATCTTGTAATATAATTGCCACACCAAAAGAACCGCTTTCCCGCAGCACCATTTGAAGCGAGTACTGAACCCTTCGACACCAAGGACACAGAAAATGACGAATCTAAACAGTGCTAAACAGAATCGCACGCCCTGGCAAACGACGACCACCGCGTTATTGCTGCGCGCCTTTTGGTCGCACGCCCTGACGCGAGCCCCACGCAAACGACAGCAGTGATAAGCCGGCTTACCGGCTGCCCCGTTATCGTCAACGCGCAGCCACGGCGGACGAAGCACAGCCACATTCGGTGTCCAAAGAACTCTGGTTGGCGGCAAGGTTGCCACCACTGCTCGACACGCCCGCTCGGTTCCGTATAAACCGAGAAGAAATCGAAACAGCGCAGGCCAGTACCGACCAAGAAGTGCTGCAATATACCCGGTGTTTATCACCCGACTTTACTGCAGCCCGATGACCGCAATGATACCTCAAGATTCGGCGGGATCTCCAGCACCACTTATCGGGATGGGCTAACCTGGTCCAATGGCGGGCGTACGTGAAGAACCTTCCCTACGAGCGCGTGAAGTCATTGCGCCGGTGCAACTCCACGCTGTTCGGCCCGGCCGACCCGGGCGTCGGTCACTTCGTCAGCAGCAACGCGCCTTGAAGCGTTCGGCCAGGCTTTGAGCCTACGGCTCCCTTTGACCACGTTTGAAGCGGCATGACGGGAGCGTTGAACGAAAAGGAAACCTGCTTACCGTTTTAACCGAAGATCAGAGCAGTGAGCGCGAGTATGACCTAACTCTCAAGACGACAACGGCTCGTGATGGGCGGCCTGACCTTGGGAACCACCGGCCTTTTCCTCAGCCACCGTGGATTCTTGACAACCTCAAACGTGACCCAGCAACGCCGAACAAGGCGGCTACCCGCTTTGATGACGAGTACAAGCGCAGCGCTTTAGTGAGCCCAGGCTTCAACTACATGGATTCGGCGCACCAGCGTGACCGCAGTCACCACATGATTCAGATAACGTTTCCGTGTGCGCAGCAACCTGCGCTAACAGCGAACTGACTGAATGATTCGGCTCATCTATCTACTGACTCCACTGCGCGAAGTAAGGCCTACGAATAGATCGGGAATTATTCGGCACGAAGCGAAGCTCAAGACTGATGCAACGTGAAGTCTGCAATACGATGCACCGCTTCGAACACCTCGACAGCAGCACGCTAGTGGGTCGATAGCGATGGACGCGTCACCGAAGACAGTTCATCCGGCGAATGCAACGCAATCGATATTCCAACCCGGTTACAGCGGCTCGCGGTAGCCTCACTCTACTAGCAGCAATAACCAGGACTACAAAACAAGTCGCTGTTCGTGCAAGCAGAACTGTCCTCACGCTAAATCATCACAAGCCCGTTTGCGCAATGATCGCCTGACCCTTCACACAGACTTACGGCGTCAATGCTTCAGATATTTTTCGAAACCTCAGTCCGCGGGTGCTTGACTATAAGCCAGCGCGAGATTTCCCACATGTCAAGCAGGTGGGATCCGTAGCGCCTCCGTCGATGGGCGTAACCCCGGACGGGCAAGCAGTACGAGGTTGGCGCAAATACGCACCGACTGGCACCAACCCAACCCGCGACCATCCTTAATGACCTGCAACCTCAAGGAGACGTCACGATCGCCGTAGTGCAGCCAATGGGCACCATCGAGCGGAAACATAAAAGGCCGAATCCACAAGTACGTGGCCTTGATCTTGAAGCAAAGCAGACTCAACCACCAACCTGAAGCCTCATCGTGGTTATCCATAACTTGGATCGAACCGCGATACAACCTGTCGCGGGAGGTAATAATTCGCTGCCGCACCCGAACATTCGGCCATCGCTGTGGAGCATTACACCTTGCCCGCCAGCAGATGATTTCCGGCGTAGGCGCGCGTTAATCGCGCCTATTATTTCGACGCCGCAACACCGCAAAACGTGACGCGACACACGCTCTCGCTGCCGCTCAACTACAGATCGTCGAAAATACCGACTGGCAGTCACATCAGCAACCTGCTGACGAGCAGCAGTGGTGGGCTCCGGCCACGGCGGATTACTACAATCCGGGTCCGCGAGATCCCGTCAGTTGAGCTCAACTGGTAACTCCTCCCCGCCATCTGCACGATACAGTACGGCAGATGGTCACGACTCGCAGCAGCATCCCACGACCGCGCTAGTTATCAATTGTTTGCTTATATGCACGTTTTATCGGCGGCCTGCACCACCTGGACCCTTTCTGTCTGCATCCATCACATCCCTGCATCTGTTCGAAACACTGAATAACAACTCTGTATAAATTTGTACACAATATTTTGGCATTTCCTGTATGCAAAGCGCATGCAGCGGCAGTTGTGCGCTGTCGGCTCTGAATATTAGGCGGCGCGGTAACGGCGGAACAACTTTGCTAGCGCTAACCTGCCGAGGCCAGGGCGCTAGCCCTGGGAACAATCACAACAACCGCAAGACCACCATGACTGAAGAAAATTGCAAGTTATGATATTGACCCATCGCTGCACAACGCCGATTGGCGCCCTACCGCCGAACAAGCGCACCTGGGGTCGTTCCGAGATTTTCAATGTGTGGGTCCAACGAATATTCAAGAGTCTAGTTCGGCTAACACCTGGCCGCAACACTGTCATGTTCAAATGGGCTGAGCGGTTGGCCGTGCACTGGCCGCATCGTATGGCAAGGCTGTTAATGTCCTGGGCTGGTACAACGTACCGTCAAGCCGAGCGTAAAGTTACGGCATTAACCTTTCCTGTCCTGCGGCGCTCCACATGGGTGGCGCGGCGCAATTTTCCGGCGTGAGTACGCGCATATGGCGATTGTTTCTGGTATGGCGGTGCAAACTACTTTGCCTCCAACGGCGTGCCGCCATGCTGCTCAACTCAGTGCTGGAGGACGCCCGCCGTGCGGCGACTTCTGGGCATAAACCGCAACATTGGCTGGGTGTCTACTGCCTGGTATGCGTATTGTCAGGTAATTGCTCTTCGTGCGCGGCATGGTCTGGATACAATTCCCAACTGGCTGGCCCGCTGGTGTATTGGTGATGATCGCGCTGAAATGCCTGACATCTGGTACCAAGCCGGCCCCACGCTCTGGAGCCGATGGGCAGCAATCTTCAGGCGGTAGCAGGCGTCTATGAATCCGGCCGGTGGCCGCTTGTTTGCAGTGGTTGGCACCAATGTTCCCGTACTTTGCGGCGGTGGTAATGCATTTACGGTGATTCGTCCCGCTTTGTCAAAAGCGAACAGCGATGACCATAAGCAACTTTCTTGCCTGCCGGTTAGCCGGCAGATCTTTCACTGATTGCCCTGGTGATCACTGCAGGCACGGTGGTGGTATTTGGCGAAACGCTGACCAACCCCACCGTATTGTAGCCGGTGAATAATCTGACTTTAACCATCATCGCCGCGCTGACCTATCTTTCTGCCTCGGTAGGCATCAAAACTCTGGTGGGGCTAACTTTTATCCACCGTTGCCTCCGACAAGTCGCCAATCTGGCCCTGCTTATATAGTCGCGCGAACCGGTGGCTTACAACCGCCGCCATTGCCTTTTTATGGCGCTCTCTGGGTAGCTTTATCAGCCAGGTGGGCATCGCTTGCCTTTGTTGATACCCTCGGCGGCCAATTCTCGCAACCGCTGTAGCGGCAATCATCCGTCGCGACTAAATACCTATGCGTAGCGCAAACTGAACCTCAAGACCCTGTTCAGGCGCCAGGCAGCTTTCACCTACTACTTTGACGGCGGCTGGAACCGCAAGGCAATGGATCTCCTTTGCCATTGCTTCGGTATTCTGGTGTCATCGTCTGGGTAACGGCGGTCAGTGACCTCGAATGCTAACGCCTGGTTACTGGGTGCGCTGAGCTGGGTGCCAGGTGGCTGCATTACTGCTGAATAGGCCAACGCTGGCTGCGCTGCATGCCGCCAAAGCAGCGTACCACCAGAGCTGGAGGGAATAGCGTTACAGTTGGTCTAACAGGCCTGCGACATGGAGGGCAGCTTGACTGCCCTTTTTCAACCACGCGTTATGCTCCTTCCACTGCGTTACCCACCTGGGTAATCAATGTTCAGGTTCAGATGGAAAGCTTCATTCTTAACTCTCTCCCCGCCCGACTTTACTACAATTAAAAAAGCAGAGGAGATTTCGGCATCTGACCTGATCGGCCTTGTTGACATGGCGGCAGTCTTGTATACGGGCTGCTACTTATCGACGTATGTCACCGCTCCTGCGTTGATCGTCTTGGTACCTGCTACTCGGCGCCCTTGGGCAATAGCAAGGCGTTCCGGGCCGGAGGGCCATTTTCCCGGCTTCTTTTAAATACGGAAAGGGGCCTGGGGCGGGTAATATCCCATCGCTACCCAGTCGTTAATTTGCCATCCTTGTTTCGGCGTGCTTGCAGGATACCGGCTGTTTCGCCCGATCATGCAGCGCGATTGGTCACGGTACGCGTGCATTACGTCAGTTCGCCGTGAGCTGGTAAGCCCGCCGTGGATCGGCATGCTTTGCCCACCTCGATGGGCGGGGGCCACCACCTTTCTGCTTTACCGTGCCGGGCGCTGCGCTCTTTACAAAGAGCTGCGCAATGAGCCTCTTGACCTGGATGCTGCTGTTACTGCGCTGGGCGCTCGGTATTACTGAACATGGTGGCCCTGGGCACGCCGCTGGGCGCGCCTCTGCGGTAACCGGCATCGAACGTGAACCGAACTCTGGCAAGGGCTGAATTCCAGTACAAGAATTCGGCGCGGTCTTGCTGTGGCCATGGGCCGCCCTGCTCGGCTGGCGCGAAGAAAACGCCGGATCGCCAGGGTGGCAGGCGAAGCCGAATAGCCAGTGAAGAGGTCACAGCAACTTCGGGTGGGCTGCATGAACCTTCCACTGAGGCTGGCTTTGCAACGCCCAGGGCGATCGTGGATCAACGTCGATTCTGTTTGCTGCTGGTCATAGTCGGCACTGTTCCGTGCGATCCTCCACAAGGCGGCTACGATATTCATGATCGGCCTCTGGCAGCCAGTTTGATCAACTACCCCGGTGGCAAACTGCAGATGGCACGTATGGCCGCCATGCGCCCTGGCTCTGAGCATGGCAATGATCATTCCTTGCGGCAGCTCGATGCTCGCATATTACCGGCATACCTGCATGCGTTTCCTCCATGCTGTCAGGACTGTGCAAGCTATTTGCCGAATCCATGTGCCTATGCGTGCATCATCGGTGCGGGCGTTTTTGGCCTGCCGATGGAGCTGGTGTTGATGCAACTGACGCCCTACGTATGTCGGCTGCTGCCCGTCGAACACTGGAAGTGGTCGCGAACCCAATGGCGTCGGCCCCTCGAAGTGGTTTATGCATCTGACCATCGGCAATTATCCATCGCACCGTTTATTCAGGCCCATTCTCGCCAGCCCTGGTTGTTGGCGGCTGGGGTCTGCGGCCTCGACCTGGGCCGCGCAACATTCGGTTACTCGCTGTGTGGATGTGGGCTTTTCGCTGATCCTGTTTATGGTCGCGTGGGCCTGGGCTTGTTCTGGCGCTGCCGATGCTACGAAAAAGGGGCAGCTAACACTGGGCCCCTTTTTTCAGCTACGGCCTTCACTGACAAGACGTCCAGTGGACACGGGCGACAGTCCCTCCCACCCCCCCCCCCCCCGTCACTTGGGCCTTGTCGTGAATCTTGTCCATCCCTCGACTTTATTACGTCGCTCCGTTAGTGTCAGTAACATCTCCCCGGGCGCCTCTTCCTCTCAGCTTCCTCATTGCCAATTTTCTCCTTGCCCTCAGCCTGAATAAGACGCGGCGCAGTGGCGCACCGCCTTCCTTGTCCTGCCCGAAATCCAATTCGTAAATGTGGTAAGGAATCTCGATACCGGCGCATCAGGTGGTATTTCACAGCCGGTTATATGAGCTCGCCGATGGCCTACTGCGCCCCTGGGCGAGGGTTTGATGCGCACCAGCGATTATTCCAACCGAGCTATCCGCCAGTGCGTCACCGGTGCAACTTCAGATCGTCATCACTTTGGCTTTCCGTGCTCGGGATCCGGAATCAGCTCCGCAGGCCTCACGCAGCCGCACGAGTGACCTAAGTCAATAACTCTTCACGATAAGCCACGCCGTACTCACCTACATGGTAACGTCAAGCCACGTCAGTAGTTGGACACGCGTATCCACCTGAAGAAAACGGAATAGGGTGGTAAGTGGCCGAGTCAGATCACGGATATCCCCCAGGCGAACGGATAGTCAGTGTCTCCGTCCGGTCCGGTAATGGACCGGCGGCGGTGACCATTCACACCGTGTGTTGATCGCATTCTCAAGCTGGATAAAGACACCGGTAATATGCGCTGTACCCAGGCTTTTTTCGCGCAAAACCGAATCCAGCCCCACACCCCGCGCCGCAATCAGTGGCCCGATGTTGATGCGATCTTCTGCAGCAACAATCATAAGGGTCAGTGAACGATCAGCGTGATGTCGGCCAGCCATTGCGGAAAATGGTCAGCAAGGTGTTTTTGCCGGCGCTGGGCCACCTACGCCCGTGTTCGGGTTGAGACGCTGCTTCAATCCAACTGCGCGGCGCCACATCCATAGAAAATCAATCGCCAGGGTCACGATAATGGAGCCCAGCTCGAGACCATTCGCGCCGACGCACCCTGTTCTCGCTTCCGAGCCAATTCCAGGAACCAAGGGATCGCGCGCTCATAGTTCGCCAGGCGCAACCGGAGACAAAAATCGCCCCACAGCAGGTAACCGACCCAGATACGCCAGCAGAATATACCGCAAAATACAACAGTGCCTGATTCGCATCAACCGCCCACAGGCTGCAAAGGGCTGTGGCCGTTATCGCGCAGAGCCAGTATTAGCCTTGGCAAACAGCCGGCCCGCAACCAGCCACAGCAGTATGAAAAACATACCAGTGGTTGCCAGTATGACCAGCCCCAGATTGAATCGCTGCGGCCGTCAGTACATGGGCATATCCGCGCATTCCCCTCACCTCGCCACGCGACGGTTTCGTAGCGCCTGCAATGCCGGCCGGACAACTCACCCAACAAGTGTCAGGCGCAATATCCGCGTGGAAATGCGCGATCTGACGCGCCAGGAACGCTGCTCCGGCGGGCCGCACGCCGGCAACAAGGGGTCTCTTCTATCGTTACTTGGGCCCTTATTTTTTTTGTTTCCTGCGAAGCCATCCGCGCAACTCGCGAATCAGTCATCCGCGCCTCTCATCTCCAGAATATCTTGCCAGAGAGCGCATAGCCAGCGGCGTTGCGCTCTACGCGCCAGCCTGCGGCGCAAGGCTCCTGGGCAAAAACAGAAGTGGAGGACAATAGGGTCATTACAGGACCACAGCAGCAAGAGCGGGAGAGGCCGAAGGGTTTTCAATTGGTCACTATCTGGTCTCCGTGCTTCGCCTATGATGGGTTTTTCGCCCAGCGGGTCAACAGCTATTGATAACAACTGGCCCAAAAAAAAAGGTGAAATCACTCGGAAAAACCACTTGGGTCCCTAAGCAAGAGCAAGCCTCTCGTTACAGTCAACCAACTGCATCTTTCAAAGCCGGTTTCATGGCCAGAAATGGCCAATAGATTGTACTAGACGTTATGAGGTCAGGGTTAGAGAGAGAGTTCCATTCAACGCAAAAACCCCGCAGGAACCTTGATCAGCGTACACAAGGCGGGCTCCAGATCTCTGCCGGTCATCAGAATGTGCACGCTCCGCCGTCATCGCCCCTGCGGGCCATATTTCAACAGGGTGTAACCAAAACAGGAAATGACAGCAAGATGAACGCGGCACTTGTTTTTGCATCATTGCCGGGCCGCATGGACGCCTTTCCATCAGCCCGGCCTTTTTGCCCATATATGCCACCCGTAACCCGATTTCGGCTGGGCAAACCGGCACAGGTAATGGCTACAACTATCGGGCGATATGCAGCGCGAAAGTCAGTCCAACTTCCGTTTCCAGCGTTGTTGCTGACTCTGGCCCAGGCCTGGAGCGCCGTGCCATGGCAATCAGAAATATCAGCAACGACTGAACACCGAAGGCCCAGGCCAGTGCAGATGCCTGGCGCGCTCAGCAATGGGCGAGAATACCTGGGCCGCTTTGGTCAAGGCAGGACGAGGTGCTGAAGAAGGCGGCATCAGAACCAATCCGATTTACGACTTTGTCCAAGCAGCGGTGATTACGAACCAGCTGGATGAAAAACACCCTGTCACCTGACGGGCTTTTTTCTAGTTGGCCGGGATTTACTTGAACTGACAGCCACACCAGAAACCGACGTGCCTGGCTGTTACCAGAGCAAAGCCCAAACCTGATTATCAGGGCCACTTGATCAATGGGTCGGGAAATGGACTGGCGTCCGAGGGTTTGGTCTGAGTCCATCAGCAAGAACAGCCGCAAGGCCCTGGCATTATCCTGCTGGAGTGCAGTACGGCTGGATGCTGATGCAAAGCGGCACATTCGAAGGCCACGGCAGCAAAGCAGACAGGATCAGCTTTCAAGAACGCGAGGGCAAGCACAACAGCCTGCTTCGTCGCGGGTGACGGTGAAGCCACTGGGCTGAAATGGCGGGCGGAAAGAGCAAGACTGGCCTGGTAGTGGCAATTCAGGTGAGGGGATATTGCCTGCCACTGATCTGCGCGCGGGCTGCCTGGGTTAGTTTGAAGACCAATCAGTTGGGGCTCTCATCATCAAAAAGGGGCTGATCAAATTCAGCCCTTCCCGGAAAAACGACTTACCTTTGTGGGTCAACCAAATGGCTGTCGCAAGGCCGCCTTCTAGCTGCCGCAAGGCGCGCAACCGGTAAGTCGCCGAGCTTGGAGCCGAGCACGCATAGACCACCATGATGGCGACTCTTCGGTGCTGGCAATTCGCTGAATGATCGAAGAAGGCCGCTTGGCTTTTACGAACTTGTCGCCCGTCTCCTGCATTGAAATGCCTTTTTCCCTTCCCGCCATCGCTTGAGCATCTCGGCCCACGCCCTCGGAAACATGGTCGGGCCGGGCAGCACGGCATTTGACGCGTTAACAACCGTACCAGCCAAGCGTTTTTGGCCAGACGCCGAGCGATGGACAGGGTGGCGGAACTTGCGTAAATCCGTAATGAATCTGTCCTGATGAATAGTCAGCCCCGACTCGAAAGATAAACACCACCTGCCCCAGCCCTGACCACATCGCCGGTAGCATAGGCGCGCGACACCCGGCACGCCCGACACGCACGTTTAACATCGAAGAACTTCCTGCCACAGCTCATTCAGACGTCCTCGAAAAAATCCCTTCTGGCCATGATAGTCGCAGATTATTGAACCGGAATATCCCTGCTTCGGCTTCCGTTGCCTGCAACTTGCGCCAAGCCTTCAGCGGTGCTCAGGTCTGCCGGCTACAGGACGCGTATACTGTGGCTTTTGACAGAAGGCTTCTTTGAGCTGTTGCAGGCAGCAATCCACGCTCGCTTGCTTTGCGACCGTTGGATTGACTACTGTGGCGATTGCCTGATCTGCAGCTCGGGCAATGGCGAAGCCGATCGCGGCGGTAGAGCGGTGACGATGGCGGTTTTAACCGGGTAGAAGTTGATTAGCATGTTGTGTGTCCTTGGGTGGTGCTTGGTGGTAAAGCATAGGTGGAGTCCCACTATGGAATGTAAATGCCCCATCAACTACAACTGGTTTCCGGAATATTCCTAGAACAACGCACCTGCACGGCTGCTCGCAAGCTTCGACATTCGCGCCGGCCACGCAGGAATCGCTTCAAGCAGCACCCGCTCGGCCAGTTTGCTGCAAGGAAATAGACGCGCCAGTTCGGGCCGCCAAGCCGGTTATCCCGGATTAAAAAATGCATAACAACATCGGCTCACGCCCTCCGGCCGCCACTAACAACACTTTTCCAGCGCAGGGCTTGGAGGAAACCGAATTGGCCTGAGTTATCCGCAGTCCGCCCGATAAAACGGTACGGCTGGCTTTGCCCCACACGCAGCGCGTGGAATCCGGAAATCGCGGTTTGCGCGCCTTTGCCTCCAGCGTGCCGCCGGATCAATCCGAATCACTGGCAAAAGCACCGCCGGCCTATCAAAGATCAGACGCTCGATAACCGCGCTCCATGCAACTGGCGGTGTAGGTGGGCGCTCGCCTCATCCTTGCGGAGATAAACCGGCATGACGCCCCTCGACGGCGTTATCCGGCCAGGTCTGTCGCAAGGCAATGCCAAGAAAACCCCAGTCCAACTCACCGAGCGCAAGCGCCGACCGGAACCGGGCCGGCAAGTTGCAGCGCAGTAATCGGCCAAGACGTTGCTGCCAAAGTGCGCCGATGCGCTGGAAAAAAGCGCTGCAGATTCGGACTCTGCGAATGTGCCAGTCGCTGCGGCTGACTGACCCTGTGCGGGCAGCCTTGGCGCGAGGAGTGACAAAATCATCTGGCAGCCGACTCGGCCCAGCGCGCGCACGCGTCTACCGCGGCTCGGTCAGCGCATAGTAATGCGTGGTAGTTGGCCCTCCACCGCTCCAAGCACGCTGTAGCGTATTGCTGGCAGCGCTGGTCGGTCATCGGCCATCGCTGCGAACTAAAAGCACCCCGCAACGCCAGGCTCGGCCCAGAGCGGCAGCCTAGAACGATATCGAGGGGGATTGGGCGTAGTCACGGAAATGTGTAGGAAGCAGGTCGTCGGTCAGATAGATACATAAAGTAGAGGGCACAAGGGTAGCGGTATCGACCGTGGGGAATGGGAAGGCGTAACTACACACCATGAACGCAACGTCTGCAGGGATACGAAAGAGCGTGGACATCGAGTAACAGTATCCGCCACCTCACGTTTTGACCCACTTGTCCGCCGCGAGGTATGATTGCTGCCCACTTCATCCTGAAATTCATTTTTGCGAGCTTTTACGAGCTCAGATATCGACAGGCAAAGTGGTATTATCAGCTTCGCGAAAATGGGGAAGCAGTTCAGATCGTTATATCATGGAGTGTACGGCAGACAGAGTGTTTAGGCATCAGGGGATGATGGATCAAAAAGCGTCACTTGGCGTGTCGTCATCGAAGGCAATGACGCAACTTGCTTTTTTTGACGGTCTGGGTCGCCAGCTTGTCGCCGATAAGGGCAAACCTTCCAGCGTGCAGAAGGGATAGGCGAGATTGTTTGCCTGTGGGGATAGGTCGTGTCTATCTGCCCCATCAGTCCACGCCCCCCCGCGCAGGAACCGGCGGCAAGAGCTGGCGCACTAGCAAGCCTGCGGTTGCCCACAGGGTCCCACGACGCTCGTGCCACGGGCACTTATCAGCAATCGGTAGAAAACATGCGGGTGCTGGTATGCCCGTTACAAACTTCCAATGAACAAAACCGCAACCCCTCTTCTCCGGCACCAGTCCTCGCATGGGGGTCCTCGAAATGCGTTGGGAGAACAGTAAGCTATCTTTCGAAATCAAAATGACATGCAATATGTAGATGCCCGAAAGGGAGAGCATCATGCGCTAAGCGCCAAAAATGAATGTGGGGCATAGTTCTAATGTGGTAAGAAATGAACGGAATATGTATTTGAATCCGAGGAAATCTCTTTTCGGGCTGT
>Ga0163217_1034209_pt1 | contig 13070 bp, 10 predicted proteins | sample SynspAceP_FD_185933 | JGI IMG/M metagenome (GOLD analysis project Ga0163217, IMG submission 185933) | Saline lake microbial communities from Ace Lake in Antarctica - Synechococcus sp. Ace-P (PacBio error correction) | ecosystem: Environmental > Aquatic > Non-marine Saline and Alkaline > Saline ...
GACGGATGAGTGTATACAAAAAAAAAGGAAAAGGGGATTCGAGGAAGAATAAAAAGGGTTTGACATTTTTGGCCCTTTTTGTGTTATTCGATTGTGAAGATAAAGAGATTTTGTGTTTATTTAGGCGTGTTTGCCTTAAGCTGGCCTTTTCAGTTTTTGGAAAACGATATAGCGATCATTTGTTCAATCTTATCCTAAAATGTTAATTGAAAAATAGTGGGCTCTTAGTTGTCTCTTCTTTTCATGAAAATGAAAAAGAAAAAGGAAGAAAATGGTGGATTTGAATGATTAAATTGACCAAAATATAGAGCGGTTAGAGATCGCAAGAAATGGCCCTCGAGCGTTTAAAAAATTAGTTTATCCTGAAAGGATTTTCGGTTTTACATACGATAAGAAGAAGGATTTGTCTGGAATAGTTGTGGATAGAACAGAAGTAAGTACAGTTGGTACAGCTTTTTAATGGAAGTAAAATTGCTTTGGTACCAAACGGTTAAGACGAGGACTAAATAGAAGCAGGGAGAAGTAAAAGCAAACATCGCTAATAAGAAAACTCTTCGTCATAGCTGGAGTGCTTTAGTATATGGGGTTAGCAATCAAAAAAAAGATGTAAAAATCTTCCCTTGACAGTTGGCCTTCTGCAATTTTTCAGTGTTTAACAGAGGTAAAATATTAACCATGTTAGTCCCAAATTTACTTATTAACAAGCACCGGGGTGGAGTTTTCTCGTGATTAGTTCGAGAAGCTTGATTTAGCTTAATGAGTGTTGCAGATGCTTTGAATCATCGCAAATTGGGGTCAATGGGGGAAAAAAAATACTGTCCCCGATTCCAGCTCAATGAATGAATGAAAGGGGTTAGAGGTCAATAGAAGCCCGTGGTTTATGTTGATATGGATTAATGATAAAATTAAGATTTCTTTTACATCGTGGAAAGCATTTGTACATTCTGGTACAATTTGTTGATGGAAAATCAAAGCTCAACTCGGTGCTAGCGATATGCGATGAACCATTCAATATGCTTTGGGTTTTTCCTCGAGGTATCCATTGAAAGAACCTTCATTATCTTTGGACTGTAGCAGGCGATTGGAACAGTTTACATTTTTGAAAGAAATGGATTTTCACAACGGATTTTACTTTAATGCAATTAAGCCTTTGAATACTGGAAGAATAGGTTGGAACAGCTCCAAACAGTAATGAATGCAGCGAATGAAATAGCTGTAAAGGCATTTTATCAAAAAGATATCTTTTTTAGACATTGAAAAGAATTAGTCTATTTAAGCTGGTATTACCAAGAAAAAGAACTACAAAAACCGGATCTCGCTATCTTTAGATAGTCGATAAGGATAGCTACGGGGAAAAAAGTTTTGAGTTGGATTAAAGGAGAGATAGAATGGTTTACAGACAATTAATTACTTCATATTCCGTTTTTAGTGTGGTTAGTATTTTTCATGAAAATTTTGGGACATTACTATTTTGCAAGAAAAGCGGGATATTAGTTAGAAAAGAATTTGCTATTAGGTTTTTGGCCAAAGAATTTTTTCTTATCGCAAGAAAAAATAGAACCGACTTTTACTATAAACGTAATCTGCGAATTCGGCGTTTACGTCAGAATGGCCGTTATCGAAGAAGAAACAGAAATTAAAAGCCAGGTGTCTGTAGGTAATACTATTAGAACGAAAAGGAAATGATAGGTGAAAACAATCAATAACTTGTCCAAAAAAACATTACTTGAATTGTCCTTATACAAGTTAGTGGCTACTCGATTTGAGAACGATTTATATATCGAAGCGACTTTCTGGTAAATGAGAATTCACTGGGTTCGTTACCCAGTAAGACACGAAGACGGCTCTGCTTAAGTTGAAGAAGACGGAACAGAAGTTCAAAATTGGTCTATCTTTCGAATGTTCAGATTTTCCAGGCAGCACTCTATACCTCAAGAGAAGTAAAATGAACTAACTTGCCTGGTCCTATGAATAATATTATTTAGCTATTAGTGACGTTCTACTTAAATGGCTTTTACAAGAGGAGTGGTCAGTGATGAAAATAGGAATGTTAGATCAATTGCGTAATAGATAATAAGCCAGCTTATGGAAGCGGGCCTTATAGAAGGAGATGAGGTGTTGCAATCAAGTGAATCAACGATGGATAGTTGGAAAGAAAGAGTAAAAGTTATCAAATCAGTCCTATCAAGTCATTGATTTTTACTGTAGAAAGTCAATCTGGCAATGTCTGAAAGAAAATTGTCCGTCATCGCTGAACGGTAAACTAGGAAATGACGGTTCAAAGATCGGTATGATAGGGTACAAAGTCCTATTGCGAAACATCTTTTATGGCTAAACTGTTGTTTGGCTTTACGTGTATCACATGGATGGGTAAATGTGTATCAGATGATGTGACTGGGCGTTTATAGGCTCTATTTTTACTAAAGGATTTTCGGTTGATATGTTTGGGTGGTCCAGGAGCTATCTGATGCGACGACTGAAGCCGTTGTTAAAAAACAGGCTTCATTGGAGTATTGAATTGGATGGCATTTTAAAAGTATTCAATTTGGGAATTATGAATCTTTTATCCGTACCAAGCTTAGATGGTGGTGAAATGCCTATAATAGTATGAAGGAATAGGAGGGAAAACCCTTAAGCCAGAAAAAGAGGGATATTACTCACATATTGGAGTAGGATTATTACATCATATAATGGTCCTAGTAACATGGGGAATGATATTCAAACCTACTTTTTGGAAATAGAAAAAAGTATATATAAGTAAAACTACAGTCTTAAATACATAAATGGAAATAACCAGTCATGAGACAATCAAAATTATTCGTGCAACCTTGCTGAGACCCCTAGATGCTGAAGTTTTGAATCCATCAACTTTTATGAGAGCAGGGTATATAGCAGAAATCGTAGTGATAATAGTTATTTACTTTAGCCTAATAAAGTTTTAGAAAAGGATGAAATTGATTATCCGAGAAGATTTTGAACAAGATTGATGCTGTTGAAATTTAATGCCATCTCTGTTTACTCGTGAGTTATGGGAAGAATCAGGAGCGTTTATGAAACATATGAGAAGACTTAAGGAGTTAAACTGAATCGACATGGTAGAGAATTTTTTGTAGGCACCACACCATTGAAGAAGCTTTTACTGCCTTAATTCGATGATGAAATTAATTATACAAGCGCCTCCTGTTATCGTTCATACAAAACAAACTAATATCGTGATGAAAAGATGACCACGTTCTGGATTAGTAAGAGAAGTCGAGAATTTATTAATGAATTAGATGCTTACCAATTCGAAGTGACGAGCTATGAAAGTTTAGATAAAAAGTGATTTAAATTTTGAAGAAGCTATACGCGTATTTTTAATCGTTGCGGGTTTTAGAATTTTAGAAGATATCATTGGTGACGGCGTGGTGGCAGATGGGTCGGAAGTGAGTTCAAAGAATTTACAGGCTGATGTTGCTTGATATCAGGTGAAGACAATTTATCGTGGTAGATTCTGATCCATGATTATTCCCAAGACTAATTTATGAGATGGGCAACCTAGTTTTTTACATTGCATAAGAAAATCAATAAAGTTGAGAAAGAATTTAGAAAAAATAGCTACAGCCAACGGTAAAAGGGTTGAAGATTAAGCGGATTTCTGTCTTGAAGTGAGAAACAACGATGGTGATTAAAGAGTATGGTTAATTCATAGTCTGAATTGGCATACCTGTTTTGAGCTGTCATTCGGAGTGATGTGCACGAAGGTTAATGATGAGTAGAAATTAAGAACTTTTTCAAATGTTAATGCCTTAGAGATGGCAACAGAATGAAGAAGCAAGATCAATTTTTGGGAGTAAACTTGGTTTCTGTTTGGCGCTGATGATGTTCAAAGGAACATTCGCGTTTTGGGGGGATTGTATGTTCAAGATTGGGTAAATTGAGTGCAGGCGCGATGAAGAAGACCAATCATTTCATAAATGTTAATCCTGTACGGGATGCTTTCTTATCGAAAAATTGTGTGGATTTACACGTTTTAGTTAAAGAGAGGAACTTCTCGCAGAGCGGACCAAGGAGTACTGAAGTTTTCAAAGGAATAGAAATTGGACATAGATTTTTAAATTAGCGTACTCGTTATAGTGAGTGCAAATGGCCTGGCAAGCGGGTGTATAATTTAAATAACATTGGGGCGTTTCTAATCCTGTCCATTATTGGGTTTGCTTTGATTGGAATTGGTTGTTGGCGATGTGCTTTCAGCGATAGCTGAACAAAAAGTGACGATAAAAGTTTAATATGGCTCGGAGTAAACGAACAGTTGACCCGATGAGAAACTTGTCACTTAGTACCAGTTAATTATAAAGATCAGATGACCAAGAGTCACTTGGCTGACAGTATATGCCTCTTACAGCAAGCTCTGGTTTTTTCAGTTTTATTAGAATGATCGAGCTGAACCGGGTAGCGGTGAAATTTGCTGATTCTGACTTAATTGGTCTGCCTATTCGTATAACCGTGGGAAGACAAAGCCGCTGATGGACATAGTTTAGAAATTAAAATTCGCAAAAACTGGTGAAACATTGAATGTGAGGAAGATGAAATGATGTCACAAACAATGGCAATTTTACTGATCCTGAAATAATTAAGGAAAGAAACAAAAGGGACCCGATACAGTACAATTTTTTTTACTTGTCTGTGCTTTCTTTGCTGTTCCCTTTATTTAGAGTAAAGTGAGTGTAATTGAAAGGTTCAGTCGTTAATGAGTTTAGAATCAGAAGAAGAAATTATTATCCAGAAATTGCTGGAGCAACTAGGTTCATAACGCAATAGAATATCAATCTTATTTTATGAAAACAGGTGAAATAAAAAAAAGTAACAGTGCATAAGATTTTCAAAAACATTGGCCATTTTAACTTGCATTTTACAGATATTTCGGCCCTTTTGAAAGTTTATCACTGGTTTATGAAACTCTCAATTGAGCCTTTAGTTTCTATCGCGGCTACTTCTGAAGGATGATCTGATTGAAGCGGTAAACCCGGCCTCCAATAACGGTTGAAAACTAGAACCAGTAATGGCCCTTCAGATCGTAAAAAGAAAGTGGTTTTTCATCACCATTAATGTATCGTGCATTTCAAGAGCAATTTCCTTTATTGAAATGGAAAAAATTCAGTTTTTGTTTTAAATGAAGTAGGAAAAGGTCGTTTAACTTATTGAGTATTTACCACCCGTGGAAGTAGCCCTATCCAAGTTTAGGCTTTCCATCTTTTAAAATAGAAACCGTTATCGATGAAGACAGTTACAACAATAAAATAACAGATTTTAAAGAAAAAATAGAAGAAGGCTTGATGCTTTATTAAGTATCGAGCAGGTGAAAGACTTAAAGAAGCTAAGGACGAAAAGAAAACATATAAAGAAAACGGAATTGGAAAAGTATTGCTAAAGGCCAATCGTTTTAGGGCCGGAAAGAAGCTGATAAAGAAGAAATTAAACAAATGGATCAGATTATAGAAGAAGAAAGTACGAGTAACTATTGAAGGTTTGTATTTGATTGTGGAATTCGTGGTGTTCTTCGTTTTCAGACGTCCAATTTATTGATTGTCAACAAATTACTGAATTATTCTTCATCTTTTACTGGTCCAAAAAGTTCTCGAATAAAAACTGAAGATCGAAGCGGCTTTCGCGCATTCAAAAAAGGTAGTGTGGGGTGAAAGCACGTGGAAGGTGTCCCAAAAGGAGGATAAATTTTTAGATGCACGAGATTAGTTTTAAATGTCCACAAGATATTTCGAAAGCTTCCATGAAAGACCGAAAAGATGTGGCCCCAAGAGATAGTAAGACGTGTTGAAATGCATTGCATAGTAAATATGAGTCAAATGGATGCAACAAATAACATTATCTTGATTTAGTTGCTCAAGCACAAAATGGGCGTTCATCCACAGCGGATAGCGATTAACGATCATCTGGAAGACTCATCTCTTGTTCCCAGATGCTTTCAAGCTGGACAAAAATACGTCGGTGTATAAAATATTATTTGGTATAGAAGCTGAAGTATCGTTGATGATTGGGGATTCCGAATTTGTCGTCATCACTAGTTGGATATAGAAGTTAGCCGAAGCAAGCTTATGTGTTTTTGATGTAAGACTACGGGGTATGTCTGCAGTTTATAACAAGATTATTGAATTACCAGCTGTTAAATGTATAAGGAAATGTGATTTGAAAAGTTCGAACTTTATCATTGACCCGGTGCATCCCTCTATCACAAACGACATATACAATTTAACAGGGATCACTGATGGATCATGGATTACGAGGATCAAAAACTGAAAAGCTAAGGTATTAGCCTTGGTTTGAAGATTTGCAAAAGAACAGCTATTATTAGTTGCACATATATGCTAGTTTTCGAGTATGGTTTTTTAAATAGCAAGTAACTGCAAGACAAGGCTTGCTGAAAAAGTAAATCGTCATTGATACACCTGGAGTTATCTAAGATTCTTCATTCCACGAATTAAAAACGTATTAGATTATACTTTGCTAAAAAATATGGGTGTAAGGCTTTAGAGCAACTCATAGGCTGCTATTTATGATGCTAATGGAGCAGGCCTTTCTCTGTTGGTTGTTTTTCTTAAAGAAGGCTGAAGAAGACTATCAAATAGTTGTAATGCACAATGCAATTAAATGGGAATCGAATTGGTGAAGGGGGATTACGTCAAGACGTGCTCGGCCTTTCAGTAGTACGGGACTGCTTGCAACCAACACAAACGGGATTAACAAGTTGGTGTTAAATTAGTCTCTTGATTATCTGATGACAGCAGTATTTTTTTTTAGAAATGCAATGAATTGCGCTCGATCAGTGAAACTGATTATGGCTAACGGTGAAGGCCTAATATCGTAGGTCTGCATGCAGACAAGGTGAAAAGTATTCGAAGCGATGATGCCAGAAGGCGTTGAAGAAGCTGAAAATAAAGCAAAGTTTTTATGATTTTTAGGAAGTCATGCCTAAGAGAAATGGTTGCACCTTTACTAGATACAGAGAACTTAGTTTAATTTCGGCAGGATGATTTTAGGAAGAAATGCATCCGGAATATTGGTTTCAAAATGGAGAAGAGACTTTGATCCGCCGTTGTAGCTACAGGGAAGGTCCATTATTATGGATATCTCTGAAGATTAATATTAATCGTAAAATTGATAAACTTCCTCGAGGTGGAGCGAAGTCCGTTAAATAGAGAGTGAGTTTGCAAATAGTAATTTTAAGAACAACTGTATGACATGTCTAGAGGCTTTCGCTTCTTGGGTAAGTCGACAGCACACAAAATTGTGTGTCGTGAAAAATACTCAAATGATAGCTGAATCTGTTGCTGGGAAGATGAGCACCTCGTAAAAACAGAGTTTATAACCGCGAAATTGAAGGTCAGAAGAAGAAATCCGTAATTAAGTTACGTAGGAAGGCATCGCTTAATTATGGAAAGTCCTATTTGCAAGAAATTAAGATTGAAAGAAGATTGGAAAAAGAATTGAACAGTATCGATCGTAAATTCGGCTTGTTAAGTTTATCTTACATTGAATTTCAAAAAAATGTTCATAAAAAGTATGTCAGAAGGATATTGGATTGGTTCAGCTGGTGTCTGTTGATTCTAGTTTGTGGCTACTATGACTGGAATTACAGAAGTTAATCCTGCAACGACATTACGGCTTTTGTTCAAAATGAATATTCTCCAAGTTTCTTTACAGACGGTTGCTGTTGGTTCGGGATAGCTGATGTTTACCTGAGAGAATTTCCAAATTGGTCAGATTTAGATTCATAAGATGGACAATGATCCATCCCTTATGAAACATTTTTAGGTTTTTTAATGCGACAAGGTCTCCGGATATAGATGTTAAATTATCCTGGCGATGTATCACCATCAAAAGCACATGATTATACGAAAGTTCTTTTTCGGAGATGAGTATGTTTTTAGACAGGTACAGATACGGTCAAGGTAGCAGATCCGAACAGCAATTTGGATATGTGAAAGCTTACGAGCGAAGATCAAATTGAAATTTTCGTGCGAGTCAGAGATATTGATCGATTTAGCTAAAGGAATGACGGGTGTTTAACGAACGGAACCGGTCAAACACCCGGTGGGATTCTGTTATTCCAAATTATATGTGAGTGTGATGATTTTCACGCCCATCCAATTTTCCTGTCTGATTGCACAAGAGACCTGAATGGGAGAACGAAACGTCAATTTGAATTTTCATAGCAGATTCACGATAATGTGTTTAAAATTTGAGATATTTTAGGAACATGAACGATCTACTGTTATTCGGGATGTTGCAAGATTTATCGGGAATTGATCCTCATAAAATACCAACAGGATATCAGAGGTAATGAAAATGGTTTTGGTGGAACAGAAGTACTGAGATGTTACGCTGACAAATTCAATCTAAAGCAGAACATTGGTTAGTCCAGAATTTGGGTACTTCGGCTTTGTTCGTAGGTCTTTGTTTAGAACAAACGAGAGGCCAACAACAGTTTGCTGAGTTGCTTCAGATCTCAAGGACTTTTCTCACGGAAAAACCGACGTGGTGTTAGGACAATGCAGAAGAATTAATACCCGGAAAAATGATATTTTCTTTATTGAAGTTATTGCTGTCGTGGATGATAGCAATGGTTATTTAATGCACATGGTGTATGAGGATCGGACTAAGCCTTTAAATTATGTGAATACTCTGATCCGTATAAGGCAAAAGAATTCTCTGAATGATGGCAAATTAACTAAGGAGAGTTGCGAAACTGAAAAAGTTCCAGAATGGTATTGAACTCAATGTTGTAAATTACAGTATATATATGTTTTCTAAATGCCAGATGAAACTGACTGCTCGTAAGGTCTATTGATTAGCTCTACGTCGTAGCTTTGTATAAAGTGGAACTATCCATAATAGAGTATATGGCAGTCATTAATAATGCTATAGCTTTATTTTTCTGTTCGTAGCTATCGGATTTTTTGAATTAGTAAGCTATGTGCCTAAGGAAAAGAAAGGTATAAAAGTTAAAATGAAAGAAAATTACAGATAAAGGCCTGGATGCCTCATACGAATAAGAAAAAATATGTTTAACTGTTTAAGATTAGCCAATGAGATGGTGGAGCGTGGAATGAATTTTAAAATGTTGATCTAGCTAAAATCTGACACGCGAAGATTTGTCATTGAAGTGCATTGCTTTGATTGCACCTTTAGAGCTGTAACAAGTTTTAGTGCAATGTGGCTAATCACATAGTAGAAGCTAGAATTTAGATAAACCCTTTTTATCTAAAGAGGAATTTAAGTAAAGCGCGAGAAAAGTATTCTAAAACAGTTTATTGTAGTATGATGAAATGAAAATGGTGTCCTAAAGAGGAATGCCGACGAAAAAAATAACTATTCCTATTTTGATTTATTTTAAGATAGAGAAGATAGGACTAGGTTAGCAATGTAAACGTTGTCCTATTAAGATAACTCTAAGTAATAAAAAAACACGTATTTAGCATTGTTTGTTGCTATGGTAGGGATTTGTGTTATTATTTAACTGTATTTAGATATCTGGTAAAGAGTGAGCGGCGACGCTCACTCTTTTCGCAGACAGGTATATGGTACTAAAAGAGGCGGATAAAAGATGACAAAGTGTGGTTGAACGGTTAGTGGATATTGTCCAATCCCATAGCCGACGTTTTTGATTTGAGTTAGGTTGGACGCAGAATTTGTTAGAGAAAGGTAAAAATTGGTGTTTTTGAGAATTATATAGATAAACAGAGGGTATTATTTGGAAATTGTGCTTTTATTAGTGAGAAAATTAGCGAAAAATGGATGCAGATGGATGCCAGATCAATACCGCAGCTTTATTTCTTAGAATATCTTCACTGAGCTGAAGCCGTTAAAAAAAGAAGAAGATTATATGCCAATGCTTGTGGAGATATATTCAATTTCATTGTATGAGGCTTTTGAAATGGTTAAAAATTTTGAAGGAACATTAAAACAAGTTATGCAAAAGAACCTTGAATTTTTCTCAGTACGTAGTTAAACTCGATTAAAGAAATCGATTTGAAATCGTAAAAAATTTGCAAAGCTAGACTAGCAATTCATTTTAAAATTAAACGGTTATTGGACAGGAGAGAAAATGAAATGAGCAAAGAAATGCTAAATGCCCCCTTGAGACCCTGAGAGCAAGAAAAAGGCGTTGCAAAAGAAATCGTAATTGATGCTTTGGGAAGCTGCCAATTAGTTTTTCTGCATATAGAAAAAATCGGGCAAGCACAAAAAAAAAAATGGTTTTTCAAGGAAAAAGGTTTGAATGTTGAATATAAAAAAAGGTGAAATTCTTGTGTTCGCGGTAAAAGAAGTTTGTTGGATGTCGTATTTGATGTCACGTCTATGTAGGTTAGTTTTGGAAGATGCCTTTAGATATTAATAATGCTTACGAATTAGGAAAGATACAATTCGTTTCAAAAACGACTCCTAAAGAAATTGTTGGTGAGAAGATGCAGCACGAAACGCCAAAACGGTTATTCTATGCACGCGTTCGAGAAGCAAGAAGCGTAGTATCATCTGATAACGATTTATTTGACTATGAAAACATGATATGGATGCAAGGGATAGTTGAACGACAAGACCCATCGCTGACCATTTTATGTGGAATCGTTGGGGTAATTAGAAGGCGGTATTGATCTGAAACAAGAAGCGAAATAATCGAATGAAGTGTATAACTCTCATGACCGTATGAAAGTTTATGTAACAGAAAGTCGAAAATACATCAAGGCCAAGAATCTTTTGTGAAGCGTAGTCATGCTGATTTATTAAAGATTATTGGAGCAAGAAGTCCCAGAAATATATGATGGTATTGTTGAAATCAAAGTTCAATGCGCGTCTGTGAGGACCGTGCGACAGAGCAAAGGTTGCTGTGATGTAACGAGAGACGAAAGACGATTGACTCAGTAAGGTACTTGTGTTGGTCTCAGGAGCAGACGTGTTCAAGCGATGTAGATGAAGTTAAAAGGCGAATAATATGGATATGTTGAATGGAGCGCAGATCGCTGCAACTTTCATAGCTAAGGCAATTAACATCCTGCACAAGTTGTTGAAATGTTACTTCTTTACGAAAAGAAGGAAGGTAGCTGTTGTCTTTGTGGTACGCAGATTCAAGTTGTCCTCATTGCAATGCGGTTAAGGCGTGGGCAGAAGTGCCTCGCTAGCTGCTAAAAACTAACTGGGTTTAAAGATCGACATCAGGTAGAATCAGGATATGCGATCGCTTGTGGTTGAAAAAGGAAGCTGAGCTTAGAACGCACGAAGAGTTACGTTCTGCTATTTGAAGAAACAATGAGTGCGGAATCAAAGAAATATTCACTAAGTAAAGTGATGAAACAGTAGAAAATCAGAAGGGACTTTACGAAGTGAAATAGAGATAGTACGAGTGAGTAGATAGAAGGCCATATTAGATTCAGAGAGCGCGAAGAATGATTGAATTGTGCTGAAGACGAGCTGACACAAGAATAGATATGATGTGGAAAGGAGTTATGCAAAAAGCGTAAATTCTATGCGTAAATGTATTGTCTTCAAAATGAATGAAACTAAAAAATGAAATGATTCGTATAGTAAAAAAATAGAAGAGGGCGAAATCAGTAGTTGACGCAAGTGAAAAATGACTGGAGCGTGGCGCGGTATGTTCAATTGATGCCAGGCTTTGAAAGATTGCTTGGGATAGAACGGTATTTTAGACCGTAGTTTGAGACAGCTTAAAACCTGACGTCGTTTTATTCAGAACTGCTAGATGTGAGGTGTATCACGTCCAGAAAGCCGGATGAATTTATGAATCAAAGATCAAAAAGCACTTAATCTTTTGGGGAATAAGCAATGAAAGTCTGCAAATTGTAACCAGTGAAGACTTAAGGATTAAAGAGAAATTAGTAATAAGAGCAAAGCAAGGTCTAGATGGTAATTGCTCTGATGCTAGTTAATCAACCTAAAAAGATAGAATTCTCGGATAAGTGTCGGCTTATACTATAATATTTGCAGATTAGTTCTTCATTTTACAGAAATCCAGAAATTTAAGTCAGGCTATCGGAAAGAGCGTAAACGATATGGTACAGAGTCTTAGAATAACGGTCTTTGGAAAAAAACCTCCGGAATTACTTACTAATTGAAGGGGGGTTGTTAGAAGCGCTGTAATTATGGCGCAGTATTTGAATTGCAAAAAAGCATGATTTACCTACTAAAGAAGAGTAATGAAAAGCTTAGAGAGTTAGGAATTATATTATGCAGTATCATCATGTGGTCTATTAACTGAAGACAAACATAGATCTGCGATGGCTGAAAATGAGGGACATTTGTGCGCAACAAGAAAGGAATACACTCGTACATGACGTGTAATAAAAAAGAAGAGAGCACAAAAAATACAACAAAGAAGAGGCGGTAAGGGTATAGGGTAATAAAAGCCGAAACATCCATAATAGTGACAGAACCTCGAAACGGAAATGGCGATAACATTCTTCATTAGTGAGACAGAAAATAATAAAAAAAACGGACACATCCAACAAATATGTCGACGCAGCAAACCTGCTGAAAGAAAGCAGATTAAATTGTAAAACCGTAGCGACCACCCAATGGAACAACGCACAATCAACCGGAAGCTAGCGGAAAACGTGGAGGATATCGTGGGGCAAACAAGGTAACTCATGGTGGAATTTAACAAAACTAAGAAAAAGGAAACGTGGAGAACTAGAACCAGTAGCCCACAGTTCCTCGTAAATTCAAAGAATTACAGATGTTTTGGTCTATACTGAATGGATACTTGTAGCGGAGATTTCAAAGAAAATTATCGCGAACCTGTCATTTGTTATAATTTATTATATATTAAAATTTTTTATTTGGTGTTGGTCGCATACTTAAATAAAGTTTAAATAAAGAAGCTATTGAGCTTCTTGTGCAACGGAATATGGTATTGAAACAGAAAAAAGTAAAACGTAGACGTATCTGATTTAGATGTTTATTTTTTGAAACAGAAACAAAAGAAGAAAACTTGGCAAACACGTCTCCAGTTGTAAAATTATTGGGACACGTTTGACCATGGTAAAAGACTTTGTTGGCTC
>Ga0163217_1035886_pt1 | contig 13070 bp, 9 predicted proteins | sample SynspAceP_FD_185933 | JGI IMG/M metagenome (GOLD analysis project Ga0163217, IMG submission 185933) | Saline lake microbial communities from Ace Lake in Antarctica - Synechococcus sp. Ace-P (PacBio error correction) | ecosystem: Environmental > Aquatic > Non-marine Saline and Alkaline > Saline ...
CAGAAGAGAAAAAAGAATAGAAGGGCCCAACATAAAAAAGGGAGGTTTGCCCTTTTTTTTCCCCTGGAAGGAAAGGGATTTTTTTTGGGCGAAAATGCCGATTGCCGTCCAGATCACGGACAATAAAAGTTTTGGGATGACCTTAAAGGAAAAAACCAATCCGGGGTTAAAAAAAAATTTCTGCCATTGGCAGGCTTAGAGGTTCTGCGGAAATTAAAGAGGGCTGGAACTGGGATAAGAAAAATCCCTTGTAGGTTTAAAATTAATAGTATTTAAAGTGAAATACTGGTAACGTTAATACATAAAAACCCCTCCGTTTTTGAACAAAAACGGAGGGTTTTTATATTACCCCAAATTTTTTAAAAAGACTATTTAGTGGAAAACCCAATTTAAATTCCCGTATTTTTTTGATCAGCCGCCAGAGTGTCCCTTACAGTCTGTTCCAGTCCGCTGTAATCCTTTGTTTTCCAATACCGAACCTTTTGCTAAATTAAGTTAGATCCATACCAACACAAGTAAAACACCTGCATTGAACCAATTCTCTTAGTTTGGACTCTTCAAGGTTACCCGCCCGTAGGCAATTACATTTTGGTCCATGGTTGAGGTCCCCTTATGGCTTTTTAACAAAGCTTGGTCCGTTAATTTGGCCCCGGGGTAAATTTTATGATTTCACAGCCCAGTTCCTCAGCTTCTATTTATTTTCAGTAAGGGAGCCCACATGCCGGGACTCCATAAAACCTTTCCTGGCGATTACAAGACTGTTGGCCAACTATCTTCCCCGCAAGGCAGGGGTTACAATAAAAATTGGCACCCATTGCATATAAGCGAAGGCGGCTCCGCATCCGGTTAACCGATCGCCACACCTACGGCCATTTCCGTAATTCCTTAATGAACAAAAACTTATTTTTAGTTTCAGCAAATACTTCGTGGGCAAACAATCCCCACGGCGGTGAACTCAATTAATCTCGCAACCACCCGTTTCATAGCATGCTTTTTAATTTTTTTTTTCCCAATTCCACATCTGGATGATAAAATAAGGGAACAAGCCCCGTTTCTTTTCATTAATGTGGCAACTTCAAATCTCTCGTAAATGTGACATATAAAATCTTCTTGTGGTTTATGCTGCTTACTTTTCCGAAGATTTCCCCTCCTGCCAAAAGTTCTACCTCTTCAAAGAGTGGCCAAGTTGAAATCTCCTGTAACATGGTGTTGTTTTATACAGCATGCCGCTCGGCAAAATCGAATAGTGTGTTGATTGTCTATTGTAATCTTGTTAAGCAAAGACATGAGATCAAATCCTCCCCGCATAAAGGCATCGCACTTCCCTACACGGTCTACTACGGGAAGTTACTTCCCTGATTTTGGCGTAATGTAATTTTTTTTTTCCCATCATATAGTATTCCACCTATTTTTTGATGGTAAGCATTTACCGAAATAACGTAATGTAGTTGCACATAAACTTAGATCGGGAGAGTTTTTAATATAAGAGGTCGATAACCGGGCAAGGAAGTCCATATCTTGGATAATCGGATCCCTTCTTTCTCCTGGCCCGTCATAAGAAAAGGCCGTTCCAAATCACCCTAAAAATAACATTGCTGTTATTCTTTAGTAGTTCCGGCATCAATTTCTTTGGTTCTTTTCCGTATTTCATAATTTGGAGCGATAATTTAAATCGGATGAAAATGGTGAATCCCCATCTTGTGCGCAGCCTAACTGCTTCCAAACAAACAGCAGCTGCAATTGCTTTTTTTTTTTCGGAAAATGGCTGGGGTTAACCCCGCTCCATGAAAACCAATGCGGCGTCCTTGAATACTACCTCCCAATCTATGGTGTTTTGTCTCTATTTCCGCAATAGGCACTATTGGCCCTGTCATAAACAACCTTACTGCCCTGGTACCAGCACCAGTTTCCAAAAAAATAAATGCCCAAGCGGTCACCGCAACCTGTAAAATGTTTGGTAGTAGCTACAATTGTATTTTCTTTATTTCTTTGAAGCGGGCAACAAATCTCCATATCGTTTTCTTCTTTGGCAAAGCGCGTAACCGATTTCTGTATCAATAACCATAATTGGCAAGGGATACGGCTACGTTTAAACTCCTCCCTCCTCCATAGGTGGCGTTGAAATTGGTTGCCTGCGAAAAAACGTAGGTGCCTTTCCGTTGATAATCTTGAAGGATCTCCGAAAGTAATGACTTTTCTTCATACTATAGATGTTTGTTTGCCACCGATAAAAGTACCAAAGTAAAACTGAAAAACTCTAATAGAAAATAACTTTTGACTTTTATAACTAATTATCCCTGTTTTTTTTGTTTAAGGAATGATCCAGAATGTTAAAATAAACCTATATACTCATTAATTTTGAATAAAAATGCATCATTTGCGGATTCCAATCAATTTGGAATGGTGTGTTGATAATAACAATGTTTGCCCTGGAATTCCTCCACTAAAGGAAACAGAAAATGGGCTCTAATAGAAATAGACGTAAGCCGATTGTTTTTTTTTGTAAACACCATAAGGGCTTAAACGAAGAAATAAATTTGAATAGATGAAATCAAATATTAATTAATTTTTTGCAAGCCTAATTTATCTTTGAGGCTGCGCCTCACAATCTTTCTCCCGAATTGGTACATCCGATGGAGGTTTACTACCATCTGAACTAATTGAGATACTATCTTTATTATCCAGAGAATTACGAAGTTTAAATACGGATGAAAAATATTTTCCCCATATTGGTATTTTTTACATTGGCGGAGGTGCGAATCTGGGGGAGATTTAAAAATCTGTTTAAGCGCAAATGGGCCCTCCAAAAACTTATGCGCGTGGCAAGAAATTTCCTTTTTTTAATTCTGGCCTCCGCAGAATCCCAACGAAAAAAATGTTTGTGGACACTAACAGCGGTAAATAAATCTCCTTGGAATAGATACTATTAATAAGCCCAAAACAAAGTGGAACAGAAAAATAGAATTTTATCTACTGGACTTAGTAGGGGCGGTGGGGCCGCTTGGGAAATGCGGGTTTCAATATCCCAGAATAGGTTTTGCCGCTTTCGGCCGTGGTTTGTGGTATGACGCCCGTACCCTATGCTTCATGGATCAATAGAATTTACTATTAGGTTTTTTCAACGGAGATCAGGATAAATCAATTCCCATTTCCGCATCTATAGAAATGGTAGCCAAATTTAAAAAGGAAATGGGTTTATAAATGTTGGATTTTACTATTTATAAGGGCGTCGGGACACAATGCTTGGCAAGGCATATGATAAACGATGAATTGTATATTGGTTTTGGCGAAAACAGAAAAAACAAGATACACCCATACATTAGGAATCATACTGGCAATAGAACTTTATATAAATCTTTTATAATTGAGATCAATTTTTTGTATTTATCAGAACTGAACAATAATACTTTTTTTATGACCCCGTAAAAATGTATACATGAGGTTTTTTCATTCTAATAATCTATTTTTTATCTGCCATGATTCTTATTTTCCCTGCTCAGAATATAAAGGTCAGAAAAAACGACCATTAAGTTTCACTAATGACCTTATTAATGAATACGGTCCTATTTATTGCAACACGCCCGATAACCCTGTTTACATTTTGGAGCCTTGGAGCAGAGGCATTGGAGGAAGGCTAAACGGGAAGACAAAGTTGGTATTGGTAGTGTTGGTTTATTCTTCTGTCCTGTGCCATGTTATGGAAGAAGAAACTTTCGAAGAATGAGGGAAGTAGCAAATTGATTGAATGAAAATTTCATAAGCTCAAGTAACAGGGAAGAGAGAACCGGAGTGGATCATGTATATATGAACCGCTTTTGCAACTTATCAACGGTAATGAAGGGATGGCCCTTTGAATGTAAATTTACGTTGCCTAACGGAAAGCCTATTTACGGAGGTACCATACCATACCAAAGCAACAAATGGAGAAAGTTTTGTTCCCAGGTTTAGCAAATTATATAAAGATGATCCCAAAAAAAGCAAATGAATATGCCGACATGTTGCGCAGGGGATACAGGAAGTAAATTATCTAAGCCAGTTTCCGATCTAGGGGATGTTGACCCCAAAGAATGTTTTAAAGAAAAGTGTAGAAAAATGGAAAGATAACTGGGATCTGGGAAAATGGGGTGTAATAATGGGTCGCAAAAGTTTAATGATCCCTGGTAATTTTAGGATTTTCTAATTGATTACGCCCCGTCCTGACAGATGATGAGTCCGCCAAAGTTTTGTTTAAAACTACACTGGACAGAATAAGCTGGGGAGGGGTCTATGATCATATTGGCAGGTGATTCTATAGGTATAGCAACTGATTCGCAATGGAAGTTTCCACATTTTGAAGAAATGTTATTGAATAATGCAGCAATTAAAATAAGCCTTTATTCCAAAGGCTTTAATAAAGTGTTTAATGAACCCCTTAATAAAAGGTAGTGGAGGAAAACCATTTCTTTTTTTGGTAAAGGAGATGAAAAATTCCGGAAGGGGGTTATTAATGCCAGCCATAGATGGCCGATAGTGAAGGTGAAGGAAGGCAAGTTTTATGTATGGCGAAAGAATAGAGGAGCTAAAGTCCATTTTAGTCAGATTTTGAATTGTTCGCCAAATATTTTAATATATGAGCGTTCAAATATTTTGGGAAAAACGGAACCTATGTTCTTTCAAGGACCACTGGCGATACGGAAATTTATAAGGAGAATAATATAGAAGTTCGGAAAATTGGAAACCTATCTGGCAGATGGCAAGAAGAAAATTATTAACCGAGAAAGAAATACAAAGGAATACGGCCTAATACGGATGACAAGATCAATTTACCTTCTTGGAATGCTCTATTGATTACGGGCTTGTGAATGCCTTATAATACTTTTTGGGGAAGATATCTTATTTTGAATAAGGCGGAGGAAGTGGTTTCCGTTTTTATTAAGAAAAATAGTCTGATAAAGATCAGTTTGGTTAACAACAACCTATAAAAAGGGGAGTAAGAAGAGTGATGGATTTTTGGAGGATTATTCTTTTTGGCCAATGTAGTTTAAAACATTCTATTGTAAGCGGGTCAACAATGACTTCTACTTATTTGGATTTTGCAAAAAGCATGAAATCAAATTGCAAAAACCAAATTTGCCTGATGAAATTCCCGGCATGTACAGTTTCAACTCCAATAAATGAACTAATTGCTAAAATAATTAAACCGAATGATGGGTATTGCCTTCACCAATGCCGTGATGGCAGAGAATTTACTCCTACTTGGTCATATAGATTATGATAAGGCACGCCACACTTAAGGCGCGGTCCTATGCCTTTTCGGCCATGATTCCGTTTAGAGGAAAATGCCTATAACTAATTCCAAATGGAATTCCCTTGTTAACTTCAAATCAGCATTGCCTTTTATGAAAATTGCCGTTGTGGGCGATGATGCCAAAGCAAAGTTATTGGAGATTGCCAGCAAGCAAATTTGCCCAACACCTTAATAGTAGGAAGCTAATAAGAGTAGTGATCTGCCTTATTTGTCAAAGGGGTAGGCCGATGACGGGACTTTTATACTTATGTTTGTGCAAATGGACCATACATCTATTCACCTTGTACTTAAGCATACGACGGTGGCATTCCTTCACCCAGGAGCCACCTGGAGCACACTGAGAACAATATTACTTACTAGAATAGAACTATTATACCTATAAGTAGAATCAGGAATTGAACAAAAGGTATCATAAAATTCAAATTTCCTGATTCTTTGTTTAATTTCTAAAGTAATTTGGTGGTAATCTTCAAGAGTCAAATCTAAGGAATTGATTCATCTAATAACATATTATCAATTAATTAATGGTTTTATGTCAAATTTACATGAATTTTGAGGTTGTTTGATAAAAATTTTAAATTAATCCCTTTTTTTTTTTTTTTTTTTTTAAAAAACTTATATTTGAACTTCAAAAATTAAATTACTTAATAGTAATGCAGATAAAAGAAATCCTCAGAAATTTTATGATGTAATCATTGTCGGTTCAGGTTGAGGTGGTGTATGGCTACAAAGCAGTTAGCTGTGCGGCCTCAATGGTTGCGTTGTCGAGGCTGACCGTTTTTGATCCAGCAGACCCGAAAACCAGAACCAATTAAAATGGAATTACGAATTCCAAAGAAGGGGAGCGGGCACCACTAGGGCATTTGGCGAATTTGATGCCGATTATGGCGGTTGGGAGATAGAAGGAGAGCCAACTATACCCCGTGAACCTGGACCGAATTTGATTGGTTTCCGTCACACATGTTAGGGGACGTACAACCACTGGGGGAGAATTTCTCTGCGTTTCGGCACCTAAGGATTTTAAGGGAAGACTAGGGATGGTCATGGAGAGATTGGCCGATAGGTTATATGATGTAAAAGCGTATTATGATAAAGTAGATTAAATTAATCGGGGTATTTTGGGCACGAATGAAGCTTGGAGAATGATCCAAAGATGGATTTTTCCTTCCTCCACCAAAAACCAAGATTACATGAGATTTTCTATATAAATGGGGCTAAAAAGGCAGGGATACCTACTAATTCCGGGTAGACTTTCCATGTTGACCAAAAGAAATTAATGCGGATCGCGGTGGTGTGCTTTCTACTGTGGGCAATGTTCACGTTCCCTGTTCCGTTTTATGCTGATTTTCTCATCAGGAAGTTGTCTTATTTCCAGCTCAAAAAAAGCGGTGGCGGGTGTTAAATAATTCGTCAATTTGTGTAGTCGGGAAGTGGACCACCCAATGAAGAGGGGAAAGCTACAGGAGTTGTCATCACATCAGTAAGGATGAATAGAAAAGAGTATAAGTTAAGAGGCAAGGTTGTGTCTTGCGGCTTCCGCCTGTGCTCCGCGCGTTTCCTCTTGAATTCGGAAAAGTAAACAGCATCCTAACGGATTAGGAAATAGTAGTGACGTTGTTGGTAAATAACTCTGCACGATTTTTCTACCGTGCCAGTAGAGCTGCTTTTGTAACCTGCATTGATGGACAGAAAAGTGTCCTAAATAATGAAGACGGGTAGGTAGTAAACCATGTCTACTCTCCGTGGTGGGGAGATAACTCTAAGTTGGACTTTCCAAGAGGGTAATCAATATTGAAAGTCGGTGGGGTATGAGAATGCCGGCTATGGTTTTAGTTTTTAATCCTAATGAGTTTAATAAGTTTTTTTGGGCTCAAATTGGAGGTTATGGAAGATAGCTTGCGAGATATGTCAAAAATATTACGGATCCGTATTAGGAGTTGCCGAAAGAGGCGAGGGTAATTGCCCGTAAGGAACAATTATTGTGAAATTGACGCCTACCACATGGATGAGTTTGGAAGTTCCAGTATTGAAGTTTAATTTACAAATGGTCAGATTTAGAGAAAAGCAGGCCTAAGCATATGCAGGACACCTTTGAGGAGATTTTCCACAATTTAGGGGCTGAACCGTTAAGGCGATAAGCAGGCAAAGACCGTGATATGGGTTAGAAGCTCGCTGGACGTAATTATCCATGAAGTAGGAAACCACTAGAATGGGTAATTTACCCGCAAAACATCGGTCACTAAATAAATTCAAAAATCAATTGCATGAGTGGACAATGTCTTTATTGTAGATGCAGGACCTTTTACATCCCAGGCGGATAAGAAACTGTACTTGACCATTTTGGCATTACTTGCGCGCCAGGTGATTATATTATGAACAATTAAAACAGAAAAATATCTAGACCATGGATAAAGAAAGAGTATACAGACAATAATTCTTGGTGGCGGGCGCATCTGCCTGGCTTTCATGGCTGTAGACGCGAATGGAGTCGATAACAAGCGAACGAAGCCGTTGCCGCTGCCGATAACACCCATTATTTTGGCCTACCCCTGAGGAATTGGAGCTAATTGAAAAATTAAATGCGGAACAGCTTTTTCCGAACACGAAAATGGAAACCATAGCGGTGTTGAGTACAGCAATACTTCCTCTAAAGGCCCCAATGGAGGTCCTATAGAGGGCAGAAGTTCCTGAATTTATAGAATTCATGGGAAGGATATCCGCTGAGATGCAACTTACGCTTAAAGGTGGACTAAATGTGGTTGATGCACAAAGAGTAATACGATTTTTTGGAACTGAAATTTAAATTGGCCGAAACCCTTGAACAGCAAAGCAAATATTAGAACTACCATTTTGTTATCACGATCCTAAAAAATCGTTGGAGTGCAACCGGCTTGAAATACAATTTTTTCTATATGATGCCGCGGATTGGACCATTTGTGGCTATTATTCCTCCAAGTAGGAGTAAGCTGAACTAGCTATAAGGGAAATACACCCTAACGTCTGGGATGGTGTTCCTCAGGACGTGCTGGGATCAGCATGGAGTAGCCTAATGATCCGAATGGATTGCTAAGTGTAATCGATCAGAGTACTAGAAACGAATCGCTACTTGGGAATGACAAGGGGAACCTATTGACATAGGTATCCTTTTAAGGTGGCTTAAAAATAGAAGTAATTTTATATAAGAGAAAAAATTACCAGTACTATGGCTATTTTTTAATAGCCAATAGTTTTTTTTCGGATTCTACAAATGTAACCGCACAAGAAGTTGGATTGCAATTGTACAGTCTTAGAAATCATTCAAGGAGGAAATATTCCGAGCACTTTAAAAATGATCAACGATTGGTAATCCGTATTGTTGAAGGTGGAGAATCCTATGGTATGCAGAGGAGAAAATTTAAAGGCTGCTTGCCAAAATAATTTAAAGGTGGTTGTGTTTTGTGCCAGCTCACGATTAGCAAATACCCCGGAGAGGTTATAAAAAAAGCCAAAAGTTACGGCGCTGCCTACGTAATGTGCGCATGGTACCGCGATGGAAATTAATTTTTGGATTAGAAGACACTAAAAAGCCGTTGAGGTCTTTAATAAAGCGGGAAAACTTTTAAGGGAAAATGACGATTAAAAATTTGGCATATCATGCCCATGATTTTGAGTTTTATGGCCCTCATGGTGCTGGTACGTTTGTTTGACTATATGGCGGAGAAATCGAAACTATTTCGAACTTCTGAAATGGACGTGTATTCGGGTGCATCACGGCCCCGGCGTTGACCCCTTAAATTACTTAAAAAAATATCCTCAAAATTCATTTTTAATGCATTTTAAGGACATGGAAAAAAGCCACCAAAAAGATGATACCGGTCCAATGCAGATGTTGAAAACAATGTGGGTTCTGGGTACTGGCGAAGTGGATTCGCCGGTGGTGGCCCGAAATCCAAGAAATTGGGAAAAATCAAATATATGTTTTATAGAGGACGAGTGTTCCAGAGTAGTGGCCCAAGTGCCAAAAAAGTTTTTAAAGGTATTTGGAAGGACTAAAATAGTCCACATACATTTAATGTCCGTTTAAAACTTAAACACAAAGGCCTCGCTATTTAGAGCTTTTTAGATTTTTGACTAGAAGTGAATGTCAGTTTGAGGATTGGTTGGTAGAGCTTAAAATTGGTAATAAAAAATGAAAAGGTTTGGATAGGTTTTTTAAGGGATAGCGCTTTTGGCAGCAACTCTTTTTTTTAGCTGTAAAGAAGTTACTGTTAAAAATAGGAGCTATTGAGGATATTGAAACTGAACTAGAGGTAAGGGGATTCCGTAAAAATTACAATTGGGAAGAAAGATGATTGTCTGTGGCGCCAACTTAAATCCCCTTGAGGGTCTGGCCGATACGCTTTTTGTTCGGTTGGCCGATTTCAGTAATGATCTTTGTATATGACCTCCTACGCTACGAAAACAACTTTTTAAAGAGCCAAAGGTTTACGATTTGCCGGATGCTACACTAGGGTGAAATCAGCCGAGCACTTCTTTTTGGGCCACATAGGAATTTTAATGGGGAAAGGATTTAAAATAAAATTTTTATGACTGTTATCGCCCCCAAAATGAATGTGCAATATAAAATGTGGGCCATATCCCCGATCCGCAGACGTAGCCAACCCAGTCAAGGGGTCTATAAATATAAGGTGGTGCCGTAGATATTAACCTTGGTTTAAACTTGCAAGGCGTGAATTGACATGGGTACTGATTTTGATTTTTTTGGAAAAAGGGCTTATCATGATAATTTGGATCTTCTAATCGGTACTAACCAATAGGTGTTGTTGAAGGAAACGCATGGAAGAATCATGGTTTTTGGTCGCCATTCGAACGGATGGTGGCATTTACCAATCTTGGTAACTGCATCTACGATAAGTGCTAAATTTTAAATGGGATGTGATTGATCGGTCTTAGCTTTGGTCATTTAGATATGAGTTGCTCTTTAAGAGGGTAGCTCAAGGGCTATATTCTTGGCTATTCAAGCGATTCTATTTAGGGCCTCTGTTTTTAGACAATTCAATGACAATTTTTGTCACCTTTGGAATTGGTTGGTAAAAAGAGATATACTTTCCCGCCGTCCTTAAATTTATATTTTTTCCTCCAGGTCTGCACGTTCTACGGGAAAGATTACGCACCGTAAATATTTAGCCCTTGGCTAAAGTTAAGTTTTTTGGATTTCCTTTTTTATTGAAGGGAATGGTTTTTAACAATCTTAAACACACGTCCTGGAAATTCGATTAATTGGTTATTGTGTATAAATGTGAGTGATCGTGTAGCTTGTATAAATTAATCTGTTCCCAACGGTTTTTAAAAAGCTCCGGACTTTAAGATGGCCGAATTGGGCTCGTACAAATATTTCAGTGGATCGGAAGAAGTTGGAAAGGGTCATTTTCTCTCCTCCCTGTATAATGGAACCTTCCCATTGTTAACTCGCGTTGAGAATTGCTGTTTTTTAATAAGCACTTTCCAATTGTGCCCCGTTCCAATATCCCAGAGAATTTCCCTTGACCTCATTTTTAACGAATAATATGAATTTCCTTAACGAAGTCCAACTCTTAAAGACCAGCCGACAGATCCAGAAGGGAGAGTCTTATTCATGATTTTCTGGCCTTCCCAAGAAATGGCTTCTAGATTATCGGTAATTAGGAGGCAATCGGACAACAAAAAAACCTTCCCCTTGGCATCATGGTCGCCGGAAGGGATCTAATAAATACCCAATCAAAAACAATTTCTGAATTTTTTAAAAAAATCTATTCCTCCTTTGCATGTGTATGGTGTTGGCCCTACCCAATACCTTGGAAATTCATATTCGTATTTTCGGATAGTTCCCTATTCATTTCCAACAATGATGACCTGTTCTATGCCTTGACTAAAAAAATAACTGTCTACCCCAAAACCACCTGTCATATTCCAAAAGAGATTTTTCCAAACTTAGCAACCCAGCTTTTATATGGGGGCGGTGATTTTCGATGAGGTCTGTTTCTATATTCACTTTTGTTGGAAAGTAAATGTCAGGAGTGGCCAAAACCAAATGGGGAGTTTTGTCCTTTGCATTTGTTTTCTTGGCTTCCAATTGCTCCGCAACTTCTTTATGGTTACACCCTTTAAATGCAGTGGTTTAGCAAAATGTTATAAGGTTGGTCCTCAAATGTTCGCTTAATAAATCTTGAATTTCAGATGTTAAAATATTTTTATTCAGTAGAATATAGATTTTTTGTAAAGCGATTTTACAATTTTATTATCTGCGAAAAATTCCTTTAGGCATTACCTTTTTATAGCGTATAACCTGGGTACGGCAATAATCATTCCGTGACTCCAAATCAGTAATCCCAATAATGAATGATCAGAAAAAAAATCTCCAAGGGGTGCGACTTTACCACTACTGGAAAAAGATAAAGGGCTGGGAGAAAAAGTTTATCTCACCAACTGACCATGAAAAAACCATCATTAACATAACCAGTCCCTTACGGTAAAATCAACGCTACTATAAATCCCGCACCCCACCATTACTGGTCAATAGTTTTAAAACAGCCATTAATAACCACAATTATTGGACCCACATAGGGAATTAGGTTTTAAAAGTGCGCAAAAGGAAGGCGATGAACTCTGCATTTTCAATCCCAAAGACGAATAGTACTATGGAATATAATGAACAAACAAGATCAGGATCTGAAAAAACTAGACCAACAAATATATGGAAAGCAGAATTCTTAAGGTTTCCATGGAAATTTTGAAATCTATTTTCATTGTTTTTTGGAATAAGTTTAAAGTATTGATTCCCCAAAAAGCTTACTGTCTTTTAAAAAAAAGAAGGCCTATAAATAACACTGAAAACAGCCCTAAACACTAAAAACTTCCTAATATGCCGATTACTTTTAATTTCAGGAAATCTGGAATAATCCAGTTTTAAAAGTCTCGAAAACAAATGTGAATCTTTGATGCTTTGTTCCAATCTTTTTGAATTGAACGCAAAAATATTCAAGCGAGCTGACCATATAGACCCTTCAAAATTGTTTTGCCGGGCATCCATGTTAAGAAGAGATAAGTTTTGTCCCTGTTAATTAAACAACGGAACAAACAAAGAATGACCCCGCCAACAATTCCTATAAGGAATATCATCGTTATATAACCGCAATGGTGTTGTTGAAATTTCAAACTTTTTGCGAAAAAAAAATACAATTGGCGTCCAATTAAACTGGCCACAGCGGCTATGGAGATGTATACTAATACAGCGCTAATTTTGTGTAAAGAAAACCAAAAAGGAAACAATGGCTACACAATTCCACGTGCCTTAAAATACCTTCGGCAATAGTCTTTGGGTGTCATATATTAACTTTTAAAAACGTAAGAGATTATATTGGCCCCCATTTGCAAAGCCATTAGGCGAACCTCTTTGGAGTTCGTATGTACTTCCTGGGTCTTCCCATCCGTCTCCGAGGTCGCTTTAAAAAGGTGACAAAGTAATATCCAAGACGATTTTGATCCGAAGATTCCAAACGCCTGGGGCCGTTGCCATCATGTTCATGAATCTTGGGCAAGCCTTTCGGAAATTGGTTATTGCTGCGGAATATGGGTGGTCGCACCTTAAATCCGTCAGTTCTTGTCTGGAAATACTTTGGTCAATTCCTTGCGCAGTAAGGTTCCATACCGTAGTTGTCAATCTATATGTAGAAAATCCTCCAGCCAATAAATAGGTTCTTAGTTGTCCGCTTCCCTTGAGAGAAATGTAAATGTTTCCATGCCCGGTCATGTGTAAAAAAGGATA
>Ga0163217_1056881_pt1 | contig 13070 bp, 8 predicted proteins | sample SynspAceP_FD_185933 | JGI IMG/M metagenome (GOLD analysis project Ga0163217, IMG submission 185933) | Saline lake microbial communities from Ace Lake in Antarctica - Synechococcus sp. Ace-P (PacBio error correction) | ecosystem: Environmental > Aquatic > Non-marine Saline and Alkaline > Saline ...
AAAGAAGAGAGATATATATTGGTTTTTTTTCTTTGAAATCTAGCTCTTTCAAATTAAACCCTATTTTTTCCCCCCAGAAAAAAAAATTGAAAGAAAAAAAAAAAAATTTAAAAAAAAGGGATTTTTTTTTTTTTTTTTTCAATTTGGGGGTTGGGGTGTTTTTTTTGGGAACAATAATTTTCAAAATCTATCCATAAGAAAGTTATTTTTTTTTGTATTCCCTTTTTTTTTTTGGGAATACAGGTACAAAAGAAACATCAAGGCCAGTAAATTTAAAACCTTAAATTTTTCTTTAAAAGCCGTCCTAATAGTTCCTGGTGTGGGAAATTTAAATCTCTATTTTTCATAATTAAATCAATATGATTGCTGATGGTAAAAACCCCTAGGCTGTTGATTTTTTTTTCTTTCTCAGTCTTAAATAAAAAGTCAACTCTTTTAAAAAAAGTTTTTGATGAAGCATTTCAAATAATTAAAAATTTTAACCTTTCTGTGGTCCTTACAACATATAACGCTGTACTTACAGCATGAGGCTAGAATATGACATATCAAGAAGCAGTAAAACAATCTCCCCTTTTTTAATCCGTGTTTCAAGCAGCTCAGTAATCTTTAATGTCAGCCGCAAACGTTTAAGTGGTTATGGGCGGTCAGCAAAACGTTTAACCCTCTGAAATACATAAAAAATTGGCAGTCCGTGTTTTTTACAGAAAAGTTCAACTTAGACGAGTTTATTGAAATGAATACTTTTTGTGGGGAGGGTTGAAGCATGAGTAAATGATAATTAAAAGTGAGAGAGTTTTGGTTAGGCTTGTTCTTTTGAAGAAAACCAAGCTAGCACGGTTGGTCTGAATGATTTTATAAGCGTCAGGAATACGGAAAAAGAGTATAAGAAAAATTGAAAGAGAACTGGAAAAAGTCAAAAAAAGAGAAGCGCGCAATCCTGATCGTGGTTGGAAATTAATTGTATCAACAAAATTAATTGAGCATGCAAAGGCAATATAAAAAATATTTGGGTGAGACAGACCCTAACGCACCTGAGCGTGCAGCTAAAAAGAGTGAATTCTCACCGAAAGTCCTTTGCTATACAGGCTTAAAGAGCCGTTTCTTCTAGAGCATCGAAGCACTTTAGCCTTTTTAAAAACATCCTTATTTCTCAAAACTATTAAAGTGCGAAATCATGGATTTCAGCTTAAGGAATTCTTATGTTCTAAAAATAATCTAAATAAGCCTGTCACTGTTTTCGATTCTATCCAAAGATTTATAACAAATTGCTGCAATACTTGCAGAACAGAAAAACACTTCTGTCCGCAGAGGTGATTCGCCAAGCTTGGGCAGCAATGAGAGCAAAAAAGATTTTGCTATTAAGTTGCTGGCTTTGAAGAAAGACTATCAAAACGTAAATTTCGAAATTGTTGCTGCTGTAAAGGCGAACTTAGATGAACAGAAAAAAATCTTGCCTCACAAAGATTGTTTAAAGCACAAAAGGAGGTTTTTAATATGTCTGCACCAAGTCCGTTTTTTATCAAGAATGGGCGCTATTCTGGACTCTATTTTTGGTATGTTTTTAGTTGTGATTCTTTGGGGTACAACAATCATTAACATGGCTTTTGGGCGAAAGATAATAGCTTGGGGAGATAAGGAAACTCATTTTAACGCTTTAATCGCTTCTCAATCTGTGGGCTTCTCAAAAAAACTGGATATGATGGGCTAGGTATTGGGGATTATTGTGGTAAATGGATGGGTTCTAAAGCTGGCATTGCATATAAATTTTACCTATTTATATTTTCATTAATTTTTATCTTCTTTATAGCATTAAGTTTGGTTTTGGTGAAAGGTGGAATAGAGAGGGTTAAGCATTTAAATGGACTAGGTTGTACAGATTTTAAATCTGTATTTAAGCATGCTAAAAAATGTACAAGGAAGAGTTGAAAGGATAATGAAAATTTAGAAGAAAGGGATTAATTTTACATCCTAATTAATTTAATTTCTGAAACGAGAGACAGAATCATATACTGGTTATTGGTACAACAGGTAGTGGTAAGTCGACGGTTATAAAAGCCTATTTTAAATCAAGTTATTAAAAGAGGTGATCCTGTTCTTATTTATGACGAGAAAAAAAAGAATATACCACTCTTTTTATAATAATAAATCTGTACTTAATTGCACCGTGGGATTCAAGGGTGGACGTGTGGGATATAGCCAAAAGATATTTTCTAGATGAGGGTGGCAGTGCTTGTTGCTAGTAATTTGAATTTCTAATAGTAAATCTAATGAAATCCAGTCTGGGATAACGGAGCAAAGATTGTATTTTCTGGAATGTTAATTTATTTGATAAGGACAAAAAGAAAAAATTGGAATTGGGAAGATTAGCCAACATGTTAAAAACTTCCCACAACTTGGTAGTTAACTATTTTTTTAGAAAAATATTATCCTCCGATTGCTGCAAAGTTTTTATTGTGGAAAATAGTAACAACTCAAGGGTTTCCTATGTCAATTTTGATATCTAATTTTAAAGTTGGCTAAATTACTTTTAGCTAAAGCTTGGAGAAACAAGATTCGAGCTCCATTCTCATCAAGAGTGGGTAGAAACTTCACAGAGTTCAGAATCAAATCAAACCTGTTTTTGGATTATAACAGTCTTGACCAAGGTTTGAAGCGATTGAGCGCCTCTTGCAATGCTATTATTTCAATTAATGGACACAGTTTTTTATCTGTCTAATAGTAATCAAGCGAATCGTAAGACTTGGTTGTTTATTGATGAACTGGCGAACTTACCACCCTAACCAAGCCATTAAAATTGGGTGTTAGAACTAGCGAGATCTAAGAGGTGGCTCGGCAGCGTTTGGTAACGCAAATCTAATTTCCCAGATTTTATGAGAAACTACGGTAAACATAATGGCAGATAACCATTCTTAATTTGCTTCAAACTGGTGATATCTTTATGCGCGTCGGTTTCGGCAGGAGATGAAGCGAAAAATACTTCGCGTATGTTTGGCGAAAGAGAGTACAACGTCCTGTTAGTTTTTGATAAAAGCGTTTCCTTGGGCTAGCAGCAAAGAAGCCGTTAGTCAGTGAAGAAGACCTCATAACACATTTAGAGCAAGCAATACAAAAGGAGTTTCATTGGTTATTAACTGTGCCGAGTTGGAAAGCTGCCTATAAGTCCTGTTGGCCGAATTTCACAAAAAAAAGCCAAAGCACTAGATGTGCCCTGCCAAATGGTTAAGTGAAAAACGGCAATAGGAAGAGACTCCTCACCGCAAAGAACCGGACCTATTAACAGGGGGTAAATATGCTGACCTATTTGCCCCGTAAATAACCTTGAATATACAGTAATCTAAGCTGAAGAAAGATTATTTATTCGGGTTAGGCGAACCGCCTGGTACTTGGTATGGTTTTTGGGTTGCTAGGCATTTGAATATTCACACGATATTGGTTGATTCAAAACATAATCAAACTTAATGATGGGAGGCAGCGCCCGATGGGCCGTCTCTTGTTCAAAGCATTTGGACTGAGAAAGACGCAAAGCGTGGGATCTAACTTATAGTGCCCCCAAAGAGTGTGCAGCCTGCTTTGGGCACGGTGCTGATGAATAGTTTAAGGGCTGAGATACAAGAGGCTCATAAACAGGCGGTAGACGAGGAATAGATTTTATAGAAAGAAATGCGGCAATAACTAGAGAAGGAAAGGCTGTGAAACTTTAGAGCGTAGCGCAGGCCTTCGTTGTGCAACTTGACATTGGTACTTCTAGAAGATCAAGGACTTTCAGCTACACACCCACGGCACTAGTTTGTAATCTGGGCTCCAGAATCTGAATGATACATGGGGAGTGTTGAGTCCCGTAAGCCTCTATCATGGCATAAAGCTGGCGGGTGCTATGTAATCGAGCTGAACTTGCAAGTCAGAATGAAAACTTTTAGGCTTTCAGGTAAGAAGCTGATAATGGAAATCTTTTTCAATGGTAAGTTGGGTGTTTGATAAAGGCCTGTGCCGCTATTAACTCGAAGGGCGACCCCAAGCGATTGAAGAAGAGTAGAGATAAAAGGGCTAACAACCAGTGCAAGTAAAGTTCTGGTCAAGCAGTGAAACTTTCCCAACCAGAAGCCCATAAAAAGGCCGTTAACCATAAGAGCTACTTGAGAGGCTGCAACTGAATTAACTAGTTTTTGCTGCGATCAAGAGTTTATTAGCAGTTATTCAATCTAAGACCCTGTTAATAAGGAAAAGGTACCAGAGACAGCCCCAATTATTGAATCCATCACAGACAAAAAGCGATATTTAAACCTCAAAGAATGTCTTTTATAAAGTGGCCGTTGAGTCGGTAACATGTGGGCTCAATGCTAATGATTGTGAACAGCCTAACACGACGTCTTTATCACTAACAATGTTGTCGAGCTTTAAGCTGACAAGTGCTTATAGCCCATTAATATACGACAGAAAAAAGTCTTAAAGCGGAGAATCATGCTAAAAATAGCAAGTCGATGTCAAAGCAGAGTTCAAAAAGGCTAGATGAAAATCAATTTGTTTCAGCAATTAGGAAAGCAGAAAACGCACTTGTTTTTTAGATTTTGATGATGAAAAGACAGTTAGAAGGCAGCTCATATGGTTGCTTAATGGGCCTGACATATCTAATTCTACAGGCAGTGCAAGGTGCAGGAAAGACAACGCTAATGTTAGCGGCTAAACATGGCTATGAAGCTCAAACCTCATGTATTAGGGGCGAGTATTGCTAAAAAGCCGCTGATAACCTTGAAACAGAAACGGAATTCCCTCGCGTCACCATCCGCCTCTTTAATAAGTTAAAATTGAAAAAGGGGGAAATCCTCTCAGTCATCATCTGATGTCCTTGTGGGTGGATGAGGCAGGCCAGCTTCCTAGTAACTATCTTTCACAAATTATGTATTGCGCTGACAATGCCTAAATGTAAGTGATACTGAGGGGGCGGTGAAGACAAGCAGCTAGACGCTATAATCGTGGTGGCCTCTCTTAGGTATCCTATCAGCCCCCTGAAATAATAAGGCAACCAACGTATTGAAATATACGTAGACCAAAGGTTAAGCTTGGGCTAGGGAGGATAGTGGCAGATTTTAGAGATGGTAAAGCGGAAGTGCGTTAAAATGCTTGAACAAAAGAACTGCTCATTATTCAAATGATAAGGGAGGCAACTAAGCTTAATTTGGGTGAAGCAATGGCATGACTATCAAAAAAGTCCACCCGCATAAAGAATCTTTTAGTGATTGCCATAGGTGGGATGATGTCAAAGAACCTCAGTAATGGCTATTCGAGCCCATTCATATATCTGAAGGGAGAGTAGGGCGGGAAAATATTTCTTTAAAAACTGTAGTGTTGCCGATAAACGGTTTTTTAAATACTGAATTATCAAAGGGACGATAGGATCAAGTTTTTGTCGGAAATGACTATAAATCTCTAGGGGTTTCAAATGGCAACTCTAAAGGCACGATATGAGAGTATTCGAAGCTAAAAAAACAAAGAATACAGAACTTTTTTAATAAAGATAGATGATGGTAGAAGGATTAGCTTCTAGCGTCTGATTACGCAGATGAAAAGGGTTAATCTCATCTTGTCCATGCCTATGCCCTTACTGTCTATAGCTTCACAAGGTACGACTGTCGATGGTAATACTTTATTAATTACACGAAGGGGAATGGGAAGAGCAATACTTATGGTTGCGCAAGCCGTCCCATAAGGATGGTCTCATATTTTTCTGTAATCGACAATGAGATAGAAGAGTGGTATCCCCGACTCAAAAAATAGAGAATATTTGTCAAGCTAAACTGATAAGAGGGAAGAAATGCTTGTTCGTTTGATGTCTAAGGATAACCTAGTAGTTTGTGGCGACTGAAAAATTTCTATTGAGATGGGATTTATAGTAAATAATGTGTTTTATCTAAAATAATTTATTGCTCGACAGCTTTAGCCTGGTATGATTGCTAGGCAATTTTTTGGAACAGTGGTAGAGTGATGGATACTGGTGAAGTTCTTTATAGATCTCCTTTTCTGGCCAAGGTGGGCTTGGTGAAGGGATGGTTCCGTCAGTTACAGACGAAAAACGGCCATAAATCCATTCAAGATTGGTGGTTTCGGTCGAGAAAGAGCCTCTGCGCATAAAACATTAACTACACGATCATTTTATCGAACAAATAAAAGCGCTGGATGGTGGTAGTTAGTTATTTTAAATATGTTTCGTGGTGAATTAACCCGTGATGAATTTTTAGTTTGTATCCAACGCAAACTGATGAAGCAATCGCTGAAACATTGGCCGGAGACCTCGTAGCTCATTTGGTGAAGACAACGACTAATTCAACGAGACGAATACGTGTTTTAGCTCTTCACCAAGGACACAGGTAGCATTCGCTGGACCGCCTTGCCTAAGCTATCTCTTGATGTCCCGGACGTTCGGCGGTATTTATTCTCGGACATAAAATCAGAGAGCGCCGAGATAAAGGCAAGAACCGATACTGCAGACGAGGATTATTTTCTTCTCTACAGATACTATAAAAACACGTATATTAATCGTCTATAGCACAACCCTGATGTTTTTTTTTGTTATTGGAAACGTCGTGGCATCTTATCGGCTAAAATTAATGGCGAAGCTATATTTCCTCAGATATTGAAGACTTTGAGAAATCCAAAGTCGAGTAACCAAATCTCTAGATCATTTTAAATACAAATGTTTACTCACTTGTTGTTCAGGCAAGTGATCCTAAACGATCCACAATACTAAACTCTTCTGACTTTCCTTATTCGCTCAGAGAATTATGGTGTCCACAGGCTCGACATCGCGTAATTTTTATTGGGTGTAGCGACAAGATATAATGCGTATACCAGATATAATTTCGTCAACTACACAGACAGTAACTGTTGAAGCAAGTTAATTAATCAGATCTACTCCACTCCGAAGCGGGTTCTCTAAACAGAAGACTTCCAACAAGTTGGGAAAGAAGAAAGTGGCTCGCAATTCTAAAAAACTAAAACGTCTGTTGAAAAAACAATTTGATAATGAAGCCTGTAGAAATAGCTTAAACCTTGAGCCTATCATAGGGTTTTAGAGCGTCAAAGTAGCTATTAGTGGAAGTGCTCGTGTATGCCCACCATATTTTAGAACTGGTTACTTAGTAAAATCATCCTGGTTGTGTGTTAAACCAGCGACTCGCGGCCATATGACATCAGACTTACTTCGTTATCTTTAGTGCGGCATTTACCAAAGTTTAAGTGGTGGTACATCCCTACAAGCGAGAGACTTCCCGTAGAACTAGCTCCTGATCATGAAATTTTGGGATACAGGTTCTCATGCCGATCCGTTTCCGTACCAAGCAGCAAATAAATGTGCGACGACAGTAACTAGCCATATTTCTAAAGATGGCCACTACTTTTTTCACTATGATCCACAGCAATGTAGAAGTTTTTGACCGTACGAGAGGGCTGCACGATTACAAACATTTCCTGATAATTACTTTTTTGAAAGGGAATAGAATCAGCAGTATGTTCAGGTGGGAAATGCTGTGGCACGCGTTTTGGCACAGCAGAAGGTGAAGTCGTTATGGATCTCTAGACGAAAATTAGATACATTTTTCTGTCGTCAACCCCATGATATAGGCCCTATGAGCGTCAAGTGGTGTTAGAACATCTGTGTTGTTACCATTTAACAAAATTGAGACGCTTCCCGCGCAGTCTGTGGACGTTGACTGTTTGCCTTGCTTGGGTTATACGGCGATAGATTGCTCATTGATAAGCTATCGTCATTGGAGCAACAAGTTTTTTGATTCTGTGTACAAGCTAAAATGAGCACCACAGTTTGGAAGCTCTACTCCAGAGATTACATCTGGTATTGGATTTTGTCGGTTTTCCTTAGAATTGGGAGAACAGTATTGATTCTGGGTCGACTAACTCACATAAATTCTTTTAGAAAAATCATAGGGTCTTCTTGTCCTGGTAATCCAAATGGATGAGGGAATATTAGTATTTAGCTTGTATAGATTGCTGTTCAGACTTTAAGAATTTGCATGTGAACCTGCATCATATCTCCAGGTATCATGCAAATTGTTCTCATTATTGTGGACCAATCTGAGACTACCGACATTGTATTCGCATCTTAATAGCGGCTACCTCGAATATTAAGCATTCCCGGGCTGAAGAGACAATCGACTGGATTGGAGCAAGTAATTTCTAGCTAAAATCAGGACATCTATAGCGTCCTTGATCTCTAGCAACTGAGGGGCTCAGTTTTTAGTGGCTTTATTGGTTCTTGCATATTGGATGGCTAACTAAAAGGAAGTCATTTTTTAGTGCTTTTAATTGGGTCAGTATTTAAGTGGATTCTTTGACAACAAATACTCTCATCCATTAGCAGTGAAAATAGGCTCCGCCTATATGGTCCGCATCTGAGTGGAAAGTATCGAAGTTATCAATTTTCAATAAACTCCTTTATCTCGAAGTATGTTTAATAGTTCGCTTACCCTGAGCTGCGTCAATAACCGTAATGATGTTCTCGGAATCTATGATAGTACAGTTTTCCGTGACAATATCCTAACACAGTAACAATTAACAGAGGTCATCTATGTTAAATCTCCTCAAAAGCAAGGCATTGCCATGGATGTCGTAATAAAATATCTTTGGATCTTTTTGCACGCAATTTATTTTACAAAAGCTTGAAATATGAAGTAATTTTCCTGAGATCTTAGATATTCTTTACTTGGTCAGGTATGAGACTAACAGGGAAGCGAACTCCACATCTGAATTCGCAATTGGTGATAACTCCCTCTAACATTTCCTTCAGCTACCTGTATTTTGAATCATCTAAACGAATCAATGCTCTATGAGGCTTTCTAGTTACATCTTTAGCTGTAACTAGTTCATTTTTAGAAAACATTAAAAGTTCTTTTAAATAATTCAGGAGTCTGGCTTCAACGCAATAACTGACGGAAGTTTGGTCTCTATAAAGCCTAATTGGGTTGAATCAGCATCTTCATCATAAAACTGAGTAATTAAAACCGTTGGTATGTTTCTATCATATAGAGAATGCAAGTAAATCACTTCAAAAAAACTAGCCTAAAATGACCGGGGCTAACCTATGATCAGAAATAACACTTCTGCATCAAAGAGATAAAATTTCAATCAATTAATTTTTCTTTATATTCCCATAGCGCCTGTGATTATTTTGGTTCGCATCCCGGCATCTTCAGCAATATGCCTAAGCTTTCACGCGAATGAGAGTCCATCATCATACAATTATAATATTTTTCATAGCTTTTTCAACTCAAAATAGAAAGAAGCTCCCCCTAAGGGCATTCCGCCTTCTCACGATGAATGCCCTCCAAGGTCAGATACAGAATCTTTTACAATAGTTAACCAAACCCAGTACCACTATTTTAGTAGTAAAAACTGGTAGCCAAATGTCATCTAAACTCACATATACCTATACGGGACGTTATCTGAATTGATATAACCATCTTTGTTTTCTACAACTGATGTATTTAGTCTATATTACGCTTTTCAGCATAGAAACCGTCAGTTTTGAAATGGCTCTCATCGTGTAAGTAAAAACAAGTTTGTTATGATAGCTTTCCATATACATGGAGCCATGTAGCTTCGCATTGATAGATTCGTCAATGTTGTACTTGATAATAATTTCTTCACGAAGTAAAGTAGGGGAATGAAATTTTCTATAAGCTTTGTAAAAATATATCATTTATTTTTAACCCATTTTCGTCTTTACTTTTTTTCAATAGGTTGAGCTGCACTTTGGCAAGTGGCTAAACGATTCTAACTAACCAAGATATTGTTCGTTCTACGATGTATTTGTTATATGTACTCTCATCGCAATTCTCTTTCACTAACTGATTTGCACTATTTAGTATTATTGGGATTCATCTAATGGCTTAGACAACTTCGTGTGAAAATACTGCTGTAGTAGTTCCTGCCGTAGCTAGTTGAACGGTAGAGTTTAAGATCCTCTTGTAGGTGTTGAAGTATGTTTCTTGGAAGCTGTAATTTGCTGCTTTTAATGCATCTTTAACCGCTACTTTTATTGTCTGATCTCGATTGTGACTGATTGCTTCATTTAATTGTTTAGACTTCTCTTTTAGGTCCTAAAGAATCCTGAGTTTGTTCTGCTTTCTTTTTGTTCTTACTTGACCTGTACGCTTTCTTGCATAACCAGTTTTAATGCATCAGTAATGAATCTTTTTAAACTGCAAGAAATTCTGTTCCTTCAATAAGCCCATACGGTCAGTTTTTTGCTGAAGTTTTTTTATCTGGGTCGGCTTATTTTCTACCTTTACCTATTGACGTGTTGGTCGACGGTCGAATAGGCATTTTACACGCGCTAGGTTCAATCTCTAGTCCAGATCATAGCTTGATCACGCATAATGGTGTACTTCGAAATTTATTGTGGTAAAAATATGAACCACTACAGCCCTTACCATTCTCGAACTTGCCTTTAACAATTTAATTCTGAGTAGTAAATTTTTGTTTCTAATTGGAATACAGAAGTTCAAAGGTCGTGCTGGGAGTGTTGTATATAGGTTTGATATCTTCTTACTCGAGAACCAATCGGTGGCTAGTGGTTTCCCATTCAATGTCGCTTTTCAAGTCCCTAACAGTGGCTACAGCAGAACCATCTTCAAGCAATTTTGCATTAATTACATATTCAGACTCACTTAAGTATCCATCAGCGTACCAATTTTTTCCCAAGTCTGGTAAATGTCTTCGCATTCCAAAATCAGTTTGGAAGTCCAGTTCGTTTTAATCAAAATGGATTGGCTAGAAGCATAAGATTTCTGGCTAAACGTTTCATGTCCACTTCCTTGGATTATTTTTTGTTTTAAATTGACAATTTCAAATTTCAGTTCCAAGAGGTTTATCGGTTTCCATGCAATTTTTTTGTAATACATTTATATCGTACTTCATCCACCGTCGAGTTTGGTCCAATAAGTCCCAGTCTATGGAGTTGAAAAACGTCAGATCTTGAGTACTTGCTATCAGAGTTTGATTCTAAGGGTAACGACTTCAATTCGTAGATTCCCCATCCGTAACGCTGCCGTCGTCCCTAGTCGCTTTGTCCCGCCAACTTGAAATTCGTCTTGGAGTGATATCAGCTCCACGTTTTTGTTGAATGACCTAAGAACTAACGCAGAAGCTGATATTGCTTTTTCATCCATGCCGCAGCCGGTATCTTTAATGGTGATGCTACCGCCGGGTTGGCTGACGTTTTTTAAAGAGATTACACACTTCGTCGCATCAACGCTCATATAGTTTCTAACTAATCATTATTCCTTGGTCAATTGGGTAGTATGTTTTCACCTAGTCCTTGCCATATAGAAGATGCAAACTTTAACGAATGTTTTAGCATGTATAAAATCTCATAGTTTCTTATATTTTTTCTTCGGTACCCACTTTTGACGCTTTCAGTATTCTCTTGAAGGAGGAGCCCTAGAATGCTGTAAGTAAGGTAGTCTTGTTGGTTGCCGTCGTTATTTGATTGTAGACCTAAGTAAATGGGCACAATCTGAATTGGTGGATCCTTCAGGGTTTTCTTCAGATTAACGATTGTTTTATAGAGTCTTTTAGTAATTTTTAGTCTAACTTTGAGCTTTCTTACAGCGCCAATTCGAGTTTGTAATTTTTCCCATCAACTTTACGTTTTATAAATTTTGGTATTATCGTATTGTATAGCGATCCACCGCTGTGATAGTTCGAAACTCGAAATAAGTTCTAAATTCAATTTTTAAGTGCTTGTTCTTCAGTCCAGCCCCTTCGATACTTTGAATAATGCGGCACGTTTCCGATAGCCCATAATTTCTTTTGAATATGCTTCCCTTTACTGGGTGTCATCGAGTTTTCTTAGTGGTTCAGTTGCTCGACTACCAGTACCGTTTGCATATAAAATACCTGTGCTGGTTTTTTTTCGTGGATCTTTTGAAGGGAGTATCATAGTAAAGTTCGCTGTCATCCTGGACTTCCTTGTTCAAGAGATTGTAGAGAAATAGCTTTAATTAATACTGTAAATCTTCTCGAGCTATTTTTTAACTAATGCCCAATACTAATGAGCAAAGCGTTAGCTTCAGTTTATGGAAAGGGCTCATGGCAAGTTTTTTTAATTTTGATTTTTGTTAACTCGGGAATATGTATACATCCGCCTTCTTTTTGGAAGTGTTTTGTACATTTTTTTATCAATTTTTTTACTCTCTTAGCTACTACTCTTTGATCTTCATTTTCCCAAGTTAAACCTTGGTCATTCAACTCAAAAGAACCTTTTCCGCGGCTACTTTTGTGGTTTAATAGCATTGGAAGATATCTTCTCTAACCACAACAATTTGGTGAAGTTCTGAGAGCAATCTCAACAACTTGAAGATTGAACTAAATCAGAAAACGCTTCAGCATTATCGGGAGCATTTGCATACCAAAGTTCATTGTGAGCATTTATTCCGATTGCTCCCTTCAATTTTCCCGTTCCACGATGATATTTGTATTACTTAAGTTCCACTTTTTTTAAATTTTTGATGGCTTTTTCATATTGAAAATGGGATATTTTTTTTCGCCAATTCCCAACCCCTGGCCTGCATCGAGGCAACTTCTCGGTTGTAGGTAAGTCATTTGCAAAAGGTTTAATTTCTGCAAAAAATAGACACGTTTCGATTGCTTAGGCATAAATCTACCTCTATTAAGTTCATTGAAACTTGAAAATCGTTTATTTTGAATTGTTAGGATGTCCTTTTTGCTACTGTCATTTACTTTACGTTAAAGGTCATTATGGAGGCTTTTTGTTATAATCTTCACTTGAATGGTCTTAGTTCTTCCGCGGTAAGAATTGTATAGCCCCAGTAACATCGTTTCTACCGCGTTTTGTGATTAAGTAAGCGTTTTATATCGTATAGTGCGCCTTTAAGAAGCTCTGCGTGCTTGTGAAGGTTCTTCTAAGATCGGAAGTTGTCAGCTAACCTCTGTTGTATCTATAATTTTTTGTATTGCTTTTTTAGGTTTCTCGACATATCATAGTGTTTATCGCTTGAAAAACATACTCATTGTTGTCATTACTTTCGTCTCCTCAAAAA
>Ga0163217_1101048_pt1 | contig 13070 bp, 9 predicted proteins | sample SynspAceP_FD_185933 | JGI IMG/M metagenome (GOLD analysis project Ga0163217, IMG submission 185933) | Saline lake microbial communities from Ace Lake in Antarctica - Synechococcus sp. Ace-P (PacBio error correction) | ecosystem: Environmental > Aquatic > Non-marine Saline and Alkaline > Saline ...
CAACACACACCAAAGGGCAAAAGAAAAAGGAGAAAAAATAGAAACCCTTAACCCCGGAAAGTTTTTTTTTTCCAAAAACAAACAACTTTTAAACCTGCGAAACAAAAATCTTTATTTCGAAAAGGCTTTTGTTGGAAATACTTCCTAGAGGGCCAAAAAAATTGAATCCAATTTTTATTGCAGCAAATAAGGTTTTTTTAAATAACACAGCACTAAACTTCCCTAGGAATGGGGCTTAGGGTTCTCCCTCTACACTGATCAATCATATTGCCAGTGGGCGAAATTCGATGCCCTACAGACTGTTTAATGGACAAATGGCCTTTTTCAAGGAAGTGGGTATGACATTGCCCTGTGCACAGACACAACGGTCCCCAATTTACCTACCAGCTTAAAAACTCTATAAACCAATTGCATTAGCCGATTGCGCTTTAATCCAACCTTTAAAAAACGATCTGTACTTTGTGTTCTAATCAAAAACAAAACAGTAGGGGATGGCATTGGCCCATTATCTGCAAAAGAAGAATTTCAAATACTTCCTCGCACAAATATCCCTCAAAATTAGTAGTATTACCCAACGAGTTATTGACTGTACAAACGCTTGCCAACTTTGAAAAGCTGATTAAAAAACGAAAAGCCCAATTCTAAAGTGGAATCCTAGAAGAGCCTACGGTTAAGGAACGATATTTCCGGATTATAAGGGGTTGCATAGAAGAAGTCCTAGGGCTTGGGGAAGGCGATTTTTCATTTATTTCTGCCACTGAAAAAAACCACTCCCTGATTACTTTAAGGAACAAGGGGTAACCAATTAGTATCCCCTATTCAAACGTGGTACAACGTTAACCATTACCGCTCTTAGGACTGTGATTTGCCCTCCACTAGTTAGACAATTTTGCCTACAAACAATAAAACTCCAATTGGGAGGTTTTTATGTTTTTAGTGACTTATATGCTACTAAATAAAATGTTTTGCCTCTTATTGGTTCCCTAATAGTAGAAGCCTCTTTTAATGCATTGTATTACCAGAGAGTTTCCTGACCTGCAAGCTGAGGAAGCCCTGTAGACTATTTGGCGTAAGTACTATAGTAATCAGTTTTTGGAGGCGGTTCTTCTTTTTTGGTACAGTTACCATATACACCCGCTCTCACCAGCCAACTCAATTCTGATGTAGCTCCCTGCTCCATGCAATGCTGTACCAACAACAAAGGCTTCCGAACCCAGCACCTGGGATGATAGGGTTTCAATTGTCATGCAGAAGCCTAGAAGGCTATAAACATTATATCCTTGGCAAAATCATCCATAGATTTGCTTTATTGCCTCTATATCTTAGTCGCTTTCTTTCGCTTCCTTTATTTTGGAAGCGCTATAGCCGATGCATCTTCAGCATCCCCATAAGTCTTCAGCATATTAGCAGTTACATTGCACTGATCTGCATAGCCATTGTTTATGTTAAAACCTTTTAACTCATCCCAATTTTATTTCTTCCTTAAACAGCCCACTGAACAATAGCCGGCGTTGAGCAGAAATCCAGGAAGATTTTTTCATCCATCTCCTGTAACTTGTTAACCGGTCTTACTGACAAATTATTTTCCTTGCAGATGAGCGTAAAGTCTTTATCTGTCGTATTTCCATTTCAACTTGTAGCCTCTGTAAATAAAAGTATTGGATAGTTTCTTCAGAGGCTCTTTATTTCTCTCGCAATTGTGGCCAATTGAAATCAATATCCGCTTGTCCATCTATCTTAGACATATGGACTCCAAAATCTGTCTCAACAAACCTATGCCCCACTGATTTTAATGTAAAATCGTTTAAAGGTGCTACCATTACCCTTCTTGATTGATATCCAAGTCAACCACCTTTGGCGCCGAAAGGGCCGTCTGAACATATCTCTGGCCAATTCAGCAAAAACTGTCGCTTTTTGTTTTTGCCTCGACCAACAATTCCTTGGCTTTTTCTCAGCTCCTCCTTGGTTAGGGGTAACTTCTGATTGGCTACGTTGGGCACCTCCTACATAAGAAATTAATATATGACTGGAATTTTACGAACATTTACTTTTTATCCATCCGTTTTGGAAACCTTAAAGAAATCTCCATCACATATGGTCCGAACATACTTCCTTTCCCAAAAGTCATAAGGTTATCTGCAAATTTGCATTCACGGGCAAGTCTTTTTCGCCTTAAAAATGGTGGTTCGAAATTTTATATCTGAAATTCTAATCTAAAAAAGGCCTGTCATATCATTGGGTATGACTAACACATTTAGGGTGTTCCTTTAACATCCTTTTTGACATTGTCTACTTCAACACGGTCCTGAAAAGATTTGCAACTTCTTCTTTACGGCGTTCTCATCTTTTCAAAGAGGCGCTTTCTTTCGAAATCAACAAATTGAATACTCCCTACCTAGTCTTGCTTGTAATTCCTTTTTAATGATTATTTATTGATAGTCTCAATTTTCTTTCTTCGAAACAGCTATAGTAGAAATCTGAAGAGCTAAGAAAAGGCAACCGAACTATTTAATGTTCGATTTGTCATTGGCTAATTGTATAATCAATTCCCCCTCTTTCGGTAGAACCTACACCCTGCCCTTATAGAGGTTAAAATAGGTTTGTTTCTTTGCCATTTTTGAATAATAAGCTTTGCTCATCCTGAAGCCATGAGCGCATATCGGCTGGTTGTTTGCCTTCCAATCGGCCACAGCCTCCCTAAACTTATTATCATCAAAAACACACTTGCATTGTGAAATCTGGGTTTTGAACATAAGAAGGATCGTTTTTATGTAGTTTATTTATTTGATCTTTGTTCTATTTTAATCCCCAAATCTCAAACTGCTGAATTCGGATCGTATTCCGGACTTCCCTATCCCAAACCTGATTTTTACCAATTGCATTAGAAGAGGCGTAGGACCAGCACTTCTAGAATAAGCCTCCACATTCTTCTTAAATTGATCTTTATGGAAATTTCATCCATTAATCTCTGCGCACGGAGGAACAACTTTTCCACCACCCAATCATTGCTGCTGAACCTCTGAAATTACGAATGCAAACAAAGCAAACCAATGATTAACAATTAAAACGGTAGTTCGTTTCTTATATTCTCTAAAATTGCCAATTATGTAAACGTTTTAAATTTAATCCTGTTACTATCGGGAGGCGAAATTTAACTACTTTCTTTTGAAGATAATAAAAACTAAAAAATATCAATAAATATACTAAATTGCCCTATTCATTATCTAGCACAACAAGGACACATATCAATTTTAATACTGGAACCTTAAACCACAAAAAAGAAAATTACTATCTTAATTTCTGATCTTTCTCTGGGATTTCCCGGTCGTCATTAATGTCAACACTCAAACGTTTCGTATTCATCATCTTCAAGGCAAAGTCCAAATTTATATTGTTCATTAAACATACATCACTTCCAATCTAACCGAAAACTTAAAAAGATTTTGATTTATTCTGCTCCTCAAACAGGTCATGGTAATGTGTTTCATCCTCTTATGTCTCCAAAAAGCACCTCACTAATATCCTCTACCGTCATAACGCCAGAAGTAACCATAACTCGTCTACAAACAACGGCAATACTTTTCTCTTTTTGGTTAAAATATTAAGTATGTCTTTATGAGCATCGTTTCCGGAAACAAATTGCTACGGAGCAGGATAGTCTTTATAGTCTTGGTTTTTAAAAAGCTCATTAGGAATGTACGTATCCAATAATATTGTCTATGGTATCTTTAATACCAAAATTTTAGAATCCCTGTATCCGTAAAAAGCTTTTGCAGATGTTTAGGGTTTCATGAATTTTTACGCTGCCAATCTTCATTCTTGGGCACCATTACCTCCTTGCCTTAACACCTGAAACTCCGCGCATTTTGGAAAACTTTGTATCTTCAGAATCCACACATCCTCCTTTCAACTTTGCTTCCATCTGCTCGTAATATATCTCAATTCTAATTTTACTAAAGGCAAATTGCACCTCATCACATCTGTTTTTAAAGAGAACTTTAAGAATTATATCCGAAACAAATAATAACAATCGAATCACAGAACACAATACCATGAAAGGATAAGCGGATTGCCAACAACCTTAACATTGTAAGTTGCTGTAAATCTGACAATAATACTTTGGCAAAACTCCTGCGGTTCAACAATATTGATCCAGGGTAGAAATGAACCGTTTGGGTCAACCAAGCTAAAAAATCGGTAAGCATCAGGCTTAAGAAGCCACCAGGGGAAGCTGGATACCTGCCAAACGATTCATCAGCATTCCCCATAAAAAGCCCCGTAAACGCATCCAAGGCTATATTATTCCATAAGATGGTTATCAATAAACTTGGACGGTTTTTTAGTAAGACATCGCCAATCTTTGGGTAGAAATCATCTTGGCTTTTTTTCTATTCTTATGTGAATTTTATTCGCAGAAATAAACTGGCATTTCCATTCCGAAAAAAAAAGCGGAAAACAGTAATGAATAAACAATGATATGCATGAATGCCTCAACAATTATTGTTTTGGTTGTTTTTTTTGACGTGCTTCAAACTCTTTCCTATAGGTCTTTTTAAAAATGAACATACAATGAAACGATACAAAAGAACGACAAACAATAGGCCTCGGTTTGTCCTATCTATGTTCCCATTGTTCATAAATTTCAAAAGCCGACATACTACGCCACTGGCTAATAAAGGTATTCGGTATTCGTTAATATCTTTGATCATGATCTTCTATCTTCTTCTTTTATACTCATATAACATAGTTCTTATTAGCCATTAAAAAAACCTAAAATCCCTATTAAAATCCATCCCTTCACCATCCTTATTGTTCTTCTTCTGGTTGGTATATTAAATTTTTTGTTGTGTAAAAATCAATCATTGTTTCTATCCAATATAATTGTGGAGCCTCCAACATTTTCCATCGGCTTGTTTTATAACCACTTGCTTGCAAATCATAAATTAGTACTGGCATACATAGATTCATACATCTGCGGTACACCGAACTTTTTTCCCTTATCAATTCAAAAACCCCTCTACCATTGAGTTCATCACGGAAGGTGTATGAGGAAAACGCCAAGGTGGTACAAATCATTGCATGGGACCTGTTAATACGGCTATCATCATGCCGCAGAAACTCACCTTCATTTTTTTTCAGTTCATCCTCTCATATACGTTAAGGTAAAATCTCCGCCACGCACTTGAAAACATCTTTTAATAGCTTCATCCCAACTCTTTCGTAAATTATCGGCAAACAAGAATAAAAAAGGCATTGCCATAGAAAATACTATGCAACTGCTCCTTAATATATAAAACTTTTTTTATCAATCTTATAGGTTGGGGCACTACTTTACCACTACCACCTACCAACATGAAAAACTTTACTGTTTTACCGCCCCAATCAAAACCAGAATTTAAACTATATCTGTTTGGATGGCGCTTTTTGCGTTATAAACTTGCGCTGCCTGACCTGCCCTACTACCTAAAGCGGGATCCACACGACCTCCTGAAACGGCATGGTCTGCGCTTTCCAATATATCGCGCCTTTTTTTCGAATGAGTACTACCAACATTCCATTGGCACTGCCTGCATACCAAACTGGCATCAATAAATAAGCCTTACATTGGAAGGGATTGGCATCTATTGCTTTTGGCAATAGCTTCCTAGCGGTAGACTTACTACTCTTCTATAGCTTGTGGCAATTTTATATGCGAATATTGGATTTCTTTTTGGCATCTTTTTCCAATTCAGTGCCTTACTTGAAGTCTTCAAGTGCTCCTTTGTATCCCAGCATTTGTTTTCTTAAGGGCCCCACCATACATATAAGCCTGCGGAAGCTTCATGGCCAACTGTACTTCAAAGTTTTTTTTGAACATTGATCTTCAGTACAGTCTTACTGGTACATTCTTCCAACCTGCTCTCTTGATCCAAGTAATTTCCCCTCTTGGATCAAAATTCTTTGGTAGCAATGGAATTTAAGTTTTCACAATTCGCCAAGACACCCACATTGTACTATCTATACTTCAGCAATCTTTACCATAGCTTTCAGAATAACTATTAAAGAACTCAACTGCTTTTTCTCTTTTGGAAGTTACATTACAGCATCCTCTTTAGGAGGAAGTTTATTAATTACCTCTGTTAAGGTTTTTCATTTTCCTTCCATCAATCTTTCGGTAAACGTGTCGTATTTCTCAAATACTTCCTCTATATCCCTTTTGCCAGCACTATTAGATCCACTAAGTTGGAGAAATAACAAATACAATGCCTTTGGGTTTTTTAAAATTTGTTTATCCTCTTGTAAAACTTTATCGAGTTGAGTATAGATTTCTCATCGGATAATTTTTTTCATCATATTTACAACAACCTAATCAATAATGGTCTCTGCACGTCTTTTGGGCGGGGAAGTACTTTTTTGCTATTATCGTATAATTCATTAACGCATTTTATATGGTGCCGTTTTTCAGCTCCGGTTGATTTTTCCAACTATCTTTTAAAATTCGCTCACCATCAACAAAATATTGGCCAAATTAACGTAGACAATTTTCCGTATACATTTTTCTGGTGTATAAGAGCTCATAATTCTTACTTTTCACAATGCTCCGTGTAAAATGGAAAGATTGTCATACACTCTGGATTTTGAGCTTTGGGATGCCCTAAACCAACAATCCATGGCGACTAATCGCAGTGATATAGAAGTTTCTTTTTCATCTGTCTGTTTTATTTAAGTGGTTAAGTATAATTTTTAATTAATTTTTTCTTGTATTGAAACCAATTTATCGTTAAAGATAGGCCAGAATTAACTTTGAAATAACTTTTCCTCAACTAGCATCCCCATATTTGGTTCCTCTTTTTCCCAATTCAAAAACCGAGGTTATATTAGAAAGAAATACGTCCAGTGGTAACCTATTCCAACAGTTATGCCTAAATCATTTATCTCCTATATCTACCATCATCCCGATTTGTGAGAACTTTGCTCCAGCTTCCTATATGTCGCCCTTTTCAAAATAATTGTAAAAGAATGTAATCTGGAATAATATAGTACCCGACCAAGGTCTAAAGGTCCTGGAGCATTTTTGATATTGCCAAATTGCGAAAGGCGTAAGTTCGTTTTGCCAAACGTACTGGGTTAAATTTCCTGAAAACTGTATCCCTCCTAAAAACATTTTCTATCTTGACATAACCACACCCTAAAAGTGGCTGTAGTTTGGAATCTGTACCCGTTCGCCGCCAAACTTTGGGCTTCAATCTACTTCCAGTACCTCTATATCCCTCACTAACAGTTTTGAAAAAGAACCAATAGTCCTTTGTTTTTTCTGAAACAGATTAAGCTTGTGTGTTCAATATTTAGCTAGTTAAAAAAGGTGGTGTTTTGTCGTGATGGTCGGCGTAAACTGGCTCAAAATTAAAATGAAGCCCTTGATCCTGGATTCTATCCTATTGAAGGAACCAACTGTACATGTCTCATAGTCTGAAAACTATTGGTTTCTGGTTCCCAAAATTAAAATAAACTGTAAAACCTAAACTAAGTTTTTGAATAGTTCATAGCCAAAGAGAACTATACCCTATTTAGATCCTCCTTCACCATTAAACGATTCTGGCGATTAATCTGGGCCTTTGTTCTTTCTGATTGAAAATTGGTACCTATAGAAAATAAGGCATATTCCAAACCATACCAAAGCCTTTGCCTAAGTAATCCTAACGATAATATCAAATTTTGAAATAGATGCGCTTCATTTTGGCGACATTTACTTGCAAACGGTACTCTTTACGTGAAGTCCAGCCGTGTAGGTGTTAGCCCCAACTTACTTAAGCTGCGGATTACTTAAATTAATGTGAATACTATCCGTATAAACACTTAAATCCACACATCATTTGATTCTCACGTGCGGTAGCCTTAAATCGCAACACCAAAATAGAATAGGAGAAGCCAGTACTATTTGAGCATATATGCCTACCGAAGTTAAGCATAATATTGCAATTATAAAAAAATTTTTGATCATCTGCGCTTGTTGTATCTAACAAATAATTATAACCCCACAGGAGAAATTTAGATGCGCAAATGATGGTATTTTTTTATCGGTTTTTTGACAAAATTTGCGCATCACTCCTTTACAATAACTGTTTAAATCGACAAATCTACTTTATATTTGCATAATTCCGTCTATTTCGTTAGCAAAGACATTAACTCACCGCTGTGCATTACTCGTTTCAGGTGGTGTTTCTATAAAATCGATAATAGGTTTTTTCAACAATGGCATTTGGGATTTTGCTCGTGCATGGCCCTATACTTATGGCAAACCAGGTAAATGGCCCCTCCCAAATATTCTTCCTATAATCATTTACCGGGAATCATACGGTCACACAGGTGCCGGCCATCTATGACCAGGTATTCCTTTTGGGTTGTGGTAAAAAGCGCTGTTGCCCAGCGCAATGCGATCTACCGAAGGGTTTGGGGGGTTTGCATAAGAATTCTTAAAAGGGGTTTTGGAGGCGTGATTTAAAAACATGAACGTTACAAACACACATAGACATGGCAATTTCCTCATTTTGCTCAATTCCGCCCACATTGGGAACATGCATTCTGATAAGAACATACTGCGAAAAGATGATTTTACATTTTTGCAAATCTTGCCAGAAGGAATTTTACGGATATGAACATTATAATTTTCATTATCGAAAACCGCCCATTTTTCACTAGGGTATTACCACATCTACTATCAGTTCATACTCAAAGGTCCAAAAACATAAAAAACAACAGGCTTTTTTCATTTTTGTTTGTATATCTAAAAATTTGAAATTATATTTGCACGCCGCTTACAGCGTTTGGTGCCTAGCTCAGTTGTAGAGCAATGGGACTGAAATCCATGTGTCCTGGTTCGAATTTTCCTGAGGCCCACTTAAGCCTGAATTTTCAAGGCTTTTTTTATTGTTTTACACCCTTTTTCTAACACTTCCTTTAATGTTTGTCTGGAGCCTTATTAGAGAATTCTTAACAAGATCCAAGTTTTAATCTAACTTTTTCGCTTTTGCAAGAGTTTCCGATATAGCCCATAGACTCCAAATTATTCCTTGATAAGCATTTTTATGTCCACTCGTATAATACTACCAAAATATTTTCCCGGGTCAATTGGGTTAAATGGAGTAGGTCGATGACCTTGGAAAATTTGCTTTCAAATAGGCATGTCTTACTCGTCCTCACTTAATTCTTAGCGTCATATTTAATCTGTTTTTAGTATCCGTGATTCGCAAAAAGGACATATACCTGCTCTTAAACTGAAAATCGCAAGGTAACTGCCTGACAAATGGGTTCTATCAAAGTTCTTGATGATGCATCTCTTCCAAGATACCCCATCACATTAGGGCAATTGACGGCTACTCCTAATTTCGATCGTAATTAACCATGTTTTCAACATTAAGCTATGATCGGAGAGCCTCACCACGACTTCACATTCATTAACTTGATACCTTAGGGGTGCTTCTCCACTCCATGTTTCTCATGATCGGTCGGAGTAAAGTGTACCTGTGATAATACTTTTTTGTACCGCTTCAATAAGATCACTGGCTATCACCACCTATCCTTATACTTGCCTCCAAGTATTTGAATACCCGACCCAGGCCAGTGGCATAACCATGTCCAGTTAGGTGATTTTATATCAGCAAGGTAATTTCTTTGGGCCTACTCCAACTAGTTACATCATTTTTCCGATTTTAACAACTAAATCCCTGCGAGTGTCCTTACTTTTTTGGGCGATTATTTCCGATTCATGGTCTTCCCCTAAATTCCATGTGGATAATAAAAAAATATTGCCCGTAGTCCGATCATTACAGGTGAGCGGATTTCACAGTATTACCACATCGTGCCAGAGCAACTGTCATTGCCCCATTTTTACACCGTCTTGTGATCGTTCATTACAGTGATATTTCCTGTATCGCTACAGCCATTTTTTTCTTCCTCGCAAAAGCTAATAAAGGTTCTTTTTTGATGTTACTTACCGGCCGGAATTCGCAAACACTGTAACGCCTCCGTTCCTCCTTCAAACAATAATCAACATTTTTTCTGTCCTTTTCCCCTTTGGAGGTTTGGGACGCAAGTGGATATCACTTATGGTAAAATGATGAAAACTGAAAATTCGCTTCGGAAATATTTGAAAAAAGCCATTTTATTATTTCTTTAGGTTTGGAGATTTTTCATTATTAATTTTTGCTACACAATAAATATGGGCATGTATTACTCTACAATTTGCTCTTACGACCTAAACGTCTTTAATCTCGTAAACCCACTTCTGTAACACTAGTTTTTTCCATCAAATTGCCAGAACGCGCAGCGGCAAAGCTGATCTGTCCAAAATCATACAATACGGTCCATTCTCATAGATCAAAAGCGATTAGACTGGAAGAAACACAACACAGGACCAATAGGTTCTTACATTCTCTCTTTGCACAAAGATCCATAGGAAATAAGTATATAGGACTTTGGGTGCTGACCCCTATACTCCTTCATTCTCTGTACAAACCCATCCGGTTTTCACATAGCTGGCACATTGTGAATCCATGGTAAGGGACCAACCTATGTTTAGGCGTCCGAATTCTTTTTTCACATTCATTTTCGGTCAAACAAACTCTCTTCATCGCCCTGCCTCCTTACATAGATCTGATGTGGCAAGTTGCCATTATGTAAATTCATCTTGGCCAAGCCCCCATTTTTGCATTTCGCTGGTATATCCCTCTGGAACCTAGGGTCATTGGTACGAACTCACACATCCTTTTTGGTAATTCTGTGTTCCTTAATACTCTCTTTCTTCTTCATAAGTAGCTTGGATAATCGTAATTCATACACATATTTCACTACTGAAAGGACCGTGGTTTGTTAGTATCGTTTTATGGTTTGGTATTGGGATCGAATTTTTTCGAACCACTCTTCTTCTGTTTCTAAGGACCTTGCATAATTCGTAATTCATGGGTCGTAATCCTCGGGCTTAGGAAAGGGATCCTATTTTCTGATAATTGTCATACACTCTAAAGCAAAATAGGCTTGGTCTTATCGTCAACGCTGTTGCTTTCCCAGGATCTTCTTCTGATTCTTTTGGCAAAAGACGTAGTGGTCCTCCCGGACTACATAAGGTGAAATGTCCGATTGAAACAATGTTTATGATGCAGACACGTCTGTACCCATTCCATTCTTCGCGTATACTTCCTTGCTTCTCTTCCCATGATAAGCTTACGCCTGCCGAAGCCATAAAGGTTCCCTCAATAAGTGCATCCCAAAAACATTTTTCCAGATTAATGTCTTTCCGACAGGTGGTAAGGAAACAAATATTGGATCCTTCATTCAGCACTCCGTTTCTATCCAACCATTCATCCCGATCTACTCGATCTGTCTTCTAAAAAAATCTTCGAATACGTTTTTCGCTACAATGTGGCTCAAAGATCCAATGGTCATTTTCACCACCATGGCAGGGTACCCCTGGCCTTTGTTACCGTATTCTCCTTTTTTTTGCAGACCAGGCCTCGTCCGTGTTGTAATGTTGCCAAACCTATGTCAAACTCCCTGGCAGCCACCAATAACACTCTTGTCCCCTGTATCTGTAAACCCAAACTCCTGAGGACAATCCGCCCAAATGAATATCGGCGACCCACAATGACGATTTTCTCAGAGGTTTGCTTCTAAACCCGCAGCTGGATACCGCAGCGGAAGTTCTCCATAAAATAATGATATCGCTGTAGTACGGGTTAACTTCTTTCTTCCGATTGTTTAACAGCCCGTAAGGACATCAGCCAGCTAATACTATAAGATAAGGCTAAATTAATGTCTTCCCTTTTTGCTCATTTTATTTGATTGTTGATGCTCTTTTAGAAAAAATATAATTAATTCTTAACTTTGACTATCTTTAATAGTTGCCTCCTTTAACACATAGGGTAAGGCACATCTGTACATTGATATTACTCATAGCAAGTGCCTTGCGCGTAGCCGCAGATTGTCCAAGAGCATAATACCGCTTCCAATGCGAATATAGACAAAAGCAATGTGCGTTGAATCACACAGATAGGGAAAAATAAGGTTATTGCATTCCTTCTTTTTTGGGACAAAGATCTATAATTATGGGATAGGGCTTAAAGCCATGGGCCTCTACATTGCCCTCGTTCTGCACATATCCATGGCATCCACTTAAGCTGTAACATTAATGCGAATCATTCCATAGCGGCATAGCCAATGGATCTTCGCCACTATTAAGTGCCTCACAATTTTTTTGGGTATTACATAATCACTGAATCATTCCTCCGTGCTTCCCTAAATATAGAGTTGCTGTTGCCAACCGTCGCCCTTTCAAATTCATCTTTGGAATAACCATTTGGAAGCTTCCTCCGGTACTCTCAGGAATTCTTGGATGATTGGCCCAAGGACAACTATCCCAGTTGGTAATTCCTTGGTCTCTATAATCTTTTCACGTTCCGCTAGCTGGCCTCGGTAGTCATTCAATTCGCTGCGATGTAGTCGTAGAAAAGCAAACTTGTTGTTCGTATTCGTTTTTTCTATTGGGCATACCATGGAATTGATCCAGGGTAACAGCGTATTGCTATACTATCCATATCCCTTATAGTCCCTTTTCTTGCCTCATAGTTCCGGACCAAAGTTCACAAATGAGTTGATCTCATCATAATTTTGAGGTTTCTGGAAGGGAATTCGGTTTTCAGGTGATCTGTTAGGCCACAATCCTAAAAAAAGATAGGCCTGTATTTTTCTTTATCGCCTTCCCCTTCAAGTCCCGGTTTTTCATCACATTTTGATAGGCCGATGCTTGGATCGCCTTTTTGACATAGGATCTACCCTGGGGATTTTAAATTATGGTTAATGCATTTTTGGAAACAACATCCCGTCAAGGCCTATTTTATGCTAATTGGCCTGCATCCGTTTCAAGGTTTTCCATAATTCCTCGTTACTTTCCCTGCCACGGCATAGGAAACCCCGCGAGGCCATTAGGTCGCCCTCATAGGTTTAGCCGTCAGAATACCTTTCCCTTGTCGGTCTTGCCTTTCCATGGTGATCGACTCTATTTTCCCATTTACTTTTTTTACCCCGGGATTCTGTTC
>Ga0163217_1007681_pt1 | contig 13069 bp, 12 predicted proteins | sample SynspAceP_FD_185933 | JGI IMG/M metagenome (GOLD analysis project Ga0163217, IMG submission 185933) | Saline lake microbial communities from Ace Lake in Antarctica - Synechococcus sp. Ace-P (PacBio error correction) | ecosystem: Environmental > Aquatic > Non-marine Saline and Alkaline > Saline ...
CACAAAACCCCCCACAAAAAAGGGAAAGAAAAGAGATTTTTTTTTGGGCCCCTCGATAAACCTGGATGGCCAAAAATCACAAATATCAACAAGATAAGTTTCCCCGCGTTTTTCCAGATAAAACCCTTTTTTACCGTACCTTCGCCTCAAGCTTGTTTTTTAAAAATAAAGCCAATTTTCATGCTTTGCCAGCTGAAAATCCCCCAGTAAGCGTCAGCCCCCAGAAAATAATCAAAACCAACCCAGATACAATGCAGTTGTTTAGTTATTAGCCATCTTTCGGACTCCTGTTTAAATCAGCGATGATCGGTAAAGTGTTTCCCTTGCCAATAAAGCGACGCGATCGGCAAAACGCCTCATTTCCTTTTTTGTTGACTGAGGCTCCTATCTTCCGAAGGCGAGGCAAAATAAGCCTTGCCATTGGCTATCTGGGGAGTGGGTGAAAGACACGGACGGGCCATTTAACTTTCGAAGCTCAAACATCGGGGCCTTTAAAAAACGTATCCAATACAATAATCTTGCCCGCAAAGTACTCCCAGCCCTGACATTTCATAACCAAGAGACTGCCAGAGTTAATACTTTCTTCCATTGGCGGCCCACTTTCCAAACGTCATCCAAATATCAACCCGGTATCCGGGTGTAATAGAAATCGGCTTTTTGTCAAATTGTTACGAAACGGCAACGCAGGGCATGACCATCACCAATATCCCAGTCCCAACGCCACGGCCCCAAACCCTGATTTGCAGAATTAAGCTTTACCATTGGAATCGCCGGTTGTAAACGCATCAACTCGCCATAACTGAAGCCATCGAAAAACAATGAAAATCCGGTTAATCCGGTACAACCTCGGTAGCCTGAAATCCGCCTGAAACATCATCAAAGGGGAATCAGATCTTCATATAATCGCCACATCTGCACGACCCCAGGAAGGAATAACACCAGCCAGAATATTTATACTGACTGACGTTGTTTCCCAGAAATCACCAAGGTTGCAAAATGACCGTGGATTACGGTAACCTTCTTCACTCTGGCGAGTGATCACCATGATGCCTTACCGCCTAAACCGTTGCGGCTTGAATGCAAAATCCGCTAAACTACAACGTTGCAGAATCTGGCTAGCTCTTAACCGCGTGTGGCTCACGGAATACAACCAATAAGTCAGGACCTTCCACACCGGCCTCCAATGCAGTTCTTTGGTTTTTTAATTGTCCGTCCATAATGGAAAAAAATGTCTGGATGTAAACGACTTGATAAGGAAACGTTACGGCGTCATGCCTATACACCGATTGCTCAGCGCCCCCGGCATTCAAACGCCGCGCAGGGTTTGAAACCAATTCATTTTCTCGCGGACTTCATGATTTCACCACTTGTCAACGGTTCAAAACGTTTAAATTCCAATAAACGGTACCCATGTAACTCCTGCAAACCAAGGTTTAATCCCATCAGACAATTGATTCCATAAATTAAAGGTCCAAGTGTCCTACCCAGTCCAAATTCCATGCCAAGTACCCAGAAGGCTACCAATATGAACCACCACCCGGATCATAACTTTGCACCTCCCCTCCCAGAGGATCGACATACGTTCAATGGTCCATGCAAGAAGATCATCGGAAGAAGGTATTTCATGCCTTCGTCAGACCAAATTTTATAAGCGAGATTGAGAAAATGCGATCTCGCCTATAACCATGATGATGAACGCGGATATTCGGGCAACCAGTAAAAACAGATAGGACCAATAGATCGGATCAAAGACCCCACACCCACAATCAATAAAAAGCCAATCAGACCGGTCACAAGACTGGTGAATAACCCATACAATCAATCCTTGCATAAAGGTAACCGGAATTGATTCCGACCAGGATGCGCATTAACACCACATTAATACACCCACCGGAAATTAATAAATTCCTTGAAAATCGCTTGTTCTTCCTGGAACGTTACAACGAGAAATTTAACCACCGTATCAGCACCACTTTGGTTCAAGCAAATGAAAGGTGTCCTGAGAAACATCGGAATGAGAACTGGGCATTGGTGGCCACCAACCACTTTCCAATAACCGGACCGGAATGAATAGCCAGAGCAACATGTTTCGCCTGGCCTGACCCCGGTTCCGGATTAAAAGATTTCATAATCTGCACCATCAAAAAAACCTTGAATATATTCAAATTAAGGATGGCGGCCGCCGCCCATCTAAGTTCTACACCCATAATCCGTCTGGCGGAACACCAGCCCTCTGTAGCAGTTTTGTGAAATCCAACGTTGGTTGACTTGACCAGCAGCTAGCCGTTTGTGCTGGATTAATTGAATTCGTGAATCAACTCACGCGCCAAGGAAAATGGATGACGAGCGTTCTGACCCCGCTCCGTATCATTTTGCTGTGGGGGGGGGGGGGGGGGCGTGCAATGGGTTCTTTTCAACATCGGATTGACGTTGGGATCCCACTGCTCGTTCTGGAAATGGCAAATGGGTCTACCAGCATGTCGACTTGTAATAATAGAGACGAAACCATTTGCTTCAAAGAATTGACCATTCACATAGTTCCAGCCTCACGTTCAACAAAAGGAACAATCCATAACCCGGGCTGGCGGTTTGCCCTGATTCAGCTGGGTAAAACCCTCCTGATATTGGGTATGCTAAACGGCGCACACCGATTACCACTGGCTTTCAAAAGTCCCCCTTGGCTTCAATTTACGCAGTTTGTCGTTTCGCGCGGAACCCAGGAAATATCAAACGCAAAATTCCGGTGCAGGTAAGCGGTACCGGCGAGAAACAGCAGACTTACCAAATGTAAAAAAAGGCGTACGTGAATGCCATGATGCGAGATCTATTCCTTCTCTGATGCTTAGGTTGCCTGTTGCCCTTTTCGGATAGCCGAGCCCGATCTTTTGAGAATTCAGTTAGGCGAACATTTTTCCTTCGCTACATCCACGGACAAAGCAATATCTTAAGAACTCACGGCCCCAGCAAATCCGGATAACTCATATGCGATCGATCAAGTCCACGTGAATCAGCGGGTAATCATCCTATTCCCAATGCGGATAGTCAGCTGACTACCGGTCTTTTTTTATCAAGCATCAATTGCATGATTGACGGATATTGGCTATTCTGGCGATGGGTCGCTTCACTTCATAGGCTGTTGTCGCTGCCTTTCTTCCGGAACAATGTAAAGCGGCCCATTTTTTGTCCGTCGCGTTCCAAGGGTTAACGAATGTCCTGAGCGGTTAACGATGACGTGTGGACCCGTCCTCCACTCGGCGGGAAATACAACGATCACCGTCAATCCACACCATTCTGTCCTGACCCAGTAACTAATTTAATCCTTGCAATGGTCATGGGGCAGTGGAGGACAGCTACCTGGCACTATAGCTGAACGGCTTTGAGCCGCTGTACACGGGCACGCCTGGGGACAGTTTTCATTCAAGATCTACAACGTGTTCATTCAGCTCATCTAACTGTTAACGGTAGTTGCTGCTCTTTGAAACGATTGCAGGCCTGCCTGAGTTGCCTGATTACGATATTTTCTGGCATTGCGACGAAACTGGGTTTCTATCCTGGATTCACTGTCGATAAAGCCTGACTTAATGTTCGTTAAGAAACAGCGGGCGAGTCTCGTTTGCAGACCAAGCTGTTGTGAACAGGCCTGAAACCAGAATAAGAGCGGTAATTTATAGAACATGTCCTTCCTAAATCTAAAACGACTAATAAACTCAAAACGCTTTAAATCAAAGAACAAAATGATACAACTGCATATTATGAAGTAATCCTACAACATCTGGAGACTTTTCTCGGTGAAGTAAAATGTACGTAACGTCCCCAATCACGATAATTTGCAAAACGGCAGTAAATTGATGCTCTAAACGCCAGTAAATTCCTGTCATCTGTCTGGTTCGGCTCTCAGAGTTTCAAATAGTCTAAACACACGTAATCCCCACTGTGTTGAATAATATAAAACCATTATTTTGCAAAACTGAATCATTCAAGTGGGTAATTGCGGAAAAGGCGGCTGAGCTTGTACCCGGCACAATATAGCGATCATTGAGAATTGGTTCCAAGTCTCCCAGCCGCCACGAAGTATGTTTTTTATAAACCATGGTCCAATTGGATTATAAAACATCAACGACCAAAGATAAACCCCCGGTTTTAACACGAAATCCACACCAGTTTTAAGTCTCTAAACGGTGTAAGCCAGCCATTCGAGACAGCATGACAGACTACACCAAGCTTCAAATCCTGCACTGCGGCGAATAATGTTGAATAGAAGGCATGATAAAACGGGCCATCCAAGTTTTCCCTGCAAAGTTTGTTTGTGCCTTGAGCAGCAGTTTTTCGAAATATCACACAAGGTGAGCGACTGACCGAAGCGGCCAGCCCATAACTGAATCTGCCCTGTGCCACAGCCTGCAACCCAAATTTGTAATGCCTTAGCGTTAGTAAACTGATGTAATCCTGTTAAGAATCTCCAGCCCGTAACTGCCTTTGCTGGTGTCATAAATCCGTTTATTAAATCGCTCAGACCAAATCGTCGAAATTTCATCCTGCTGCATCAGGCAAGCCGGTTTCGCAGGTTATCCAGCAAGGTATTGATGTCATGATACGGCTCCTGCATCGGCATATCAACCAGTAAACGCAATTAATCGACCATCCAGTTTGAAGCGTGAAGGCTGTTTCTGATCCAGTCTAATAATGGTCATCGTTTCAACCTGAGGTCTTATCAAACACCATCTCCCCTGAATCGAGGCATCAATCTACGAATACCGATGTTTTGGCTTTAAGACGTAACTCATGATGCAAATAAGTTTGAACCGTTCAGGTAAAACAGCCAAACGATCAATCATTTCACCTGCACTCACGTAATGCCCTACAGCCCCAGCAGCAATAAACGTAATAGAGCACCAGTCGGGTATGTAACATCAGCAAAGATAACGGATGGAATCAAAGGCCTGGCCACAATGCAGATGCGATTTTCCCTGTCTGGCGAGCCATATTAATCCATATCTGGTGTTTTTACCGATTTTAATGCGTGACAGCGCGGTCCCAGTAAGTTCGTTATAATAAGTAAAGCCAATTTCCTGCATCTGGCCACTTGTCATCACCCAAATAATTCACCAGCCCACGGCGATTTCCCATATCGTGTTCGCAACGTAATAAAAGCCAGCGCCTAAATCTTCAATGATTCAATGCCTCTAAACGCTTTAACGCAATCGGCTGTCCATCGCTTTTGGGGGGGGTTACAGAATACCATAGGCAACGGTGATTGTACCGGCCAACACACCACGGATTGATAAAGCTGTGCCCAGCCCAGTTTATCCGCTCTATCAATAAAGAGGTATAGCAAGTCGCACGTCGATGCCTGGTTTCGTAATGTGTTGCAGACCAGCACATTAAAACGCTGATGCTAGAAATCGAGCATCACGCTGTTCCATTCAACGCCCGCGCATTGCCGTGAGCAACTGGCAATACTGCTTCCGCATTAAAGTTTCCAGTTCGCGTGCCACCCGATCAAATGTTTTCCAACTTGGTATGCAGGAAAAAACCTGGCCACCGCTTTGATTCACGCAGCATCCTTCAACGGATTTGTCGGCTCCATTGCATACAAAGGTTTTAATTGCCAAACGGCGTGCGGGGCGTGGCAATAAATTGGATAAATCACGAAATCCTGAAAATCGACATATTCAGGGTGCGTGAATTGTCGTCCGCGTCAGAGTGAGTACATCGATCTGAGAGCGATATTTCTTCAGTGTTCCTTTGAAGTACCCCAAAACGATCTCTCATCAGTAACAAACAAGCCAGTTTTGGGATCAATACGCGCGCAATAAATTATTGTGCCAATAACGAACTCAGCGTGCCTTCAGTAATGGCTGCTTCAACATCATCTCAGCTGTTTTCTTGCTGCGAAACCGGGAACAAACACTTCCACCTGATGGGCCATCGGCAAGCGAATCTTTGAAAGTTTCATAATGTTGTTGAAGCGAGCAGGGGTGGTTGGCACCAAGCACCAAATACCTTTGGCCAAAGATGAACCGCTAAAAATGCGCACGCATGGCCACTTCGTTTTACCAAGCCCCACATCACCACACCCACCATCGTTCATCCGAGTTTCCGGATTGCCATGTCGGCAATCACTGCCATCAATCGGCATCCTGTTGATCCGTGGTGTTCAACGGGAAGGCGGCCGAAAAGCTTCTATGTCATACAGGTGATTGCAATGGCCGCTTTTTTATTTGGCCCGCGTTAGCAATAAATATCCAGCAAACTCGGCGGCCACATCCACGTACTTTCTCAGCCACGAGAACGGCTTTCCCATTGCGTGGTGCCCAAGTATGTAAGTGCCAGTTCAGGTCTGAGCCCGGAATAACGCTGATTAAATCCAGAGAGGCGACCGGCAACATAACAGTTTTGTCGCCTTTGGCGTATTCCAGCGTCACATATTCGGTTAAGCGACATCGCGACGTACGAAGTTTAAACCAGATAACGTCCAACGCAGATCTCATGTACCACCGGCATCGCCATAGTAGTTCCGGCCAAAGGTTAACGAATGTGGCCTCAAGTCCCGCTTTTTTTTTACGCCGCGACGAAAGGCGTTGCATAACCGCGAACGCGAACAACTGGGTTTCAGCAATAACTGCCGATATTTTCATTTGCAGCAGCAAAACCCTTGTCCAAGGCGAGCCAACGGTAAGCGATAGTGGCGCTTTATCATTAACAAGTCAGCCCAGTTATCGATCACCTTGGGTTGCAGCTGAATTTTTGCGTAATAAATCCCCAGCAGTGTTCACGGCGAACCAGCCGATTCGGCGGCAATAAAATACGACCGCAAATTTAAATCAAATAAATGATGCAAGGCTTCGCAGGGCGATCCTGCTTGAGTTGAAGCAAAGTTGGCGGCATCAAAACCAGTGGCACTAATTGCTAATGTGCCTGCCAGAGCCACCACTCAAATTCGGCATGCAGTCCGTTGGCCATTGTTTTTGAATGACTGAATAATTTCCTACCGGCACAAAACACATTAATCCGGGTGTAACAAGTCTTCCGGATCGACACTGTGGTTGACGATTAGCGGACCTGGATTTCCCTGCCAGAACTGTTCGGCGGCATGAAAAGGTGGTCATTGAAGCTGTACTAACAGTGTGTTATCCGCAAATAATCGGTCAGCCGAGCGGTTTGGTTCAAGAAAAATAACGGCAATAAAACTCGATACCCGCCCGGCATATTACCGCCCGGCACTGACTTCACGATAGATTCAACTGCGGTTGGATCGCCATGCGAATACTGCCGGAAACGTTTACGGAACAAGGCAATGCTGCCGTCAAAACCAAACTCGCGTGCGGTTAATAAACTGGGATCTGTCGAATTATCTATTGACGCTGAGTTTCCGGATCAAAGTTGCGTAGCGTATCAATTTCATCATCAAAACAAATCAATACGATAGGCTGACGACTGCCCCATCGGAATAATCAATAATCGCTCCACGCACAGCGAATTCGCCAGTTCGATGAACCTGAAGATACATTACGATAACCGGATTTTTCCAGTTTGAGACGCCACGTCTATATCAAATTGATCGCCGATTCAGTTCAAGATGATTGCCATCGGAAAAGCCGCGTGGCGCGATAACGTTGCATCACGTGGCAAATGGCACCAGCAAAATGCCACGTTTGAAGTCGGGCAGATATGTAAAGTCTGATAGGCGTTCGAAACAATATCCTGATGCGGTGAAAAACTATCGTATGCAGGTTCCCAACCGGAAATGCAATATCGGCAAGTTCGGCATGCCCAAGATAAAAGCGGATTTCCCCACTCAAACGATGGGCGCTGCAAACATCATCCCGTCACGACCAATAATGATCCATCATGTTGTGAGCTGCTTTGGCTAACAACAAACTGTGCACATACCGTAATAATGTCCGGCTCGATAGTGGATCTTGGCTGATACAGGTAATACAGGCGATAGCAAATTGGCTGCAAGAGGATACCTTGATATGAAATAAAGAAAAGCGCGTTATTTTTCCATACTTGACCAAGTAACAGCAATCCAGCATTTTCAATCAGGTTAATACCCTTACAAATAATAGTGTTTAATCTATAAGTCATAATTTTGGCAACGAAGCGGAGTGACAGGCATGAAACGTATTGAAACGTCCGTGTTTATTAAAAGTCATTGGCAGTGCTGAATAAAGCCGCTTTGGCAATGTTTATTTTATCACGAAATGTACCTGCCATCATTGGCGGATTAAATTTTGTTAGGCCTGTCTGTAAACAGTTTTTAATCAAAGGCGCACAAAATGCCTATCACGCCAGTATTCCCTAGAAAAAGACGATAATACTAAATCAAACGGCTTTAATGAGTCAAGCCTTTGAAAACCGCATCTATCGAACCAAATTTGATCCGGTTAGTTTTTGTAAAATCACTACCAGTCGCCCTGTGTCTACGCATGCTCGATGTGAAGGCACCGATTATGTGGTAAAGCTAAAAACCTGAAAAACTTCGGTAGCTATTTCGCAGCAGTGGCTTTAACCAGCAAAACAAGGTGAGGTCGCGCAGATCGTGGCGATGAGACCACTGTACCCATACTGAAAACGGAAACCTTGATCCTGGAAAACAATCTGATCAAAGGAGCTGATGCCACGTACAACGTTGTTACGTGATGAATAAAACTTACCCCTACTGTTGATATCCGTGATGATTTTCCACGCTAAAGCGTACACCGCGGCAAAACGCAAAAAAGGCAAATATTTTGGACGACCTCCAGTGCTGGCGCGCTGCGGGAAAAGCCGAACTGCGCAAAATAAATGTTTCCGGTGCGTCCAGTGCGAAAGACAGCTATTATCAAAATCGCAGCCCGTCCCCTGTCTGCAAATATCAGAATAAAAGCTGTAACGCGCCCTGAGTCGGGTTGAATCTGAAAGCGATTATCAAAAAGATGTGCAACACACCATCATGTTCCCTGGAAGGAAAAAATCAAGCAGTGATGGATGAACTGAGCAACCAAAATGGATAATGCTCGCAGAATTTACAGTTGGAAGCAGGCAGCTTCTATCCGCAGACAAAATCACAGCTTACGCCGGGTTGCAGGAGCGTCATAGTCAGCTCCCATGCAGGGATTCAGAATGGTCCCGTGGCAGCGATTGTCCGTGAATGGGGCTTGCAGTGGTTGAGTCAGTTTTGTTCGAGCGGGCGAACATTTAGGCAGCAAATCGTATTTCCCCAAAGGTTCATCGGATTTGGACCGATGTCAATTGCCTTGTCCGCATTTTATCCCACAGTACTATCGTCGGCAAAGATGTGCCAGCCGAAATTCCTGCTCAGTCCATGGAAAGTAGAGAAGCTCAGCTTTGCAAAGATGTATTGCAGCAGAGTCCGGTCAATAAGTCAGCCTCGCAAAACCCTCAAGCCGTGGTCATGCAACCCGCGGTTACAAATGGCCATGACTAATGCCCGATATCAGTCCTGACGCAACGTATCAGCAGCCGCTCCCAATCTGCTACAACGCTTTGGCAAATGCTGCAGATGCGATGATTGGACGAACGCCAAAACGTACGAATGCTTTGATATCAGTCACACCAGTGGTGAGCGCACAGTCGCTTTCATGCGTGGTGTTTGGTCTGGAAGGCGCGATTAAAGAGCGACTCCAACCGCAATATTCAATATTGAAGCATCACTGGCGGTGATGATTAATGCGAACAATGAATCAGGCACTGAGTAGACGTCAACTCCGTTTAAATAGTGGTGAAGAAATGCGACCGGATTATTGCCTGATGATGGTGGTAAAGGGACAGATTAAAGAAGCCCAAGGAAGACGGCAGAATTAAATTTAAGTGCTGCCGGATTTAGGTATCGCCAAAGGTCCGCTCGTAAACCCGGCGGAAGAAACATTATGTTCTGGTTGGTCGGGCGGAAAAGTGACATTACCTGCCGATCAGCCGCATTACATTTAATTGCAGCAAGTGCGCGATGAAGCACATCGATTTGCCATCACCGGTCATCGCAACGGTCGAGCCAAAGCCCGTAAAACCTCAACTTTGGAAGATATTGTCGGATTTGGGCCCGAAAACGCAGACAAAATTATTGGCAAAACAATTTTGGTGGCCTTCAAAGAGGTGAAACGTGCCGGGGTAAGAAGACCTGCAGAGAGTGGACGGCATCAAGCGTTGCTTGGCGCAGACCAAAAATTTACGAACCTGTTCATCCGGACAATTAAACGCTCATAGTGCTACATAAGTTCCCCCAATCTGTAGCTTAGAAACGACCATCATTATGCTGAATTTAACCTAATTTACTCAGTCTGCTCCAGGGTAATTATATACCGTTTTAGTCCATAGTTGTAATTTTGCCCAAATCCCTAGCGCGCCCGATCTGGGGCAACGTGTATTTTGTGCTGGGCGGGTATACCGATTGGCTCGATGGCCTAGTTGGCGAGACGCATGATCTTTGTCCACGCCGTTTTGGGGCTTTTAATTAGTTCCGTGGCGGATAAATTAATTGTGGTAGTGCGTTATTGCTGAATTCTCATACAAATCACCGGTCTGGTTTTTATTCTGCTGACCAGTAATAGTCATTGTATTTCGTTGAAATCACCATTTCCCGCATTACGACGGCGAATGGATGGCCGAAATTGTGCCCGTCCATGTGGTCGCGTTTCTTCTAATTGCAAGTGGAAAAACCACCTTCAAATGATTCGCCATCGGCGCCTGATATTCCTATAAAACTCGCTGTTTGGATTACCTGGTTTTGAAATTGGGTGTAAGCTGTTATATGTGGCAAGCCTTGGCTCCATTGACCTCAATGAATCAGTAACCTCAAAGCAGCCCTGCCAAGTGGTGGTAGATAAGGGTTTGCAGAAAATATTAAAGTGCCTATAATGCACGTCTTCCTAAGCGGGAATAGCTCAGTGGTAGAAGCACAACCTTGCCAAAGGTTGGGGTCGCGAGTTCGAATCTCGTTTCCCGCTCCAGAATAAGAAAAGCCGCGGTCCAGTCCAAGTTACTACTGCGGCTTTTTAGTCTTGGACTGCTTAAGAAAACGACATACCGATGGCTGGGTGGCAAGAATGGTCAATCAGCGGACTGGCAACTCCGTTAACCGGCGCCGGTTCGATTCCGACCCCAGCCTCCATTACACCTCCCAGAAACATCCCTAAAATCGTCCCTAAAAACCAGTAATAACAATGGTTTTTAGGGTTTGTCGTGTTCCAGCGTCGTCCCAATAGCGTCTATGTACTTCCCACCATTTTTAGTGGTAACATTTGAAATGGGAACAATTCAAAGTGCTGGTGGGAACAAGGCTTTTAACAGACATGAAAATCCGAAATGCTAAAGCCTGAGACTAAGCAATACAAAGCTTTCTGCAGGACTTGGCCTTAATCTTGTATTTTTCTCCTCAAGAGGTGGAAAGTAGGTGGCGCAATTCGTTATCGCTTTGGTGGGAAACAAAAAGAATTGTCTCTGGAACATATCCCACAACTACCCTAAAATCAGCTGTCCTTAAAGACGGCGATGAATCAGAGCAATGGTTGCTGATGAATATCGATCCAGCAGTCGGAGCGAAGACTGAAAAGCTATAATAAAATGCTTGCAAGTGAAAACCATCCACTAGCTTTAAAAGCTGGTAGCTGATGGATGTTAACAAATTCTTCTTTAGTGAATGAGTCTAACAGCATAAACAAGTCGCACAATCGGCCGATTTGCGTAATGATGTTTACCTTGCTTGGTTCAAAAGTAATCAATACCCGTAACCTGCACCAAAGAATTAGTTTAAAATGGTCTACTGCGTCGAAATGGAAAGCCAGGGCGCTGTTGATAGTGCTCACCGCGTTCGCCAAATCTGTAGCCAGAGTCCTACGTAGTGCAATAGCCACTCGTCGGGGCTGAACGTGTCCGCAGCAGATTTAGTTGGTGTGCTTTACCGTCCAGCCAAAAAAACTCACTTCGCATCCATTACTCTGAGCCTAAAAGCCATTGTGATAATGCGGATAGCGATTCAAGCTATCAAGGAGCTACCATTACTGCAATGTGCTCTCGTTTACGCCCTATGGTATTCGTCAGACCGGGAGAGCTTCCGACAAGTCCGAAATGGAATGATATTCGATCTGGAAAATGCTGATGGCCGTATCCCAGCCGACAAGAAGAAATGAAAGTGTTTTGCACATCATCCCGTCTCTAATAAACAAGCATTAGCTATACTGGAGGATATAAAGCACTTACGGCGAGCAGGAAAAATATGTTTTTCCAAGTAACGAACTCTAAACAAGGCCCGATAGCCAAATAGACACCATCAATGCGAAGCCTAAGAAAGATTAGGTATACTCAAAGGAAAGATGACTGCTCACGGCGTTTAAGAGTAGCTTCTACATTCTCAATGAAGCAGGCGGAAGCGTGATGCTATAACGACAACTTGCCCACGTGAAAAAAATGGGTGAGAGCAAGCTTATAACTACGGTCTCAATATTTGCCAGAACGAAAAGAAATGAATGCCAGGCATGGGCTTGATTATCTTGATGGTTTTAGCCCACGGCGCTGATGTAATACCTGAATAAAAGCGCCAAATCTTAAGCAAGCAAATATCCGCGATAAATAGAAACTGGGAAGGTTTGAGATGTACTCTGATCAGTTTAGTATAAGTTCATTCCCGAAGATTATTTAATTTAGAAAAATATATGAGTGGCGCAAATATGGCCTCTGGAATGTTGCTGGCAAATTTTGTTCTATGCGTTTTTCTAGTTATATTTCCAGCAAAACTCCAATGGATAAGTTTTGTGATGATCTCAACACATCTTCTGATTAGAAATATAATACTGCAAAATATTCAATCTGGTGTGATATACCGATCAGAAAGAATCAAATCAAACTGTGCTAAAATGAAACTAATCATGCAATGAAAATCAGACTGAAATCACTCAGTCGTAAAAGAATTTAACCTAAATTAGAGGCTGTTTTCACTTGCAGTAATCTCTAAATCTCCTGAATTAGAAAACTCTACGTAGAAACCGAACTTTCAACTTCTCAGTGCAAATCAAGATAATGCTGGAAAAGCTCAACGACTTTATTTCAAACGTCTGAGTTTATTCCTGAT
>Ga0163217_1022539_pt1 | contig 13067 bp, 16 predicted proteins | sample SynspAceP_FD_185933 | JGI IMG/M metagenome (GOLD analysis project Ga0163217, IMG submission 185933) | Saline lake microbial communities from Ace Lake in Antarctica - Synechococcus sp. Ace-P (PacBio error correction) | ecosystem: Environmental > Aquatic > Non-marine Saline and Alkaline > Saline ...
AAAGGGGAAATGGAGGATTTTTCTTTAAATATCTTTTAGTGGTTTTTTTAAAAAAATGGGGTTAAAAGGCTAAAAAAGGTAATATCAAATTGAATGTTTTTTTAAAAAATTTTCTATCCCCATACGGGGTTTTCCCTTAGAGCATACATAAGTTCGCTTTGCCATCAAAAACTTGGTTTTTGGGAATAAAGCGGAGTTTTTTTTTGGTGCCCAATCCTGAAAATAAGTTTTGGGATTTTTAAAACTACTTTCAAGGGAATTTTTCGCGACGTAAAATATGGTTTTTTTTTATCCCCCAACCAACACTTATAATTTCTGAAGTATGGTAGTTATCTGTTTAACATTTCCCGAGGTAAAGAAGGAGCCCCAATTTTTAAATCCCGTAAATAAAATCAGGAGTAATCTTCCTGTTTACTAATTCCGTAAGAGACTTCCTTCCCCTTTTTTTTCTTCATTTCGCAAAGCATCGTAATTCTTGTTTTTGTATCTATATTTAAACTTTTAGAATGTGTTTTAAAATTCCATGCTCTTTTATAAAACTGAATTAACCTTTCTATATTTTGGTCCATCAATATGCTAATCAATTGACAATTCAAAATTGTTATCGGAGTAATCAAAGCAATAATTGTTGCCTAGAACGTTACTTAAAAAAGCCGTTGCTTTTTCAATTAATCCAAGGTTTTCTTTCATTTTACTCTTTTTTTTTAAATTGAGCGATATTTCATATATCCCTTCAACATAAAAAAACAAAAAGAATGGTATTTCTTTTAAAAAGCTTCAAAGCCGTTTTTTTTCTCCAATTTTAAGTTACACCTGGAATATTTATCTGAAGCAATCTCCAGCAAGTCTTTTCAAATCATGATTTGTTTTGGTTTTAATCCCATTTATTTACAATTGATTCCGATTTGTATATTCTTTAAGTTCGCTAACTCTTTTACAGTGATGTCGACTCTCACATTTTTTCCCTTGGCCAACTTGGTGTCAAATCTTCGATCTCCCAGAAATAATCACCCACAACTCAAAAATAAGGAAGGAATCAAACTTTTATCAGATAGCGTGCCAATAATGTCATCTGCTTTCATAATTACTTAAATTCATAATGCTTGATACAAATCCTTCTAGAGCTCTCTTAAAATAGGCATTTGCTCCGTAAATTTCATTCGGTGTTTTAGAACGTCCGCTCTTTATATTCTCTTCAAAAAATTGATTCCGGAAAGTTGTTTTCCAGCGTCAAAAGCAACAAAAACGTGTGGATGGCTTTTCTTTTGTTAAAACACTCTCAATCATACTATGAAAGCCCATACAAATGCATTTGTATGAAGTCCATTTTTTTAATTTTTTTAAATCGCTCTAATTGGTTTGAATGCAATGCAAAAAATGCCCCGAAAAAGCAAAGCTGTTTCGCCATCATCAAACATAATTTGTTTTTTTGAGTCATAAAAAGCTCCTTTCTTGTCTGCCCTATAAAAATTGATGATTTAACTTTTTAACTATCATTAGTTTTAATCCAACATCTTTTTTATATTATTTTTAAACAAATAATATATGAGTATAGCTAAATTCTAAAAGTCCATTTCTTTTCTTTAAAAAATAAGGAATTTTTATTTCTTTATGCTAAAAACGATACCTATTCAAAAAAAAATGATTAGGTATCGTTTTTTATTACTCATGCTGAATGACTTAATATTGTTTTTCGCATAAAGCCAATTTCCAAATTTCTGAACATCCTCCAGCACCCATAAAGATAGCTACTCCATCATGGTGTTTTTAATAAATTGGAGAACATATTCTTTCCTTCTTTTAATATGACAGCGCCCCTTTATCAATTTTTTCAGCTAAAGTTTCAATTGTTAACATCCCCAGTTTGCTCACAGAGCAGAACCAAAATGTCACAAAGATAAATGGTATCGCTAAGTTTCAAAGAAAGTAAGCAACTCACTTAGCAAATAGCCACTGTACGAAGTAAATGTATGCGGCTGAAAAATTGGCAATAATTTCTTTGTTGGGGTATTTTTTTGAAACGGGCCAGCATCAACTGTTTGCTCGTATTTCTTGATGGATGATGGGCATAAGTCATCAAATAATAAATCATATCTTCCACTACTTTTTTCAAGTAAAACGGCGTTAACTCCTGCAAATGTTTGTGGAAATTATCCATTACTTTTTCTTTATCTAATTTTCATAGTAGTGATAGCAATCACGGCTAATGCAATTTAAGAATATTGTGTTTTCCGAAGATAGGAATAACAAGTGACGCATAAACTCATTTTTAATGTATACATCAAAGCAGAAACCTTGATTGAGCGACTTAAGTTTTTTAAGCTTGGAAGTCATTATTAATCACCAAATCCATAATAAACAATTTGGCACTTCGGTCCTTAAGTTTCACTAATTGCTCATCATCACCACTACGCGATAATAGCTTTTTTTTTAACTAATTTAAGAACATCTCCTTTCCAAAGGCAAACTGGACGACAATCGTCCCTAGACTAGTAAAGTAATCAGGATGAATCATAGTTCAATATTTGTAATATAGCATAGTCCAGGAATGGTACGCTAAAAAATGTTTCGTCTATACTCACAAAGCTTCGAGTACAAAGTAAATCTTGCATCTGGGACTCCATGTCCAGTCCCATCCCAATCAAATAGCTGGTATCAGCAAATTGTGCTCAATTAATGAGCCCAATCCCGTGGTGCTTGTTTTTCCCATGAGAAAACCCGTAACCGTAATACTTTGGTGTAACAGCTTTAAGAATTCACCAAGGAAAGTCAATGGTAACGGTATATTGGTAAATTCATTTTTTTAGCCGCAACGATTTCTTTATGTGTATCCGAAAATGCATTACCCTGCAATAATTGTTAAACCTTCATGAATTTTTTCTCATCAAAATTTAAAATTGGAACACTTTCTTTCTGCGTCTTCAATATTTTTTTTTGCGTAAAAAAATATTTATCTACAATCAGAACCTTTGAAACTTTTAAAACCCTTATCATGAAGGATCAAAATGCTAGTGCACTCATACCAGAACTTTAATTCCAACAAAATGATAGACTGTTTCATTATTCTTTTTATAAATCCTCCATTTTTCTATTACATTTTTTTATTTGTCTTTAAATCTACTAACTAAACTTAATATTCAATGATCTTTATAGATAATTTAGTTCTCAAAATTAATTGTTTTTCAAAAATAATAGAACGAGTACAGTATACCATGGTTTTTTTTTTTACGACCACAAATAATCTTTTTCAACTTTTCTTTTAATATATAACATTAATAATAATTAAGTCATAAAAAAGAAGGCTGAGATTCATCCTCTCCAAAAAATGTTTATTTTTTGAGAGATTGTATAATCTATGCCTTCTTTTTTATTTATTAGGGTATTTAGAATCCTACTGAATAAACCGATGAATTAGTTATTGCTTTTTGCAACCGTTTCTTCATAGTCAGTTTTTGTTATATAAAACATCCCGTGGTTTCGATCTTTATTGGGTGAAATCTAAATTTTTTTCATTTTCTAGCGCCCAATTAAATAAGAGGCTCTATTAATCCTATTTTAAAACTTACGTGTAATGAGGAAGCTGAAACTTGGACCTTCTTCAATTATGAAAAGCAAAATTCTTCATATAACATTCATCTTTTTTTCCCTCAACAGCTTCTACTCTAATAGCCAATAAGCTTTCAGGTTTCAAACAAAAATTTGTTTTCCGTTGGTTTCTTTTACATGTTTTTTACAAATGTTGGTCCTATTTCCTTTTTTTCGACATAATGTTCCTTGAATCGGATAGGCTGACTTGCGCCATTTTTCTAAAAAATAGCTAATCTCCTTACCAAGCATTTTTCAGCATCCGCCTGAATCCATAATTGTTTCGTGAATCTACTTGGCTGGACACCATGAAAGCTTAGCGAGTAGGATATTATTTTTAATCGTTCCAGTAAAAACATCCAACACTTGGACCGTTGAGTCGCTACTAACAAATGAATTCCAGCAGCACGTGCTTTTTGAGTTATACGCACAAATTGAATCTTGAACATCACTGCTACCTTACCATGCATTAAATCAGCTAATTCATCGATAACAATGACAATATAGGGCAATATTAGCCCATAATCTCCATGCTCGTGGAGCTTTTTTTTCGTTAAACTTCTTTGAAATATTTCTTACACCAGCTAAAGGCCAATTTTTGGTAGCGTTCTTTCAATTTCATTGACAGCCCACTTTAAGGCTTTTCAATTGCAGCTTTTGGTTCAGAAATAAACGGGTGACAAATAAATGGTGGAATGGCATTGTTACGGTGGCTAGTTCAACTGCTTTAAGGATCAATGCAAAATAAGTTTCACACTTCATTCGGCCTTAGCTTTATTATAATAAACTAACTAAAATAGAATTAATAAGACACTTTTTACCTGATCCTGTTGCGCCAGCGATTAGACCCATGAGGCATTTTATCAAGTGTCGACCACTATAGCATCTCCTGTCTAAATTCACACCAAGTGCAACCGTTAATGGTGATGACTATTTTTTTAAATTTCTCGCTTAGCCATTACCGTCAGAAAGCCATAACGGGTCTTGAAATTACCTATTTGGTATTTCCAACACCTACAGTATTTTTTTCGCCTGGAATTGGCGCTTCAATTCAATATCTTTAGCTGCTAAAGCCAGTTTTAAATCAATCTGATAAAATTTAGTAATCTTATTTACTTTGACACCACGACCTAATTGCAAACTCAAACTGTGTAACCGCAGGACCGACAGTCCATCCCACTACTTGAGCAAGAATATTAAACAATCTAACGTTTCATTTAATAATTCAAGCTTGGTCCTAAACCCAATCATGCAATAGCATTGCTTGGAAAAATCAACTGGTGGATCAATTAATTCTAAACGATGGAAAGTTTGTATTCTCTCAGATGTTCTTTTTTTCATCACTATCCATTCATCAGGACTTTTATTTAAATAAATTCTTGTTTCTTTCTTGCATTATCTGGTTCTGGTTCTGGTTCTGGTTCTGGTTCTGGTTCTGGTTCTGGTTCTGGTTCTGGTTCTGGGTTCTTTTGGTTCTGGTTCTGGTTCTGGTTCTGGTTCTGGTTCTGGTTCTGGTTTCTGGTTCTGGTTCTGGTTCTGGTTCTGGTTCTGGCTCCTTGGTTCTGTTCTGGTTTCTGGTTCTGGTTCTTTGGTTCTGGGTTTGGTTCTGGTTCTGGTTCTGGGTTCTGGTTTTCTGGTTCTGGTTCTGGTTCCTGGTTTTGGTTTCTGTTCTGGTTCTGTGATTGTTCTGTCATTTTTTCAGAGCCCTCATCTTCTTGAACTCTTTTTCTATTTACTTAAGGTTCTTCTTTGCTACTTTTATCAACTTCTACCTACTGTTTGATCAGTTTTCTGTTAGTTGGACTAATATCTGTGTCTTTGATACACTTTTATTTTCTTTTCTTTTAATTACAGACTGTTTGTTTTTTCTTTTTTCAGCCTATTTTTTCAATGTACTACTTAAAACCGACTAAGTGCTGCTTTTAAGTTCTAAACATTTGTTTTCCTTCATCGTCATCGTATTCTTTTTTCCCAAAGTAATTGTTTCGATTTCACTTCTTTATCTATCATTTGCTTATTAGTTACTATTGGATTAATTAATTTTTCGTTTGAATTCAAACGAATAGATTTATTTAGCTGGTGTACTTCTGGGGTTTTGTTATTTTTTTTTGTCCTCTTGGACAATATTTATAGTATGTAAAATAACTCGGTTTCCTTTATTCTGGCGATTGATTTGGATTATCTCGCTCTTCTTCTATCATTGCTGAAATAACGAACGGCTCAAGTTTTTTCGTTTGGCTGTTCTAAAAGACTGGTTGTTTGAAGAACTTTTTGATTCTCTTGATTAGTCTTATTTTCATCAAATCATCTAGATTGAGATGGGTTCACAGAGATGATCAATAGATAAAAAAAAAAAATAAAAAAAAAAATTCATCTTCCTTTTTTTTTCGAGAGTTTCTCAATAATTTTTTTATAATTTACTTTTGTTGTTTCTATTTTTTAAATTTTTTTATTAAACCATAGTAAGCGGAGAAGGAATTTTTTTTTGAACTTAAATGGGGTTGAACTCCGTCTTTTCTGATTAAGTTGCTTCAATCCTTTTAAAACATTTTCCGCTGATTTAAACTGTTCTTTTGATTTATTTGGAGTTACTTTTTTTTTTAGGACGATAATGTGGCTTGGGTTTTTACCTGTCATCCTTATTTTCATTTGACAACACATTTTTTCGTTCATCATTACTTTTTTATTTATCTCTTCAGAAAACAACTTTTCCTGTAACATCAACGTTAATTTCTCGAGTTATTTTTATAGGCTTTTCAAATTTTGATGTTTTAAGACCTAATCAAAAAGGTTGTCTTTCTTCGTAGGCCTGTGCAGAGTCAGAATAGAAAAGGAAACTTCAGATATTCTTCAACCGTTTCTGGTCTTTTTTATAACTTGGGTCATCATGATTTTGAACATGAGACGCTCCTTCCCTCTCCGATGTTCGTGTATTTCAGTTTAACAGACAAATCTCATAGAGGTTGTAGAATTAATCTAGTACCTAGTTGGGAAGTTTTTCAAAACAAAAAAGAAGTAGAATAGTACTTAATAATAGACTATTTTCTACTTCTAATTCCCTATTCTTTACGTTATATTAAGGAAATTCAGTACCCGTTTTATGCCTAGAATCTGAACAGATTAAATACCTTTTTTAGCCGTAGTTTTCTTTTATCCCTAATTCTCTGCAGAAACCAGACCCATACCGTGACTTGATTCCTCCTCTTAGTTCTCCATCCCAAGATAGCCTGTTCCATCGGTGCATCATTGCCCGCAACTTTAGCCACTACACTTTTTTGTCCAATTGCAATGTTAAGAGGCCCCCGCATACAATCCTGAACAACTTCTTGATTATCTATTTCTATTTGAGTGATAGATAAGTGATCAAGAATTAGGATGTAAGACACATTCTTTTACATATCAACGACAAATTTAGGTGCTTATCTATTTTCACAGTTGGTCAGTAAACCCTCCTTCTTTTGAAAGAAGGGTATTGACAACTCTAATTTGCTCAGCGTCTCTAATGTTAGTGGTCCATTTCCGGTTTTTTGGTATATGATTAAGAAACATCAAAAATTATAGCCGCTACTTGTTTTCTTTTGTACGTTATTAAAAAATAGCGCGTGATTTTCTCTTTTGTCTGCAAAATCTTGTCTTGGGTATACTATTTTTTGGTCAAACCAAAAGCACATCTCCAATACCATCCTTTATTGTAACAGCTAATTATCATATTCTAAACTCTCCTCTTTTTTGTATCTTCTCTATCAAACGTCACAACTCGCTTCTCGAATAATATATTCACTAAACACTGGCCAACCATCCGAACGCTCAAATCATATTAAGACGCCGTAGCTGCCTACAACAATTAAATCTGTCTGGAAATTTTTTTTGGAATTTCGAAAAGATATAATCGCTTAGGAGATCCTTTAGTCAATTCGGTCTAACCGATTTTTTCAGCTTTCTTAGGCTTCGTTGCTGTACTCTTCTAATAGTGGCTTCCAAATCTCTGGTTGCATCAATCTCGATGCATTGAAGGTAGAATTTTGGACTCCCCATATTATAAACACTTGAGTCAATTACATGTAAATGATTAATTCCAGAATCATACGTTTTAGCAATTAAGAATAGCTTTTTCAAAGCTGCTTTTCCTCGCGGAATGCACTTTCCATCAATAGCAATTAAATACGAGCCGTATTGTTGTTTCTCATGTTCATGTCTCCAATCTGCCCTAATTCAACATTATTTTCTAATCAAATCATCTTTTTAAGGTTTTGAATAAATTGCCTCTATTTTCTTCTTTTGTTTTAACGATTTTTTTGCTAACAAACCTTCCGTTTCCTCACCATTCTCATAAGCAAGAAAACTTGGTATGCCGACAAATGGATAGATTCTCGCATAAATCGATAAACTCATCACGACGCTACTTTAACAAATGTGAATTTCTGGATGAGCTTTTAAAAATTTCTGGCATTTTTTTGGTTTTAAATAAATGATGCATCAACAACACCAATCTGTTTTTAAATAGAAAATGAACTTTTTTACTTTTACTTAATTGTTTGAAACTCTTCTACTGAAGTTAAGTTTTTGCATACCTAAACTCCTTTCCAAATTATTTAATTATTTCTTTTGAATTGGTTTCAAGCGTGCTTCGGTCTAAATGTACGTGAAATTTGCTACGACTTTCTAGCCTGCCGCATAATCGTCAATAATGAAATAGTACGGTTTGATGGTATGGAATGTAAACGTGCCACATAACAACCATAACTGCACTTGGGGATAACCATTATTCATAACTTGAGCTGCTTCCCAGCTTGTCCCACCTTTTAGAAACAAAATACTGATATGGGTATATGAATTGCTTTCAGCCCGTGTCCAGTAAAAAAATTCACGCATCCCTTTTAATGTAAATCATACCTGGATCTTGATTCTAAGTAAGAATCCTTCACCTAAAGTGGTCCAAATTAGATTTTATTCCGGTTAAATCATCGGCAGCAGAACAATCTACAGCAAAAATAATCTGGCTTAAATTGATGACTGCTCCTTTTAGTACTCGTAATCCAAATTCTTCTGTACAGTTGGCACCTGCAATTAGCGTATTTGGTAATCTTCATTGGCGCAATTGCTTTTAAAGCCTCATTAACTACTGTTGTAGGTACATAGCGATTTATCCCAAGATTTCCCCAAGATTTTTTTGCCATTTGCCATCTTTTATCGTTTTCTACATCCGGTATCAATTGTACTCCTGGACCGGACTCCCAAAAGACTCTGCCTCTTCTTTTTGAATCAAAACCGGCATCAAAAAAGAATGTCACTAATTTTCAAAGTTTTGTATGCTCTCCTTTTGCCCCTTAAAAGATGTGGAGGTAAGCAGATTGAAAAAAAAAAAAAAACCCCGGGAACCCACAAAGGGATAATCAACCTTTAACTGTTTGCAAGGAAAATCGTTGTGCTGAAACAACGTAGGGGTTTCCATCCTCCTAAAGGTACAACGTTTGAATAGTCCTTGTTTTTGGTTATACCGAGCAAGCATAAAACCACTTCGTCCATATGAAGCAGCTACCATAAATTTTAGGGGCATCTTTTAATTTTGCTTTGCGAATACCAAAAATCCCCTCGCTAAATCCATCTTGCTGACCTTCATCTACATAAAGGAGTCAATTGTTTCTCATCTCTTCTATACCCTTATGTTCAAAACCCGCTAGTTCCTTGTAAATTCTTGTCATTTTTCTTAATTAATTCAAATTGTTTTTTCTTCCATAGATTTATGTATACATAAAAGTCCTATTTACTTTTTATGTTCTCCTTTCTATTTTTTTTATAACTTTTTTATAACTTTCCTTTACAATTATACCTTACTTATAAACCACTAAATTTTAAGTTAGAAAGACTTTTTTTTTCACATAAGTAAGTATACTTAATAAAAGATATGAACTGTTGAAAGGTTGGGTACTCGTGCAAAACAAAAAAAACGAAGCAGAAACGATTTAAAGTAGCTGCCGGTTTTCCTCTTTGGAGCAGGTGTAGTAAAGTGGCCTATTTTCTTGCGTCGTTATTTACGAAAAAAATGTGGCTATCCATGGGATACTTATTTATCATCCGTAAAAAAACAATTTTTTAGCTGAAGGTCCTATTGAGGAATCAATGGATTGAATTAAAAAAATACTTGTACGAAAAATTCCACACTTAAAGACAGATGTTTACTATGGCTTGGAATAATCACGAATGAAAGAAGAAACTCGTTCAATATGAGTTTATTGCAGGATGCTTACTCTGGCACTATCTTAGATATTTATACGTATTTAATTTCATAAAAAACCAAAAATTGTGATCCACTCAGTTTATTAAATGAGGCGACCACATTTTTTTTATTTTCTTTTAGGAAAATTTTGCCTCACAGTTCGGTAAATTCGTTGTTTCCCGCCGATTTGAAAATTTCCTCTTCATACTCAGTCAATAAATATTATCTTTCAAAACTACTTTCATGTAAGTTTAAGCCAACCTTGATCTAAAATCATTCCATATTTAGAAAAACTAACTTAATGAATATTCAAAGAGTCCTTGATTATCCGTTTTGAATGGAATCTCACCTTCTGGAATCACACTTTCTTCATAGTTTTTTAAAAAAACTAGAAAAAGTTAACCGTCCTTTTTTCAATGGCGGCTTTTCGGCCATGGGAATCAAAAGTTCAAAATAGACTCTATCGACTTTCTCCTTAGCAAATATTTGAGTGTTTAATTTTATCCACCGTTAACATGGAGTAGGTTTGCCAAATTAAAGGTAATTTTTCTTCGATTAGTTTAATCCAAAGCGAGCCACTATGCACTTTTCTTGTAATTTCTATCCCTATTGTATATTGATTTCCAGGATGAATTTTGGCCATTTCAGTAATAAACGACTTTTCCCAGTTCCCACTTCAATATGAATGGGGTAAATCGTTTTTAAAGGCGATCATACCCACTTACCAATGCCCCTTCCTCAGGAGTGTTTAGCAATATATTGTGAGTATTCAGCTTATTTTAGCCGGTGCTCCCGGTTTCTTTCTTAAACGCATATTTCATTCCTCCTTTTTAATAACATTTTCCTACTATCAGCAAAACATAAAATTAAAACCCTCCTTTCGAACGTCGAAGAAGATCTACTCTCCTTCCAATCTGGTGCTACTGAGTGAATAGTTTGTTAATTTCAAAGATATCTTTGTTCATTTCGTAAAACCTAGACCCTCATGGATGATGACGTTTTTGTCTGTGTCAAATAATTACATTGAGGCATACCATAATATACGTTCATCAATTCGTTTGTAGCAACAACTCCATAGTATTACAAGCCAATCAATCCAATTTCGCGTTGTACATTTGAAAGAGCAACATACTTAATCCATTGTGGATCTGCCAACATGGCAAAAGAGTCCCAATCAACCAAGTATAAAACCGAATTTTGATCTGATAATAACCAATTTTTTTGATAGATATCTTCGCCATGACAAACTTTAGGAGTAACAGATTTCATAGTGGCTGCTTCTATCTTCAAAGTTTTGTAAAATATGCCTATTCAATAATGGATGATTTTGTAAATCATTTGGTACTCCTTTTCAATAATTTTGAAGTAATATTTCAGGGGTTATTTCTTTTTCCACCCCACTCGTGAAAAACATACTTCTCAATGGCTTCTGAAGTGTGAATACGACTCAAGCCAACATGAGCACTGCAAGAAGGAGGACATTTCCTTCCTCAGGGTACGAACATTTAAACCATTCTTGGCTGTCAACACATTCCCATTTCCAGATGCGCTTTGTCCAGACTAGCCTTGGGGTAATACCTTCAACTGAAGTGCAGCTAAAAAAAGGCGAAGAATTTCGCCTTTAAAAAAAGCTTTTCTTCTGCTCTGGATTCCCATATAGCTTGACCCCTGTGTCACCACCTGACTGGAATGTAATTCCATCCAGAATCTATTTCAAATTCATACCCTATCATTCCTTGTTTTATTTAAACTTAACTTTTCTACGTAGACAAAAAATGACAGATATCAGCAAATGACATCTATCATTCTATTCATTCCTATTTTAGATAGAAATTGTAAATTACGTCAAGCGCATAATACGTTCTTTTTTTCTAATATTTTTTTTTTACTATTATTTATTCTAGCTTTTAAAGTAAAATAGCATTTTTTTTTTTCCTAATAAAAAACTGGCCAATCATTAACATATTGGCAGTCAACTTTAATTTATCTAATTTATTTATTTTAAAAGAGGTTATTTATTCTCGTATCAATTGTATCATCTTTTCATGAAAAACGGTCCATGACTCAAGCTACAAAATGAAAAAACCTCCCACAAGGTAAAAATACTGCCCTGAAAACCGAGCTAGATTAGCTAACTGAACTGAGTTTTAAAGCTTTTAAACAGCGAAACTGTTTTTTTTTATTTGGAGGCTAAAGTCATAAACAACTACAAATAAATGCAGTTCCCATTTTGACCCAGCTAGTTGACGTTGAGTATTAAACATTGCTGAAGCGTCTGGCGCCATTGATAATGGTAAGCATGTACGCTCCTGTTTGTAGTGGGCATCAAATGTCAAATGAAAATCCTAATGACGAATCATTTGTAAAATCAACAATCGTTTCTAATGGCGTTTCAAATCGATAAACCAATCATCACTGTCATTGTTGTAAAAGAATGCAACCTATTATAGCCAATTTTTTTACCGTCCACCATATTTATAAAAAGACGCCCCGGTTATTGGACTCCTGACCGCAAGTACCAGTGGCTCTGGTAACAATATCATCCCGATTTGCATCGGAGATAACCCGGAATAGTCTGGAAGTATGATAGGCAACAATAATAAATTGCATGCACGTAATAAACCAGCAGTAATAATAAAAGAAATCAATTAAATTCAGACGATATCCTTGGTAAAAATTTAAATACCCTGAAATCTTAATAGCGGGTTTTTTTAAATTGTTTTGCTTCGCTTTAACTAACAATATGATAGATGAAATACCACGAAAATTGATAAGCAACAGTTTATACTGAAGAACGGATGTGATGATGCATTACTAAAAACCAAATTAATAAACCTCCAATCCTATGGTTGAAATAAATAACACTAAGCAATCTAGGTTTTCGGGCGGCCAATTTCTCCTACATTTTTTTAAAACAAAAAAAGCAACGAGTAATCTAACACTGGCGAAGGTAAAACGAAATAAATATCCCTGTTCATTCATAAGTTTTGTACAACCCATCCTGAAAATGTTGGTCCGCTATCGCTTGGCCAAAATTCAATAGCTAACCCTATCAACCCAGTTGCCGCTCCCCTTTTTTCAATCGGAAACAAAATAATTTATAACAATCATTGAGTGGCAAGACAATTCAGCACCGATTGCTTGAAATCATTCGAACAACAATAAAGAAGACTATAAATTTTAGAAGTAGCTGCAACTCGAAGCTCCAACTGAAAAAGTTGACATAGCAATAAATAAAGTTGTCTTGTTGTAAACCTGTTTTACG
>Ga0163217_1034363_pt1 | contig 13067 bp, 12 predicted proteins | sample SynspAceP_FD_185933 | JGI IMG/M metagenome (GOLD analysis project Ga0163217, IMG submission 185933) | Saline lake microbial communities from Ace Lake in Antarctica - Synechococcus sp. Ace-P (PacBio error correction) | ecosystem: Environmental > Aquatic > Non-marine Saline and Alkaline > Saline ...
GAAATCGAACTTCGAAAATCCGGAGGCTCGCTTTCTGGAACAACTTCGATTCACCTTGACGCATCTCGAAATCGCTTGAGTTTATCGGCTTCGTTCAAGAAAACCAGCCATTTTTTCTGTTTTCGATGAATCAAAAGCCCTGCCATCGGCACAAGCCGCGACCCAAATGCGCACCCGTTTTAACCACCGCTTCGCATGAAAGGCGCGGTTTCTTTGAATTTGGACGCCTTCTTGCTGTCAGCTTTGTTCTTGCTTTGTTCCCGCGTTCTGTTGAAAGCCATTTAACATCTTGGTTCTCCTTAAATTTCTTGGCCGTCGCGGCCCCGACAAGTTCTTTTGCCGTACGTCCGTTGGTGGGTGTACACATGCGCGTCTCTGCCAGCCTGCGGAATGTCTTCTCCCATAGACGCCATCAAAACGCCTGTTGGTGACTGCCCTTTTTTTTCGTTCAGCGTGTCATCTGCAAAATCTCGGATTTGATCTGTCGTCTACAAAAGGCCGCCGCAATAATGCGTTGTCCGACCTCGTCCCACCCCCAAAGGTCTGGCCCCGAAAGCTGTTTTACGGTGAAAGACAAGGTATTTTCCGCGCGCTGTATCAAGCTTTGCCAAAGGTCCACAAAGATTGTCTCGTCGTCGCCATCACTTCGCCTGTTCAGATTATCACACGTGTGCTGGATGGATCCGTCTTTGAACTTCAATTGCTGAAACCAGATGCAGATCAATAGACTGTTTGTCTACGTCAAATACGATAACGGATGCATCCAGATCATCCTCTTCGGCTGCTCCTCCCCAACAGGCTCCCGAAAAAACCTTTCTTCTTGGGGCTGGGCAAAGGGTCCCATCCACAGCCCAATAAAAACTTTGGTTTGGCCCAGAGCTTTTTCTCGAGCGGATATTGTCCTGTCCTTTAGAAAGCGAAATGCCTCATATCGATCTCCCCAATCACACACACGTTGCATATAATCTATGCATCCTGCGGATGTTACAAGGTGGTGGGGTCCGTGTAAAAGCTGTTCGAATCTAACGCTTTTGATTTTTTATGAACGCGATTTAGTTTTTGTGTATATTTTCTTGTGCTATTTCGTCGTAGGCGTCGTTGAACTTGCAGTCTGCGCGTTTGCCAGTTTAACCATTTTCTTTTCGGCAGCTCCTTGAGCGATCAAATGGTCAGGGTGGTTGTCGCGCAACGAAGCGTTTTTTCTGGCGAGACGCAGGCTTGCTAAAGACACATCTGTTTGGCACGCCAAGGATGCGTTAGGGGTCTCTTTTGGACAGTTCTGCACGTTGGCGCGCGCGCAAGACGCAGATCTACACCCCTTCGCCACTTTCGAAAATTTCAGGTTACCTGCCTCAGAAAGACATCCTTCTGCCGGGTGATACTCCCATCTTCAGTTGCCGATATGAAACAGCCCGTTCCAGAACTCTTCGCGTAAACGATCGCCGGCAGGAGTTTTTCCAGTCTTTTGAATAACTGTCTCGCAATAGGTTTTTATACGCCGTTGTTTCCTGTTCGGCATAATTGGAAAACGCGCGCTGCATTGCTTCTTCTTTCGGCGGAAATTTCAAAAATCCGGCCGAAACATCGACACCTCGTTCCGCGTGACCGTACCGTCCGCTTTTGCGAGCTTGCCGCACGCAAATAAATGCAATCGAGAAAAGCCACGTGTCGGTTTTTTGGCGGGCGCGGGTTTGAAGCGATTGCCGGACCAATTGCGTGGCCGTTTCGAAGATAGGCGAGGTATGCGCTGCCAGATACTCAAGTGTTCTGCAGAACTCCGCCAAGACCCTTGCGCGGTCCAGTGGCGCAATATCGGATCTTGCCTATAATCGCGGCTGTGCCCAGGCTCTGTGTGTTGACGGCTCGCACATAACAACACCGATCTGGAAGACAGCCGCCTGCGCTGTCATCAAGGATTGCCCTCGCTTGCTTGACGTCGACATCACTGACGACGGAACGCGTCAAGGATATGGGCGACCTGTGCAAGTGATCGCCGTCTTTGACACGAAATCCCCGCCACATCCTGTTTAACCTCAGCGCTTGAGCGTTGGTCGAGATCGGTAATATCGTCAAATAACCGCGCTGCTTACAGAAATAACCGGCTGAAATCAGCATAGAGGAAGGCCAATCGACAAAACCCACGCCGAGCGGTCCTTCCCAGGATTGTGATGCCCTCGTGCCGTCGGAGTGCCATAGAGGACAACAGATCGTTGCCGCCCAACCCTGATCGGCCGCGATCCCGGCTTTTGTCGTGATCGTCCAGCACTTCGCGCCAGTGCCGTGAATCCGCCCGGGATCGAAAAACTGGGCACTTTCGACGGTTGGCATGAATCCGCAGCTGCGCGCTGCGGCCAACGAGCCAGCGCAGGCATTTATCCCGCATTTGGTTTTCAGGCGCATGATTTTCGGGGCAAACAAACCCTTCAATTTTTTCGATTTCCGGGAAAAACCTCGGCAGTTGCAGCGCCATCCTCCACGAGCGGGGCCCGGACGAAATACGCGTCCTTGTGGAGGTGACGGCGACTGTTCAGCAGCTTCTTTCAGCGTGGAGACACCCACGCGCCACATCGGCCTTCTGCCCAAAGCATCCTTCAAGGCAAATAAAACAGGACGGTTGAACGGGAAATCACTCGGCGCCGCTGAGATACGTCGGGCACACGGGTGATGAACATCGGGCATATAGAGTGGCGTCCGCACCGAGACAAGCCATAAGACGAACATTCGAACTGCATCATGCTTTTTTTTTCATCATGTAATTGCGGCGTAAGGCCCGGAATAATCGCATCTTCCACTATTTTATGCCATCTGTTCTGCCACGATGGATCAGTTGCGGACGATATCGGGATCATCCAGAGAGCGGATTAAACACCTGTTTTTGGCCCGCCGCCGCAGAAACTGCGCGGGTGGCTTCTGCGATGCCCCGCTTGATGCGGTTTCAGGTTTGTCACATTAAATTCCTCGGCAATAACGGGGGCAACGCATATTTTTGCCCCGTGCCTGCAAGGTCGTTCTATCCCCTGCCGCAGGCAAAAGACATGCGGTTGCCCGATATTTTGTCCCGTCAGTAAGTGATCTGGTCTACAAAGGGCAACGAGACAACTCTATGTCCTCCAGACTGCGTGACCGGCAATCGGAGCCGTTGAAGTCAATGCACCATCCGATCGACAATCGGAATTCAGGATGGAATTCTGCCTGATCAGACCGACACATGTGGTCCCCCCAGAATGCCCGACGGAATGAGGCCAAATCCTCCTGCGAGCTCTGAAAGCGTCGCAAAACCCACCGGGATCTGCCCAAGACAACAAGCTCGCTTCCCTGTCGGCCTGTCAGATCGCGCCAGGATTTTTCAACTCTGCCGCGATTGCACCCTTGCCGGTCCAGCCGTCTACGAACACACACGGGCCACTTCACGCCGTTTGCAAAATATAGGCGATGGCATTGGGAGCCAAACCACGGTCCCCGGAAATGATAGAGATGCCAAAATGGACAGCATTCGACCCCGATGGCGGTCAGCTTCCGCGCACTGAAGCAAAATACCCCTGCCGAAGGCACTCCGGCGCGCACAAGTGAGCACAAGGTGAATTTTGATGCGCAAGCGTGCCTTGTGCAATGCCGTTGCGCGATCCGGTGCGCTATGGCCGCAAAATCTCGCTGCGCGATCCGGTCTCACACGCGGCGGCACGCGCGGGCCTCGAAAATTTCCATATATCGCCATCCGGTCTGCGCTCGTCGGATATCATTTCGGAATAATGTGCCTTAGCCGCTTTGGAATGAGCCGCTCTTTTGACGGCAATATCCGGGAGGCGATTTGCAACGCGGCTTAAGCAGAAACGTTGCCATCCTGTGGGGCATAAGGCCGATGATCATCTCGGGGCGTCTGGCGCCATCACGATTGTGCCCAAGTGCAAGATATTCCACGGACCCCCCTTTTTTGATCTTGGTTTTTTTTTTTTTTTTGGAATTGGGTCTGGCGGATGACAAGATATCGCATGTTGGCCATAAATGGGCAGGTCTGTGAGGCCTGTCTCCCATAACCGAAAGTACCGGCACGGCACCTAATCCTATGCAAACTGAGGTCTATCGAACAAATATTCCACCGCCAGCCGTTTTGATATGCCGCATGTCGTAAACGACAGGTTATTGTCATTCCGGTGCCTGAACCACGCCCGTGCCTGCAAGCGCAGACAGACCGTCTTCAATGTGCATCAAGCGGCCCTGCTTCCCGTCATTCGATTTACCAGTAAGTAGTAATCCGGTTCAAATTCCTCGACTGTCAGCAGCGGGTAGCGTTCTGACCGGTTTTTGAGCGCAAACAATAGTTGAAATCATCGCTTCGAAAATCTCTTGCGCAGCATTCGCCTGCTGTGTGCTCTCTCCGCCAGTCAAGATCTGCCGTGCGTCGGGTAACAAGGATACGGCGCCCATTCGAGGCAACGCGGTAATCATCGAACGGCAACGTACAGCGCGATAGCGCCTCGGTAGAGCGGGCAAGTGACGGAAATAAACCGCGTAGTGCCAAGCAAAGCCCAATCCATCATCACCAGATTGGTGCTTCCGACATATAGGAATGACTGCATTCAGTGCTGCGGAAGCCGTTTTCAAGGACTTGGCAGGTTCTTCATTTTGCGGGCTGTCTGAAAGATTTGTATCGTCCGATCACTGAAAATAAATTGGTTTTTTTCATGTTCTCAGGCCACAGTCTTCATCGTGAGGCACCGTCCCGGCACGAAAGGCAGTGACGGTGCGTCTCCGTCATGACGTCCACACAACAAGCCAGCTGACCATTCTGTTGGCACGCCCCAGCCATCCCTGTTTCTGTAAAGAGAAGATCCGGTCCCATTCCGGCGGGCACTATATTGTGCATATACATCCAGAAACCCTGTCCATAATGATCCGTAAAAGGAATTTATTTCCGGATCGTGGTCACCCTGTAAGATCGGAGATCTTGTTGTCGTGATAAGCGGTATAGTGGGCCCCTGCGCACTCAGGGCTTCGGCCCGCCCAGCATAGGTTTGCCAGACATGCTCGCCTGCGCCCACCAACCAGCCCCCTGTCCGCTTTTGCGTAGCGGGGCAAATCCTGCGCACGAATCATGGCGATAATGCTCTTCACGCTGACTGTCGCGGCGCCGCAGCCTGAAAATGCTGTGCGCGGTGCCATGACTGCTTTGCGCACGATCCGGCACGCCTTGCGGGCAGTGAGCAGCGCCAGTTTTCCGGCAGACCGCGGAATGGGACCATCCTTTTTTCGGAGCCACTTCCATGAGCTTTGTTTGCAAGAGACACAGCGGATCTGGGGCAATCCCCGAAGATGCCTGCACGCTTGTGCGGCGTAGCCATCCGAAACCAAATCAGCTGGCGTGACAAGAACCACGCGCCAAATGTCAGTCCTTGAGCCTTCAAACCGCGCGCCAGCTGGGCAACTATGTCCCTTTCCGGTGGTCGTCTCGTCATCTACCAGCACAAGCGTTTTGCGTCCGGTCCCGTCCGTGCCCACCACACTCTGCATCTGGGGTAGTAGAATGAATATTGGTCCACGGCATGGAGAATCGGCTTTCTCCTCAATCTTGAAACCAGTCCGTCCAGCGGCCGGAAGGCGAAAACGAACTGTCGTGGTAAAGGGTTAGCCCATCGCCGCCCCCGCGCGTTATTTGATATCCCGTAGGCAGTCCAAAAACACCGGCCCCGATGCCGACGGCAGTCTCGGAAGCCCATGACAATACGCGGACCCTCCAACAGGTGTTCCCGAGACCGCCGTCCGGCCAGCTTCCTGCAAGGTGGCACGATCTCCGCAGGATGCACGGGAATATGTCTGCCAATATCGTCGAGACAAACAGAAATGCGCGTTTGGATTTGATATACGCCTTCCGCATCGGTAGAGATCACGGTCGCGCGCGACCACCGGCGATGTCAAGGTCAAAACACCGGCTTTCTCAGCTGGAAAATGTTGCATGTGTCTTGTGGTTTCAGGGGCGCGTCAATGCATAAGGTGATTACTCTTTCTTTGTGTGTCAGCCGCCAAAGGAAATCGTCAATGTCGCTTCGACTTCCTTTACGCCTCTGCATCACGGCGCTGTCGGCCACTGCTTGTGGGCCTGCGCGGCTTTTCGCTGCTGCTTCTGCCCACGCTCTGTCCTCGCGCACGGATGCGTTTGGGTGCGCTGCGAGCTGCCGTGATGCGACGTAAGGTTGCGCCAGCCAAAAAACGCGATAAGGCCCAACCCTGCGATCACCAGCATGTTGAAATGGGAATGTGGCGGTAGCCCTCTCAACAGCCAGAACTTTCACAGCATTTCGCAACCAGCGAAAACAATGGAATACGGATGCGCATAATGCCGCAGGGCGACAAGCTGCTTGTCGGCAGCAAGGGATTGAACTGTGCCCTGAAGACTGGCCGAATCGAACTTTCAGGTAGATAAAGTTATCCTCGTTGCGGTAAAACGCGGGGCTGTCCGCGCGGGGGTTTCCATCTGAAGTTGATAGACGTCGCGGGTGCGCTGTTGACGCCGGCTTCGTTCCGCTTCATCGACACGCTTGATTTTCTACACCCACGGCCCTGACAACATCGGGACCTGCGGTAGTCCCGTAGGCACGTGCCCGCCATCAGGGCGAGCCACGGGAACGAAGAAGCAGAAAAGTTCCGGATAGCCTGTAATTTTTTTTCATGTGGTCATCACTATGGATTTGCACACCCGATTTTTCGCTGTTCAGTTGATTGACCGATCTCCAACATTAGCCCGCGACTTACAATGATTTACGACGAACGCTGTGATGTGTTCTCATCGAACCGCTCCACGTCCCGCATCCGGAAAAACTCCGGTCTTTGCCGAGACCCTCAGTCTGGTCTGGCAGGCCTGTCGTTTCTGGCGCAAACTATCCTATTGCAATGCTTGACTTTATTCGAAAGTGTGAAACGGAAATTACTTGCGTAAACCATGATCTGTAACGTGGGGACAGTGCTGATGCGGGGACAGGATATCGTTGAGAACGATTTTTGGAAAAAGACAATAAATACCGAAATAGTGAGGTCGAAAGGGCCTGGAGAGCACTACTTTTTCACTCCACCAGGGATGGATCATATTTGGAAAGGGAACTTATGATTCTTTGGCACGTGCGTCGAGGTTCGCACGCGATGCAGTTAATAGAGTGAAATCCGACATTATATGTTTTCTCGCTTTCAAAGTGGTCTCCCAATAGCAAATAGGGTTGCAATTAATTTCGCGTGGTCACGTGTAGGACGGGAAAAATCTTTGAAAGCCCGATCTGGAAAATCCCTAGGGAGTAACTTGGATTTGAAAAGGCGTTCAAGGCAGGTGTGGAAAGATTCGAACGCTAGAGGGAGTAAATTTTGGGTGTTTTGGATAAATATATAATGGCAAGGCATTTTCCGAACTCGCCTTTGGCGATTATGATCGTCATAATGGCTTTGGTTGACAAATCGGTTGAAAAGGGATTCACTGTAAGAATCCAGCGTCATAGTGAAGGCACTGAGCAGTTGGTCCCCTACGAAGTACAAGACAAGAATTGTTCGTCTTACATGACAGCTTGAAGCGGCCGGCGGATCGTTGTCAATCTGGTTTGATCCAGAGATGGTTTGGACACACACCGTCAATGGCAAGCGGGGTCGCCAGCCGGGCAATTCAGCGACGCTGCCATTCAGACGGTGTCTGCCACTACCCCCCTCTCGGGATCACGCGTGCGTGACCCTGTCGGGCAACGGGAACATGGCAGTTGCAACGAATGTCCCGAGAGGAGGATTGCAAGGTTTTTGTTTGGCAATGCCGCCTTCGCGCAGACCAACCGGGTTCCGTTCAGAGCACCTGTGTTGCTGCTGGTTGGCTTGGATTGGGGTCTGCCCCGGATGTTAGCACCTTAGTCGGCGTCAGATAAACAACTGAACGTGAGCCTGCCCTTATGTGGATCCAAGGGACCACTGAACTTCTAATAACCGCAGCAGCGGGGATCAAAGCGAAAGGTGAAGGCGAGTTTGGGAATGCCAGCAAAGCCATCCGCTCTCACACATGCAAGCATGTGCCTGGCCGGCAATGGGGTCGGTTCAAACGAGCCGTATTTGGTCGTAAGAATACACATAGGCATCGACGAAGAAACGCTGGAAGTACGGGCCGTCCATTGCCCGGCAGGCGCATCTGTAAGATGCTGCCGAGAGGGGAGGAATCCACCAGCAGCAACATCGGGGGATGGCTCCCATGGCTACCCGAGTTGCTTAGATCAAATCCTCCCGAATCCAGACATCGGGCAAAGTGTCACACGCCCCTCTTCGGCAGATTGCTTTGCAATCGCCTGCCGGGCAATTTGGACAGGGGTGGTGCGAACCCGTAAATGCCAACGAGGCGATTGCCAGCCGAGATGCCATGCGGTGATCCAGCCACGCAAGAAATGCGCAAGCCTTGGAAGCCCCCTCTCTGTTGCTGGCAGGAGCAGCAACTGCCTGGGCAGTGGACGCAGCGGGCAGGCCGCAATTTGCCCCGTAAACGATGCCGGTCAATGCGCAACGGTTATCCTGGGCCGCACGGTGGTGGCGAGCTTGGAGCGGATACCAACCGCGAAAGCCGCGTTGAGAACGAAATGGCAGGTTGTAAATGAAATTACTCTGGCCAATCGTTTCATGGGCGAGGGACTTCGAAGGCAGGTCGCAGAAATCCAAATCCGCAATTGCTGTCTTAACCGTTACACCGCTATTGGCTACCTGTCACAGAGGCAGTAAGGCTGGAAGGCCGTCTGGGAAGGGGAAGCTCCCCTCGGCCGCTATGCCTTTTTTCATGGCAAAGGGTCTGTTTCTGCAGTGGACATTCGGAACGGGGGTGCTGCCATGCTGAATCCATCTTTCACAAGCAAGCGACGACCACGCCGAAGGTGCGTGCCCGCGATCCAGGGCAAGAGCCGGGAGCCTGCGTCCCCGGTTTTGGCTGAGGTCGGTTTGGCACGACGGAGCAAACGATTTACAAGTGGCGCCATCGCGACAGCGTTCACGACCGCAGCCACACGGCGCATCGCCTACAAGACGAACCTGACCCTGGCACAAGAGGCTGTTGCGGTTGCGCTGGCGCAGACTTGCTCGTGTCGCTCGATGATCTGCTGGCCGTGGTTCGGGAGTTTCTGATCGCGAATGGCCTCGCGTTCTCAGGAACTGGGCCGCTGTTTGCGTCGGCATGGTGTGGGCAACCTGCGCGACCTCAAGGCAAGGAGACTGCCCGCCCCCAAGCACAGCGGGTTCAGGGCCTATGAGCCTGGATTATATCCACCATCGACTGGTGAAGTATCTGCCGAAGATGGACCGATGAAATCCTCCGGCGCCCGGTATCTGTTCGTGGCGATTGATCGGAACACGCTGGTCTTCATCCGGTCTACAACAGCAAAGACGGCGGCCAACGCGCGTTCGCTTCCTCCCGAGACCTTGGCGCGCCTGCCCTATGCGCATCTGTCACCAATTCCTTACCGCCCTTTCGGGACATTGCCTGGCAATACCCTGTTCGGGCAATGGATAACGGAAAGAGTTTAAACCGACCGTCTGTTTTGGTTAGAATGGCGGGTGCAAGTGGAGAGCATGAAGTTTTGACAGGCTCTTTCGAATGACAATCGAACACGACTGACCTCCGCCAAGTTACCGCAAACCAAACGGCATGGTTGAGCGGTTCATGGTCGTATTGAGGGATGTGCTGCAAAGCCACCAATTCCAATCCGCCGGCGAAGAGCTGGAAGCCACGTTGCCCGCTATGTTCCTGGCTCTACAACCATGCAACTCCGCACAATCAGCTTTGGGCAGTAAGACCCCTTGCCAAGGCGATGAAGGGATCTGGCACAAGACTCAAAACCGGACTGTTTCAAGAAAACAGCCATACTACCGTCGCGGGATGTGACAAGTATCATACATAAATCCATTCAAGATGGATAGCCTGTCGCGCGTCTCTTTGAACAATGCGCGCGACATTTTCATAGTCCATAATGTTGCAGCAGCAATTGACGCTATAGGATACTATCAATCAGCTTTTCTGGAAAAACCAGACACGTATAGCCAAGTACGAAACATTGGGGAAGGGCTGCCTATGGCCGGGCTTCTGTTGGAAAACTCGGAGCCGTTGATTCTGTCTTTCATAATAGTCCAAATGCAAATAAAACCGACTTATTTTATTTTTGTCCTTGTGCCATATATACGACAACTTTAAAATCAGCGACGCCTGTCTGGACTAAATACGGTGTAGCGGCTGGAGGTTATCTTTTTTGAGACAACGAGTAAACCACAAGCACTGGTCGCGAACGCCGTACTCTGACTTTAACCATAACCGGGCAATTAAATTTTTATTTCGCCACCCGCATACCAAAAGCTCGTATTCTGGCCAGCCCAAAGTTGAGCTTTTGGGAAGGCCCTTCTCCAAGATTTTCCCCTTGCGTTGGGTGCCTTTGGTCGCTTGTTTAATGGATGCATGAAAAGGCGGGTGGTTGCCACATTGGGTGAGGTGCAGAGGATTGCATTGGGCTCTGATTGCGCCTGAGGATATGCTCCGCTCTGGTCTGCTGTCTGAGAGTGTATGTCCAGCTTGTTTGGACCGACAGATTTCCCTCGCTGATTTTAGCGCAAGTCGCTCAATCGATGTCGACCAACCAGTAAAAATGCCAGCCATATTCGCTTCTGGCCGCGATTCGAGGTTACACCAAAGCTCGGCGCCTGTACCGATGTCTAGAACTTTGAATATGGTGCCCTCACGCGGAATATCTTTATTAAAGCTTTCGGCGAGCAATTCTGCCGAGTGACTGGATTGTTAATCGACACGCCCTGGAATAGGGGGGCATAACAGATTGCCGTTCAGGGATCTCCAGAAATCAATATTGTAATGCGTTTTTTAACAACGCTCTGTTGAGCATACGAAAGCCTGCACGTTTTGAAATTCCAATTGGTCGTCTGGCCAGCCGGATTAAGCATCGTGAATGCCTTCAAGCTCAGGTGTCTGTTGTCACTAAACGCGCAAAATTCATATACCTTCCGCATGCTGGGTTGCGGATGCCCTGGTTTCGTTTACGGCCATATGGAACGCCCCTTCATGAAACATTGGCAGACGTCCAATCGCCATAACGTAAAATTGAGTTTAAGACCCTTATGCGCAAATAGTAAAACGAGAAGCGGAGTAGGTGGATTTAATGGGCAGATTGAATGAGATGATTTTTATCTATCTAATGTCATACCAATAAAAAAAAAAAAAAAAAAAAAAAACATCCCGTGCAGGAAGTATGGGCTGTTTCCTTAAACAGTTCCTTGGTCTGCAGTTTGTGCCAGTCCTTCATCGCCTGCAAGGGCGACTTACTGCCGCAGTGCTGACTGCGGAAGTTGTTTTGGTTGTAGAGCAGACGTAGCGATGCAGCGTGGTTTCCAGCTCTTTCGCCAGACGAAGTGTGACTTTGCAGCACCCTTCCTCGACTTGCCGACCGTTGAATCGCTCCACCATCCCGGTTGGTCTGCGATGACTTTTCGGCGGGGTCAGGCGATGCCTCGATCTCGCAAGGCTGCGCACAGCGTGGTCGATACTCATGGCGCGCCGGTCCGCGGCCGTTTGTGGCAGGCCGAAGAGCCTATTCCGTGAATCCTTGGCATTATCTGTGAGTATGGTGCGGATGCGAATGGGGCATGCACGTTCGAGGTCCGCAAAACCGGCGTGCGTTGGCGGCGGTCTTTTGCCGTGAAGAGCGGAGAATACGACAGGCGTGGTTGCCCTGTCTATTGCCACGAAAGATATCGCAGGCGGCTCTCATCAGACATTTGCGGCAGTTATGTTCACGTCGAAATATGGAATGTACCTGGCTCGTAGGCCTTGAAGGCGCTGTGTTTTGCCTGGCAGTCTTGGCCGGCTGCAGGTCCACGTAGGTTCCCGCACACCATCGGCGCCGCAGAACAGCGATCAAAGCCCTGAGCGGGAGGTGTGACCCGGGTTGAGGAACTCCCGCACCACGGGCAAGCCAGGTCATCAAGCGAGACGCAGATAGCGCCCCGGCGCAGCGCCCCGCAACGGCTCCTGCGCAGGCGTCAGGGTTGTTGCAACCGATGCGGCTGTGGCTGCGTTCGCAACGGCCTGTCACGCTTGCGGCCACTTGTAATGGTCGCTGCGGCGGTCACACCGAACGCGTTTGGCAGAACCGTCCCGCGCGTCATCGCTGGCCTGAACTAGCAGCCCGGACTGGGGTCGGTGTCGTCGTAGCCTGCTTGTGAAGATGAGGATTCAGCATGGTCGCATGGACCCCGTCCCGAATCGTCCCTTACAGCGGCAGAGCCGATCAGTGGCCATGAAAAGAGCGGGATCGCCGAGGGCGAAATGTGATCAACGCGTGATCGAACGGGTAACGTTCTTTCCAGCCCTCAAACACTGGGGATAGGTCGTTCAGCCTCCAAGAGCCGCTAGATCTAGTTGGCTTGTGCAATGAAGCCATTGTCAGGGTTTCACGGCCAGCTAAGGCAGTGAATTCGCAAATATAAAAAAATCTGCTTCGAGTAGCAGGTAAAGTTTCCGATTACAAATTTCTATCCGCGTAAAGATAGTTTTTGCCAGTATTGGGACTCCTTTAAGTGGCTGGGCGTTTTTTTGACCATCAAATGTCTGCACACCCATATTCGGCTCGCGGTTGGTCGGCAGCGAGTCCATTTTTTGTTTTGGAGCTTTGTTTGTTTGTACGTGCAATGATAGGAATTTTCTCTTGGAGCAAAGCATAGAAACTACATTTGCTGTAGAAGATGGTCCTTCCGCTATCCAGATGCGCTAACTTTGGAACAAAACTCTCGCGCACTTTAGCAAACACGTTCGTTTTCAATCAGCCAGCGGAAGCGCCTGGATTTCAGCGGCAAGTTGTTTTAGCTTTTCTGGGGTTCAACGAAGGCGCCTTGGTCGTTAATAACATAGGCCTTGCTCAATGAAGCCTTGATAGTCCCTGGTGGGCCCAACTGAAGAAAGCGTGTGGCGATTTCGAGGTAATTCGATAACCAACAGAAAATAACCGCATCGAGGCTTGTAATGCTTTTTTGTAGTGAGCTATGGTTGAGTTTTTTGGATGAAGGCATATCAGGCG
>Ga0163217_1085563_pt1 | contig 13067 bp, 18 predicted proteins | sample SynspAceP_FD_185933 | JGI IMG/M metagenome (GOLD analysis project Ga0163217, IMG submission 185933) | Saline lake microbial communities from Ace Lake in Antarctica - Synechococcus sp. Ace-P (PacBio error correction) | ecosystem: Environmental > Aquatic > Non-marine Saline and Alkaline > Saline ...
CCAAGAAGTTCAAGGCGTGGAGCCTTGGGAGCCAAGGACTTGGGCGACCCCGAAGCCCTGAGCGAGCGGGTGCGGTGCGCGCTGTTGGAGCTTGCCCGGAAGAGAAGGAAGGAACCTCGGCTGCCGGGCGCGGCAACCGGGTTTGAGCCCTTTGGAAACCAAGGTGCGGCGACGGCGGGTAAGGACACGTTGTGCTCGGACGCTGTCTGCAGCGGCGATTTTGGCACCCTGCCCGAGAAACGCGGATAACGAGATTGCCAGTGCGCGGTGACAGCGGCGCTGGCTGGAGCCAACTGCCGAGCTTGCAGCGCGATGCTGCTGCCCATTTCGGCAGAAGATAGCCGCACCGACCGCTGCATCGACGGTGGTCCGATGAAGCCCTCACCTAATCGCCCGGAGCTGCATGAGCCGCGACAACCCTCGAAGGCCGCACACCGTCTGGACCTGCTGCCCAGGAACTGACAGAGCAGACCCGGACTCCACCCGACGAGGCGGCTTGAATGCCCACAGCCGCGGCGCCTGCTGCCACCAATGACGGGAGCGCTCGACACCGCCAGCTCAGCCATTCCCCGTTATCCACAGCAAGAACCTACCACCTCTTTGCCTGCGTGGCCATCCGGACCGGGCCTGCCTGGATCGTTGCGCCAAGGGTCCCCATTGATGGCCATGCCGTCAGCGACCGTGCGGTTTCGTGTCTTGAGACAACCCCGGCAAGCGAGCGAGCGAATGACACCTGGCCTGGAGCTGCGATCGCCGCGATAGGTCGCAAACCGCCAGATTCGGCGCACGCGGCCCTGTGTGGGTTTCCAGTCCTGGACCTGCAAGCAGTGCGATCGGGGCCTGACACTGGGAAATCCTGCCCGAAGGCCGTTTGGCGACCTTTCCGCCAAGAATGGCTGGATCAACGGCTGAACCCTTCGCCTTCCCATCCGCTTCCATGCCCCCTCTTGGTTGCGTTTCCCCTACAGTCCCTGGCCCCCTTGGGCGCTGGCTGCGGCGGGCTCAGCGGTGGCGGAGGCGGCGGCAAGAACCCCCCCAGCCGATCCCTTGCTGACGTGGGTCTGATGCCTGCGGCGGCATCGGGAAGCGCGGGCCTGGAGCCTGCGCAATTGGCCCAACGAGACCCGGATCAGCACGCCGGTGCTGGAGGCTCTGGAGCGGGTTTGGGCGGGAGCGAAGACGCCGGAAAGGCTACGCTGCGCACGATGCTGCCAGCCTGCCTGGAAAACGCCCCTGGCCATGCCTGGCAGGTCCATGCGAAACGCCCTGCCGGCAACAAGCGCCCTCCAGTCCACGACGGCTTGGAATTCCAGCCGCAGCCTTCCTCTCCCGATTCACGGCCGGGCTCCAATCGATGTCTTTCACCACCTGCAAGGGTCGGTGCTCTATGCCCTGATCAGTCTCGGTCTTCTCTACGCGGCTGAACACCACAACCACGGCTGCGCGGCCACACAACTACCCCTGCGGCCGGTGTCGCCCCTGCCGCTGCCATGCAGGACGCCCGGCTGAGGCCAATGACGAAGCTGCTCAAGGCCTATTCCGGAACTGCGGCCCGCTGCGCTGGCCGAACGGGCGTGGCGATGCAACGGCTGCGGGGGTTTGGAGAGGCCGCAACGCCATGCCATCCGGCGGGGGTGCTGCGGCTGCAGCTGGCCGAACCGACCAGGATCGACCCTAGCAAGTGAAAAGCGGCGAGCGCGAACGCAATGCAGGCGCCCGAGGCGAACTGGTGCTGCAGAATGCAGCCGCCGATCCAGCTGCAGCTCAAACCCCGCTCCCAGTCGAACCGGCCGGTTCTGGGATGTCCCAGGCCCCATTAAGGCCGAGGCGACCTCAGCCCGGGCCGCTTTCCGCATTCCTCCGGCGGCTGAGACAGCGGTGCGTCCCCGGCTGCGGGCTCACGGCCCGTAGCTGACGGGCCAGTTTCGCCGAACCGCTACAAAGGGTCCCTCGCGCAGCGCATCGATGGGCTGCTCCAGCCGCCAACACCGTTGCCCCGTGCGGTGCCAGGCGTGTTTGAAGCGGGCCGCGGTCACGAGGTGGAGCAAATCCTGAAGGGGAACAATGGCCAGTTCGGCGAAGAGCCCATGCGCCAGTTCCAGCAACTGCCAGCGAGTGGCTGCCGATCAACTCGCCGACCTGGTGCACGCCGGTCCTCGCTGAGGTCCTGGGCCACAGCTTCAGGCAGGTGGCGTTGTCGTGGGTGCCGGTAATAAACCACCAGCGATCACCCCGATTAGTTGGCAGAGGGAATAGGCCGTTGTCGGCGGTTGCCGTCTGAAGGCGAACTAGAGGATCTTCATGCCTGGCGGGCAAAGCGATCGCGGGCAAGCGCCTCCACCTCCGGCGTGATCACGCCCAGTCTTCCGGCGATCAGGCGCAAGGGGTCCAATCGCCAGGCCCCAGCAGCTGCCCAACAGGGCATGGACAGGAGAACGTCTCCACCGGCCCGCTGGGCCGTGTCCCGTCCGCGCACGTCCCAGTAGGCCTCAAGGGCGGCGGAATCGGTCGAGGCGCCAGCAGTCAAAGAGCTGGAGTTTGCGCGCCAGGCCCGTCCGTCTCCACCAGCGAAAGCCGCCAGCCCCCGAAATGCCGCCTACCGAGCGATACGACCGCGTGCCCCAGAGCTGGCCCGCTTGGTCGGAGAAGTAGTTCCGGGTGGACACACCGCATTTGGCTTGAACAGCGAGCTCATCAGAACGCAGCGAAAACAGCTGACCGATTCGCCCAGACATCGGCACTGTCATGGGCCCCGTGAAGGGCAGATCGCCGATCAGCTTGGCACCCCCCAAAGCGCCGGCATGGTCAGCGAGTCGTTGCCTACTGGCGTTGCAGGTGCCATTGCAGCAGCGCTTCTTTGAGCAGAGGCGTCAGCCCCTGCCGGCATCGAGCTGCCGCAAGCGGAGCCGCCCATGGCGGGCCAGGGGTTTGGCCAGAGGCCACCAGGGCTTGCCTGGCCTGGCGATCGCCGGCAGTCACCATGAAAGCAGACAATGATCCTGCAGCCAGCCGGCTCTGCTGGCCTGCCAGTTTTTTGGAAGGCACGGAGCTGCTCGGCCGGTTGGCCGCTTCCCAGCGCCGCAGCCAACAACCGCCCGAAGGCCGCGCCCTCAGCGGGCAGGCGTTGAGGTCCAGCTGGTCGCGCGGCTGGCCGGCAGTTTCCTTCAGATCGTCAGCCAGCCAGGAACCCCCCAGCCAACCAACTCCGAGCCATCAATGCACCTAGGGTTGAGGGCGAAGCCCACTGAGAGCTGTAGGGAGAGGCCGGTGCCATCGGTGGGCCAGGGGCAGCAACTGCCAGCCCCGATGCCCTGCTCGGCCCAGCAAAACTCTCCAGCCATTTCCAGGGCCGCCGCCCCGAAACTGCCACTGCCAGACGTGCGGGCAAGGCGGTGGGATGGAGCAGGAGCCGCAGCGCCGCGCGGCCTGCTTCTCAATGCTGTCTTGCTCACCGCGCTGGGAAGGCGGTAGCGGCTGATGATTTTCTGGCGAAGGCGGTAAATGATGCTGATCCGACCTTTCTCCGGTGGTGTGCGGCGCACTGTGTTATTAGAGCAGATATGGTGTGCCAAAGCGCGTTTTGCGGTGAAAATGGGAGTCGATCGGAAGCGACAAGTTTCCAGACCTTGGGACCATCCCGCTGCACCAGCCAGCCCACCACCCTACAGCCAGCCAGCCGGGCAGCGTTCAACCGCCTTGTCATAGGCGCCGCCCATGCCCTGTGTAGCAGCGCGGCGCTCCGATAAACCTGCTGCGGTCACCGGCGCAAGCTCCAGTTCAGGCTGCGACCAGATTCCAGCAGGCAGCTGGCCGAGACGGGTTGCGTACCACCACCAGCCATTGGCGGCCCGAAAGGGGCACCATGTACCCCAGCGACCAGACAGTCGCTCCGCAATCTGGAACGTAATCCCCAAAAAAAAAAAACAAAAAAAAAAGCTCAAGGCAACTGGGCGCGAAAACATCCTTGATGATGGGGCGTGTCGAGGCCGAAGAACGCACCGTTTTCCTGGCGGCCATCGAGCTATGGCGAATATGAATCGAAGAGTCTGCATGAACTCGTTAGTGCATCCACGGTGGCCCGCGAGCCTGCTGGCGCTCTCGCAGAAAGGTCTGCCAGGCCAGCGCGGCTGACAATTGTCAACACAGGGAGCCGAGCACTGTAGAAGCTGCTCGAGTGGAGGGTGTCCTGACGGCTCGCAGGGCCTGGATCTTGGCAGCCACGCCGATCTGCCAGCAGCCTGCGAATGCCGCTTCCGCGGCAGTTGCTCCAGCACCTCAAGGTTGGGAGAGGGTGGGCTTGTTCACACCGTGCCGCCAGAACCTCTTACCGGGTGCGGGCCAGCACCGGCACCGCGTAGAAGCGATCGTCGGCTTCCTGCTGCACGCAGAGCACCGCATCCACCAGCACGCTTTCCAGCGCCCGCACCCCGATCCGCGCTGAACGATGCCTGTCCACTGGGCACCGGCGATCGTGACCCAGCCACCTGGCGCTTTGACCATGGCGCTTGGTGGAACCCCGGAAATAGCAGCTCGTCTTCGTGTTGAGTCACGGCTGCGGCATGGGCTTTCTCCTCTCGAGACGCTTTCCGAACTGCTGGTTGATGGGAAGGGCACAAGGCGTTACGGACATACGCACAGCGGCTGTCGCAAGGCCCCGCAGTCACTGCAAGAGATCCCTTGGCTGGCTTTGGGGCTCCCTTTGGCCAATGGCCCTGGCCCGTTCTGAGGTGGGGGAAGAGAGCTGTCGTCAAAAGTCAAATCCTGCCGTTGAGCGGCATAGGAGCTCAACAAACCTATTCGGTCGTTCGGCGCTGCCCTGCAACGGGCTGGGCGAGAGTGGGACAACATTCGAATCCAGGGAACCGACGCCCATGGCCGGACGGCAGAGAAGCATCAATCAGCTCCAGCTGAGCAAGGCAGGTCAAGAGCTTGGGACCGAGCTCGCAAGGCGCCGAGGCGCACGTATCTACTGGTCCTGGCCACAGCGACTCTGGGCCTGGCAGGCGTGCATCGGCGCGCTCAAGTCTGGTTTGGCCCAAGCCCGATCCTCGAGCGAACCGGCGCCACCAGGGCAGGAGAAGGCGCGCCAAGCTGAGCCCTCCGCCCCGACTCGCCCTGATGCAACGGGTGCTGTTGATCGTCAGCGACGCACGATCTGCTTCGGCAGGCCCGGAAATGCGCCGCCGCCTTCAGGGCCCGCCAACAGCGACGCGCTTGCTGCTGGCACCGGGTGGATCCCGGCCGGGGCCACTGCGGCTGCTTGAAGTCCTTCCCGCCGTACTGGCCTGTTCAGGCTACCAGGGCCCCGGAAAGGGAAAAACCCCCCAGTCGCTCGGTCTTCGTTGTATCGAGAGGGGCGGGCCAAGCCCTGGCCAGACAGCTCCGTGGCAGCCCTGGCTGGGCTTGGAATCCGTCCAACCCGCAGCGCGCTAATGTGGTGGTGCCGCCGGCCGCCCTGCGCAGCCTGGTTGATGGGCTTGGGCGGCGTGGACCGATGAATCTGGAGCAACATCCGTTTTGCGCTTCCCCGACAAGTACCCAGAATTTCGAGGTGGATCTGCAGGCCGCCTGCGCAGAATTTCAGGGCAATCGAGGTGAGGCAATGGTTCGCTTCCTGGAACCATCCCTGGGCGAAGCAGGGTGCCGGATCCGCCAGCAAGCTGGTTTGCTGAAGGCCTCTTCCAACAGCTGTCCCGCCCTGAACAGGATATCTCGGCTGCGCAGAGCTGCCTGACCCAACTGGCTCCCGCAGGTCGACAACCAACCTCCCACCGGTGAAGCCCTCAGCCTGCTCAGTGGGGCGGCAACGGCCCCATCCCAAACAGAATCCGCTTTGGACCCACCTGCATGGCGCGGCCGACAGCTAAGGCCGACCAACCCTTGCGGCAGCTCCAGAAGAGTGGCCGGCCGTGCCGCTCTGGCCCCCAATGGGCTGATTTCAACAGCAGCGCCAAGCGGCTGCCAGCCCCAGCTGCAGGGCTGCGGCCAGGCCGCTCCTCTGGCGTCTTGGTTACGGAGCCAGAAGCATGGTTCGATCCTCTCCAACCATGCCAAGGCCAGTGCCAGACCTTCGCGGCGCATTGGCCCCTCCCCAGGGGCCGCCACTGAATCAGGCCACCAGGGCACCCTCCGCAGGCATGGAGAATCGCGCATGTAAGGCCGCCGGGAATGCCACGCCGCCAGCGGCTGCGGTGAATCAGAAGCAGCGTGGTTCCCGCATGAACCCAGGGAATCGGCCAAGCGCCTCGCGGCTCCGATCCACTGCCCGGATCCAGCGGCAACGGCGCCGCAGCGGGCCATGGCGCTCAGCCAAGGGAGCCAGACGAGCGCCGTGTGGCTGTGGCCTGAGCTGGGCGGGCCCAGCCGGCCAGCCGGCAAGGCCAAAGAGGTCCGCCAAGGCGGCTGGCCCGCCTTCAGGGTGGTCGCGCGTCAGCAGCCAGCACCTTGACCAGCAGTCAGTGCGTTGCCTCGTGCGGATTGCCCAGGCTGGACTGTACGGCCGCCTGTCTTTGCCATTTTTGCGAGTTCTAACGGACAGCCTTCTACCATGCCGGGACTTAACCATCGCGTCTGCGCCGCCGCCGTGAGGCAGTTTCTGACCGCTGAGTCAGGTGAACAGGCGCGACAGGCCCACGACACCAGGCGCTGAGGGCGTTCAGTTGGAAACAGCCCAATCCAGGATTGGCCTCCCGCGGAAAAGTCGGCGCCTACCTGGGATTCCGGATGCCCGAGGGGATAACGCTTCGCGCGATGGCGACTTTATATCGATCCAGGAATCGATGTCGCGGTTCGGTGATGTCTTCCTGAGATCAGCCCACCCTGCGGCTCCGGTGAACGATCACCTGTAATGTGAGCTGCTGGGAGGTGGCATGGTGGAGCGCCTGCCGCGCGCCCTCCGCGCCCGCCAGATCAACCGGCGTGGATCCCCTATTAGCGGCTTGCGCCGCGCCGACCGTGCAAAACCGCTGGCCGCGAGATGCGATCACGGCCCAAATTTGTGGCCAATCTGCTGGTGACCTCGGGGGTGACCGGGTGCTCGGGCCAGTGGACCTGTCATTCCTCCCATGATCCAGGGCTATTTCGATATTCCCTGTGGATCTACATCCTGACGGATCACCGGTGCTGGTGGAAATTATCTCTCCGCCCGTGAATCTCGGTGAGTGGTGGTGGTCTCCCCTGATGTCGGTGGCGTCGGGGCAGAGCCCGGGCCTCGCCAAGCGCATGCACGTGCGCTCACTGGCGATCATCACAAACGACGCACTCCGGTCACAACGTGGCCTGAGCCTGAACCCGTGATCGGTGATGTGCTCGGCAAAACCGCAATTTTTGATCGACGACATGATCGACAACCGGCGGCAACGATCGCCCAGTGGGGGCCAGTTGTTTGCGGGAACGGGGGGCCACCAGGGTGCTGGCCTGCGCCACCCACCGGCCGTGTTTCACCGCCGGCCATTCAGCGCTCTCCGAACCGGGCCTGTTCGAAGAAGTGTTGGTCACCGAACAGCATCCGATTGCCCCCAGAGTGCAGCTTCCCAGCTCAGGTCTTGTCGGTGGGCCAAGATCTGGGTGAATGCGATCTGGCGCATCCATGAGAGAGTCGGTGAAGGCTCGATGTTTTCCGCTAAGGCCAAGGCTCGGAACTTGGTGGCCAACACCACTGGCAGGGGCTGGTCCGAGCCGTACTCTCCGCCTGTGGCACAGCTTTTCACCATCGCTCCGAAGTCCTTGCCCCGCAGCAGCCCCGAGAACCCCACCCCCAAAGGCGGAGCCCATGCCGATGGCCATCGCTCCCTGAGGTTGACTCAAGGGCTCCCGCCGGGCCCTGCTCACCACCCGCTGCTCACCGCAGGATTACAGGGCATTGGCGGCCCTGCGGCCCTGGCGGCCAGCTCCCCGGGTGGGCGTCCCTGGCTCACCAACAAGCCCCAAGCCCCTCTCTACTAACGACCGCCGCCGACTGGAGAAGGCCGTCCCGACGAACTGGCCGCCACCGGGAATGCAACACCTTCCTAAATCCGAATGTCTGGAGCCGGGAGCGACGTTTTCCACGCAGGCCGGCTTTGCAACCGATCGAGCCGGCCCTGCTCAAGGGCCGAGATGCTCCGTTAGCCATCTGTCACCTGCACCAGCGCGGCCCATCGCCGGGGCAATGAAGGTGATCCCCCTGGTTCGATATGGCCTGATGGAGCCGGTCGCATGCGAGTTGGTGGCCGCCGTCACCCGAATTGGCTGCTTGCGCCGCAGCGACGGCAGCGCCCTGTACGCCATGCATGGGGCCAACCTCAAACACCTCTGCCCTCAAGGATCCTGCGGGTCCTGGTTGAACCCCGCCCACCCGGGTGCGGCCCGGTTCATCGGCCTAAATCGCGCAATCGTGCAGGCGATGCAACGTGGATCGGTACAATCCCAGCTCGATGACCATTCGCCTGGCCGTGGAAACTCGGCTACGACACCTACACCAGCGCCCTAGTTCCCGCAAAGACCCGGCCGTGAACCGCCGAGTGATTACAACAACAGAGAATGGATGACCTGCCCGCCAGCCGAGCTCACGGCCTGCTTGCCGGGAACTGCGCCTTGAGATGACCGCTCGCCACAGCGGCTTCTGTGGTCAGCTTTCGCCCGGGCCCTTCCGCACTCCCTATAACGCACTGCTGCAGGACTGGGAAATGCTGGGCCCCTGGGCAACCTGGTGGAATTTGAACTGGTGGGTGTCAGACTACGGCTAATTCGTGAATGGGTTTTCGCCAAAGACCTCGACCAAATCGGCTTAGTCAAGGCCCGCCGCTGGGCATGCCCGTCCAGATCGGCAATCCTGGCCGCTTCGGCAAGCGGCACCACGCCGATCTGCCTGCTCTGAACCAGAAGGTGAAGCTGGCGGGCCGCGGCAAAAGGAAGTGGGAGTGATCTACCCTTTCTATTCGGGAAGGCTGTGGGGGTGTTCACGCGCGCCCCGAAGCGTGCGGCGCCCGCAAAGCCGCCCCTTCCGGCAAGTGCACTCCAGCGCCCTTCCCCTAGATCAGGATTACGAGAACAGATCGGCAAGATCAGATTGGCGCCCTTCGCTGCCGAGGCAAACTGATCCATCCACTTCGCGGGTGTCGCCGAGAAGTTGCGGCCGAGAGCCGGGCGGCGGCTTCGCGCATGACCGTTCGCCGCGAGAGCCGTAGCTTCCTGCCAACGGCTGAAGATCCTTGGCCTGCGGCGAGGCGTGATCCGGATTGCGGCGATCCAGGTCGGCCAATGCTGATCGGCCATCGAAGCGATCAGGCCCTCACCTCCAATGGCGTGGAACACCGGCGGGTCTGCCGCCAGTCCGCCCAGCAACGTGCCACGGATGGAGTTGGGAGCAGCGCATCGAAACGCGGGTGGGTCCAGCCAGCCCACGCAACCCGCTCAAGGCACATCGCCGAAAGGGAAGACGCTGGCCTCAGGGCAAGACAGGCGTCAAGGATCACCGGTTTCTCTCTGCCAAACGGCGCGTAGAAGGCGCCATTCGCCCGCGCTTGCGCTCTAGGCCTCCCAGGGCTTGTCAAGGCCGCAAGCCCCGCGCGAGCCGAGGGTCATCGACGGGCCATCCACCGGCCGCGGTGCCGCCGCCAATCACGCCACGATCCCGGCGGCGGCCAGCCAGGCCAGGCTGTGGCGGTGAGCATCCGCTCGCCATTACCCGCTGGCCAGGCCGAATCCCAGTGCGTGGCGGCAATCGCTCGAGGCCGAGCCAAGCGGGGGCGAGGGCTTCACCGAAGAAGCCGCTGCAGGGCCAGCTGGGCCGCAGAGCAAAGCGGTGGATCCGGCGTGTCCATCGGCCTGTTCAAGCTCGGCCATCCCGGCAGGGCATCAGGCACCTGCGGCTGGCCATCGCCCAGGTCGTCTCATTCAAGAATTCGCTTCAAAAGCAGCGATCAGGCCGATTCCAGCGCTGTCGCCTCACCGTCGGCGCGGCTGAGCACCGCCTGAGCAAGCACGGTCCTGACCGGCATCCCAGCGGGCGAAGGGATCGGAATCGGCGAAGAGAAGAGCAACAGCAACTCGGGCGTTGCGCTCGATCTCCAGCCGCCAAGCCGGCGCTTGAAACCGCCCGCATAACAGCGACAAGGGCCGGCGGCCGCTGGAGCTTGGGCAGATCGGCGAAACGAAAGATCTGCTCGGCCTGATCGATCACGCAGCAGGCCTTGGGCGCCCAGGGGAAAGCCTTCGCGCCCGCCCAGCAGGCCACCGGGCCAAAGGAAATCACGAGCGGTTTGCTTCTTTTCTGCGGCTGCCCCCGGGGTGGGCAGGGTGTGCTGGCCGCACTTGATTTCAGCACCCGCCGGCCCCATCCCAGCGCCGCTCGATCCGTAAGCAGCACCGGGGTACCGGCCTGTGATACCAGCGGGCGGAACGCTGAGAAATCAAAAGCGAATCGGAATTGCGAATTCTCCGTTCTTGCCGCAGCGGTGGCGCTCTTCCCTGGCCGCACACAAAGTCTTCGCAGGTGCGGTGCCGTCATGACGCTGCACAACAGCGCCAGCCAGCCATGAACATAGCGTTCCAGCAGGGTGTGGAGTCATGCGGATCGCTCCGAGCCCTTTTTCATAGATCGTGCGTGGTGTAGAAGTTGTCATGAACGCCTGTATTGTCAGGCTGTACCGATGGGCCGTGGACGGCATCTTCAAACGGACTGGGTGTTTTGCGCAGCATCGAGACATCCTCGATGCGCTTGAACAGCAGCGGGAATGGAGATCAGCAGTGAAGATTGATCCCTGAACACCGTAAGAACCCTCGTTTCAAGAGAGCTGGACCAGTCCGCGGCAGGTGAATTGCCGTCCAGCTTTGGAAAATACTCGTGGGCAATCACACTCGCTGCGATGCGCTCGAGTTCGCCGTCCTTGCGGTGCACCCGCAACGCAAGAACCAGCTTGGAGTTGAAGGATTGTTGAGGCTCTTGTTCTCCATCGCGCCAGTTGAATGGCGCACGGGCCACGGATGTTTGAATCATCGAGGTCGTAACTCCAGGCGATACATCCGGCTCGATCGCCAGGCCATCGCCCGTTGCAGTGAGGCCATGGCGTGGGCGGTGAAGGGGCCATCGCCCGGGCTGCCACGTGGAGGCGGAGTTGCACGCTGGCGCCCGGGGCTTCGTGGTGAAGTCTCGCGCCACCTCCTCCGCCGGCCGCCACCAGGAGCAAACAGGTAAGAAAGGGTTTTGGGAAGGGTCGTCCCCAGATCGCATAGTGCCGATTCCCCTCCAACTCCCCCTGCTCCAACAGCCGTTGCGAAGCGTTGGACGAGCAGCACCGGCAGTCCGCGCGGTCGGCCTCCAAGGCGGCAACAGGCGAAATACGCTGAGGCAGATCAGGAGACGATCGGAAGAAAACTGATCCGCCGGAACCCCTCGGCTTCGCACTGGGTCCCCGGAAACAGTCCGCCGCTGGCGTAGAGCCTTCAGGTGGTGTTGGTCTGGGGCCGGATGCCACCAAGCTGTGAGCAGGAAGGGCCCGGCGGTGGCGCCAAGGACACCAGCCGGTCGCCCTGGCGGCGTAGGCCGCCGGCGCAGGGTTTCCGCCACGATGGCCATCCAGCAGTTCGAGGTCTCACGCCGCGGCAGTTCCATGCGGCGGGCATGTGACGGGCTGGAGGCTGGGGCGAAGGCCAGGGCCGCCCTCCAACCGAGGGCCTGGTCCCGAGAACAGGCGCACGGTCTAGGTCCGTGCGATCGAGGCGATAGGGAAAACGCTGGTAGTCGCCACCGGTCACGCAAGTGGGGAGCCAGGGCTCATCGGGTCTGGAAAGCAACGCTTCCTTGATCCTGCGCCCCGTTTCGGTCCCTTCACCAGGGCAGGGGTCGCGGCCTTGGCCGGCATTTGCAAGCCCACCTGGGAACCCAGCAGGGCCCATAGAGCACGCCCAGGTGCGACCGTCCTGGCGCGAAGCGGCGTAACCCGAAGGCGCCGCCGAGGAACACGCCGCCGACTAAGCGGCCGATGAGCAGGGCGTTGCTGAAGAATTCTGGCGTCCTGCAGCTGCTTGGGCCCTGCTGATAGGCGGGGCCTGAGCTTGATGCGTTTGGCTGGGGTAATCCTGGAAGGGGGCCGGGAAAGTTTCCTCGCCAAGAGACGGGGCCTTGATTCTGCCAAAACCTCGAGCCGGCGAGGCTTCGGGCAGGAACAGCCTGCACCAGACCAAGAACAGCGGCGGCCAAGGCGGCGGTGCCTGAGAGCGAAGCGGAGAGCGGTGAAGACCATGCGTGTGAGGCGGTGGAATCCCCGAAGGGATGCCATCACAAGCCCCAAGTCCCCCGTCAACAGTGCAACTGAGAGGCCTCCCAAGCTACGTCTGAATGCAACGCCACTTACGGACTGGAGGCCGGGGCTTCCGCCAGCACCTGTGCTTATCGCGTCCCTGCACCCCGCTTGACCAGCATCGGCAGGGACTCCGCTTGGCAGAGATCTCGACGCTCCGATCACTGCGGATTTGTGACCCCAGCGCCGAGATCTCCTCGATCGTGAGCTGCTTGGCCCAACCTGCTGGATCAAAGCCCCATGCAGCCCCTGATGCACCTGGGCGATGGTTTTCGCCGGCGATGCCGCACCGCTGTATCGAATTCAACCTTGGGCGCTGCGTGAAATGCAGACGTTGACAGCCGCAAATCCTGGTGTACAAGCGACATCTCCGCTTCGGTGGCCGGCGCGGCCTGGGCCTCGGGAACCAGCTAAGCGTCAGGGGGGACAATCATCAGGGCCGGCGGCCGCCAACAGACGGACTGCTCAAGAGAGGGAAGTGCAAAGCAAGAGTGATCTGCAACCCCCATGCTGAACCATGATCCAGCGGGAACATAACCACCAGGAGTGCAGCCATGGAGGTGGCTGACCTTGAACTGGACCCAGATTGCCCCAATAAGCCTATAGGCTGGATCCAAGTTTGGTTCTGTGACTGGTCCTTCGCTCAGGGCTGGTCCCCATCACCTCTGGATCAGGAAGCAGCACCTGCAACCCTCAAGCCCCTGACGCTGCTGATTGTCCGCGAACCTCCCAGCACCTTGAGCTCGCCGGCCTGCTGCGGGTTCTCCCCAAATTTCCACTGGAGAG
>Ga0163217_1083360_pt1 | contig 13066 bp, 22 predicted proteins | sample SynspAceP_FD_185933 | JGI IMG/M metagenome (GOLD analysis project Ga0163217, IMG submission 185933) | Saline lake microbial communities from Ace Lake in Antarctica - Synechococcus sp. Ace-P (PacBio error correction) | ecosystem: Environmental > Aquatic > Non-marine Saline and Alkaline > Saline ...
GGCAGGGTGAGCATGGCAGGGAGTGTGGGTATCGTGTGATTGGGCGGATGGAGGAGCCCATGCTGGCAATGGGGCCATCGTTTCCCCGCAGATAGAATCAAGGGAAAAATCAACAGTTGAATCTCACTTGAAGAGAAATAATTGGGCCACTGCGCAGAGCTGTTGTTTCTATGGCGTATTAGCTATGGCGGGCCCTTGTTCTGATTTAACAAGTCAGACTGAACCTCCCCAACATGTGGATTTGGCCTATCTGCCGTGTTATAACGTGTCTACGTGCTGACGCAGTGGATCGATCAGAAGATTGGGAGTTTGAGCTGATCCGTGCTGGCCAGGCGAAGGGCAACGGCAGTGCGCGCACTGTAACTTGCTTCGAGCGAGCTTTGGGCTTGAGCAGACCAGCAGGTGGCCCGTACCCTTGCCAATCGCGCCGGCCCGGCCTGCTCCCCCTGGCAATCACAACAGTTCTGTCCATGTTTGCAAAATTGCTACATGGTCTTTAGTATCACGATGTCGTTATTGGACAGCATCGATGTCAACTGGCTTTGGCCGCCTCTCGCCTGCTCCCCTTGCCGAGACCAAGGCTCGGGTTCGCACCAGTAGGTCCCGCGCTGCCGCGGCTCTGGCTGAGCGAAGAAGCCTTTGCTAGGAGCCGCCAGCATGAGCGGCAATCGAGGCCTTGCTGGAGCATGCTGATCAGAGATCGCCATGGCGTGTTCCCACAGAGGCACATGCCCCTTGCCGCCTGGTGCGGTCCCTCGGCCTTCACACTGCGGCTGGAGGAGCGCTGGCCTGGATCAGGCGGGCTGCCCTCTGCGCCAGGCATCGGTGGCGCACCGCAGGCCGCCGCCCTCGCGGCCACCATAGCGGCTGGAGCAGTGAACGGCTTGGCTGGCCTGATGGATCCTGCAGCAGGGGTTCGCAGCGTCCGAGCCGCTTCGGCGCCCGATGCCGTGGCCTATGCCCGCGCCTCGCCTGAGCGACCAGCCATGACGCCACCCAGCCGCCCCCCAACCTGCGCGAAGACCTGCTGAGCGCCGGCGTTTTCTAACACCACAGAAATGCCAACAGAGGCGGCCCGTCACCGGAATCTAGGACGCACCCACGGCCGGCCTTCGAGGCGATGCTCGCGCGAGTGAGGCGCGATCACAACCGCGAAACCATTTCGAGCGCAAGGCCGCCGCTCGATCGTTTTGTGCGCCCTGGGCCCCGAGGAGAAGCAGGCCTAGCGAGAGCTACCTGGTGCGCTCCTGTGTTTTCGGAGTCTCCGGTTTCCTGCTGTTTCAAGGAGCTCTCACGGCGCCTGTTTCATGCCGATCGCTCCGAACTGTGCCTGTTTCAGCTTGATGGCCCGTGGGAATGAGGGCCCGCCATGCGTTTCCTCACCGGGCGTTGGTTGGCCGAGGGCAATGTGAGATCGATGCTACCAAAACTGAGCAAGCGAAGTTCGGCCGATCACGCTGGTTCCCACTCACTCGGGTGCTTTACAGCGTCTTCCTGTCGGAAAAGATCGGCTAACTGGCGTTACATCCTGATAAGACCGGCACCTCAAGGCCCATCCCGACAACGCCTTTGTGCGCTGTTCGATTTCTTCGGCCTTGGTGGCCAGGACGAGGAAACCGGCCACGGCGGACATCTTCAACCTGCTTGATTCCCGCTGCTTGGCCAGGCCTGAAGCCAGGCTTCCGCGGCAAGCTGCTCAGCCCGTGTGTGTCGGTGTTTCTCACCCACAGCCTCCACCGTCTGGCGAGCGAGGCAATTTCTAAACCGGATCCTGGGCATTGATCCGCACCTGTTCGACGCCGAGGTGATGCGCCAGACACCGCAACCGCCCGCCGCGCCTTTTCCTGGGTTGTTCGACCTGGAATGAACAGCCGTTTCCTGGACCTGCGGACGCGCCTGGTGGACCTTGCTTCCAGGTAGATTCAGGCCGCCAAAGCTGGGCGGAGTTCCCCGCTGCTAGCAGCTGGGCCTGAAGCTTGCAGCTTCGCAAGGCTGCTGCTCCGTCAGTTCACCCAGGGCTCCGAATGTACAGCAGGTCAGAGGGCGGATGAGCCCACGCCCGTTCCGCCTCCTATCCAGCGCTGCCGGCCCCGCTCTCGCATCGACCGTTACCAATGCCCCGAGACCCACGTGTGGGGTTCATCGGGCTATGACCGCGCGATGCGGGTGGCCGTGAATGTGCCTTGTGATTCTTCCAAGCCTGCTCAAGCCCTGCCGCTGTTGATTGGCCAGGTTCGCTCGATCAGCTGGGCGGCATCTTACGACGCGCCGAACACCCACCCAAACAGAGCAACTGATTTTTCTCCCTTCCTCGCGGCTTCTTGGTGCCCACTGGCTGGCGGATATCAGGGCCTGGGCACTGTTTCATCGACGCCGACATGCTCCTGGCCTGGCGGATATCGCCCGAGCTCTGGGCCCTGCGTGACGAGCGCTTCGCGGTGCAACTGGTGAACACCAGCCGATCTGCGAGCAGGCAGAAAAGTTCCAGGGCCATGCCCCAGACGCCCCTTACGGCCCGCAAGAACTGGTCGTGTGCCTGTTGTTCATTGCTCCGTTGCCGGGCACCAGCCCGGCCTCCTGAAACACCGCCACGGGCCTGGAGTGCATCCAGTTCGCACTGGGCTGACGGATTGCCGAGATCGGCGAGCTGGCCACCGGAATGGAACGTGCTTTTGTGGGCGTCCAGCCGCTGCCCCGCCTCACCCAAGATCGTCCACTAACACCCTGGGCGGTCCCTGGTTCGACGACTGCCTCGACATGCGCCTCGACCGTTTGGCTGGCCGCCGCGCCGCGATGAAACCACCCGCTTGGAGTCCGCGCTGCCGTTCACACACGAGGCCTAGGGCGCAATGAGCCGATGGGTCAAAGCGCCACTTGCGCCAGAGGTGGCCTTGGGGTGGCAAGCCGCTAGCCCGGAATGGAGAGCTCTGGCTCCAGAAGGGCCGTGCTTCACCGTGCCACCGAAAGCGGAGCTGAAGCAGGTGATCACCGCCGGATCGCCGGCGACAACCGCTTCTGGCCAACGCCAGGGATGGCAGCACCGGGCCACTCAGCGGGCGGCGCCAGATGCAGGGCAGGCGGCGCGGGGAAGGACGCAGAAGCCATGGGCAGGGCGTTGCACGAAATAGCAACGGCGTAACAACTACATAACGATACCGGCGATAGCGTTGATTCGTTTCGTCTCACCCGGCCCTTCGCCGTCCGAATCGCGTTCACCATGACCACACCCTCCCCAGCCCGATCTCCGACCACGCCAAACCCCCGCGACGAAGGCTGCCCGTAAGGGCTTCGGCCCCCGGGTGCGCCGCCTGCATGCGCGCATCGGTGCCGGCCCAGCCACCAGGCCGAAGGCAATGACTTCTTCCGCTCCCTGCTTGACGGCAGGCCCAATCCACTGCAATTGGCGGCCCTGATCCGCCCCTGGGGCCCCGGCTACGCCCTGATCGAGCAGCACGCCCCGACTGGGCAGCCGCCTCTCGGTGGCGGCCGATCTCCCTGGCGCAACGCTGGCTCGCAGCAGCGCCCTGGCCAAGACAACGGCAGCCTGGCCCGTCGCGCCGGGCAACGCCCCCTCAGCGCTTGCGTCGTCTGGCGGAAGCACCTGCGCAACCCTGGCCCACGCAGGAGCCCCATCGCTTCCTGGCCCACGTGTACGTCCGCTATGGCGGTGCCTTTCCGGCGGTCAGCAGCTGGGTGAAGCAAGCCAACGCCAATCCTGGCGCCCACGCCCTGCCCTGGTCACCTTTTGGAGTTTCGAATCGCAGATCACGAGCTCAGCAGGCCCTGCATGACGGCTTTGAGCAGTGACTCAGCGAGGCCGAGGAGGCGAACTGCTCGAGGAGACCAGTGGTCGCCTATCCAGGACACCCAGCGCCTGCTGGCCGAACTGGCACAGGTGGGGGAGAGCCCTGAGCTGATCACGTCCGCAGCTGCACGCCCCCTGACCCGTCCGCCGCTTCCGCACTCCCCATGACCGCCACCACTCCTGAGCCGTCTCGATTCGTTTGCAGTTGTTGCTCAAGCACGACAAGCCCGGTTCCGCGCTACACCACTACTCCAACGCCGCCAGCTTCCACACCGAGGTGGGAAGGCGGGCAGAGCTGGCAGCGGAGCTGGGGAGAACCAGCAGCGGACGACGTTTCCCTTTAACGTCCACATCCCCCTCTGCAGCCCACGCCTGCTGGTAACTGGCGGCTGCAACCGATCAACAGCCAGGCAGGCGCCAAAGGTGGTGGGCCCTAACCTGCAGGCTCTGGCCCGGGAACTGGGCTCATCGGGCAAGTGCTCCGCCAGCGCCGGCCGCTAGGCCAGCTGCACTGGGGCGGCGGCACACCCACTACCTCAGCTGGCGAACAGGCCCAGCTCTGGGCCCTGATCGAGCAGCACTTCGCTGGCCCCCGACCTGGAGGCCTCGATCGAGGTGAAACCCAGAGTTCCTCAGCCGCGATGAGGTCAGGGCTGCGGCGGCTTGGGGTTCAAGCGCATCAGCTTCCGGCCATCCCAGGACGCCGATCCCAGGTGCAAGCGGCCCGTCAAACCGATTGTGCCGGTCGATCAGCTGCGGCCCGGGCGATGGCCCCCCCCGCCCCGCCCCCCCGGCCCACCCGCCCGCCCCTTTTTGGGGGGAAAAATGGGGGGGGGGGGCCGGGGGGGGGGGGGGATGTGGGGGGGGAGGCGGGCCTTCGAGAGTGTGAAGTGTGGATCTGAATCTGCGGCTTGCCACTTCAACTCCGGAGCGCTTCGCCCCACGGATCGCCCTAGTGGGAGGGACTGCAGCCGGATCGGGTGTCGCTGTTCAGCTTCGCCTACCTTACCCGGGCGCTGCCATTGCAGCGCAAGATCGCCCGCCGATGATCTGCCCGCCAGCAGGCGGTTGCGGATGCTGGCAGGCGCCTACGAGGCCTTCAACCAGCGATGGCTACATCGCCATCGGCATGGACCAATTTTGCCCTGCCCGGAGACAGCCTGGCAGCGGCGGGCAGGCCAAAGGACGTCTGCACCGAATTTCCAGGGTTACACCACCGGGAGGTGAGCTTTGAATCTGCTCGCGATCGGCGTCCCGCGATCAGCCCAGTACCCCCCGCTTGTTCAGGCCAGGAGAGCCAGCGGATTCAGGGCTACTACGCCGCCCTCGCGGCCGGCCAGCTGCGTGGAGAGGGGCCTGGTTGTTCCAGGATCCGAGGTGTTGCTGCGGCCGCAAAATCATTCAGCGGCTGATGTGCGATTCTCGGATTTGACTTCGACAGCTTGAGCCTGGAGGGACCGCGGATGGCCCCCCGCCGCTTTGCCGCCGAATGGGAAGGAATCTAGGCAACTGGAGGTGGATGGCCCTGCTGCGGCTGGAGCCCAATGGCTTGACGGTGAGCCATGAGGGCCGCTGGTGATCCGCACGTTGCCGCCGTGTTCGAATCCCCAGCAGCGCCAACGGGCCAGTCGGTTCACGGCTGGTTTAGCGCTGCTCAGGCTGAGCGCCAATCCAGCCACGGCAGGTGGGGAATGATCGCCGCGGTGGAGGCCCGGTAAGCGGCGTAGTGGGATGGACGCGGCAAAAAAGCCTGGCCTCCTCCCGCCGCGCCTTGTTGCCTAAAACCACACAAAAGCGCAAGCAGCAAGCCCCAGGTGCAGCACGCTGCCGAGGCCGCAATGGCGGACACCCAGGGAGCAGATCAGCAGCGATTGGAGCTAGGAGGGTGGATGGGCGACAGCGCCCGTAGGCCCCTCCGTCCAAGAACGCGCCTGGCCAATCCGGCTTCCGGAGGGGGCTGAGGCTGTCCGCCCAGGTTGAAGGTTGCCCTGGAGCGCCCAGGACAAAAGGCCCACCAACCACAGTGATTCCCGCCACGAGGCCGCAGCGTCCGGGCCAATGAATTTCTCTGATTCTTCTAGCCGGGGAAAGGCATGGCCGGTAGCCAATGGGCGGCGAAATCAGCAGCATCTGGGCCAGAAGGCCACTATTCACCATGGCGGTTGTCACGCGGCCCTGCCGGAGAACCCCCCAGGGCCTGCAATCGTTCGCCCAAAACGTTTCCCCATGATCGGCTCGCCTGAATGGGCCAGTTTTCCTCCTCTTAATGCTACTAGCGGCATGAAGACATGGCGGTTGGCAGTGGGTCGTGCAATGGCCGCGCCTAACTGGCATTCCCGCTATGCCCGGGAAGTGAGCGGGAGATGGAGCTGAACCTGCGATGCCGAATCAGCCGGCCCCAAGACTTTCGTGGCGTGAGAAACATCAACGCGATCCGATGCTGATTCTGGATCCGTTCCTGGAGGCTTGCCGGTATCTCCAAGGGCAGTGTGGATGGGAAAGCCGGCCCGTCATATCTGCGCCGCTGAGTGACGGCCGAAGCGGCCCCTTGCATCGCATGGCGTCCTTCCTTCGCTATACTTAATTTGCATGTTTGCTGACATCGATGGCCCTTACCGAACCTGATCTACTCGCCAAAGTCAAGGAGCTTGGAGATGTTCCAAGTCTGATCTGGTAACGCGCCGCCGGCTACGTCAGCACCAAGAAGGATGGCAGCGAACGGCTGAATTTTCAACGGCCTTCTATGGAGGCGCTGCTGGAAGCCCAAAGGCGTCAGCCTGGTGTTGGGCGGTGGCAAAGCCATCGCCAAAGGTGGTCGCAGCTTGAGCTACACCGCCAAAATTCAGTTCAACGGCAACCGCTGGTTGGGCAAGGCTTACACCGCCTGCTTGACCTCAAGCCCGGTGATGATTTGAAATAAATTGGGTTAAAAAGCAGATCCGCCTGAATCCCCGCTGTGCGCTAAGCGACAGCGACGAAGACGAGTGATCCACACGACTCACCTCTGTGGCCCGCTGGCCACAGAGGTGACCAAACAGAAAAACGGCGATGGCCCCGATTGCCGTGACCATCGGCCGCTCTGACAGTGCGGCGGCGCCCCGGCATCCAAGCCGATCTCAAAACGTATATCTGAGCATTGGAGGTATTAGCGTGTGCGGAAGATATGCGCGTCTTATATAGAGCGACATAGGAGGAGTGGATATAGCAGCAGGAGCGAGATTGATGATCTGCACGGAGAGGAGTAGCGAGATGATAAACGTTTTTGGAGATCGGCTTTGGTATGCCGGCGCCGCCGCCCACTGTCCAGGCCCGGCGATGGTCACGGCAATCGGGGCCCATCGCCGTTTTTCCTTGTTTTGTCAACTCTGTGGCCCAGCGGGCCACAGAGGTTGAGCGTGTGGATCCACTCGTCTTCGTCGTGTCGTAGCCCAGCGGGGATCAGGCGGACTCTGCTTTTTACCAATTGATTTTCAAACTCATGCACGGGCTTGAGGGTCAAGCAGGGCGGTGTAAGCCTTGCCTCACCAGCAGGTTGCCGTTGAACTGAATTTTGGCGGTGTAGCTCAAAGCTGCGACCAACCTTTGCCGATGGCTTTTGCCACGCCTAACACCAAGGCTGACGCCCTTGGTTCCCAGCCAGCGCCTCATAGAAGGCCTGGAAATTCAGCCGTTCGCTGCCATCCTCTTGTGCTGACGTAGTCCGGCGGCGCGACCGAAGATCAGACTTGGAAACATCTCCAAGCTCCTTGACTTGGCGAGTAGATCAGGTCCGTAAGGGCATCGATTGTCGAGCAATCATGCAATTAAATAATAGCGGGAAAGGAAGACGCCATCGTGGCATGGCTCGCTTCGCCGAAATCTCGACGGCGCAGATATGACGCCGGCTTTCCATCACCACTGCCCTTGAGATTACGGCAGCTCGGCGGATCCAGAATCAGCATCGGATCGCGTTTGAGTTCTCACGCCACGAAAGTCTTGGGGCCGGCCTGATTCGGTCATCGCCAGGTCACTCCATCTCCGCCGTCACTTCCCGTGCATGCGGGGATCTGCAGTAAGGCGGGCGGCCATGACGACCGCACTGCCAAACCGCCATGTCTTCATGCCGCTAGTAGCATAAGAGGAGAAACTGGCCCATTCAGGCGAGCCGAATCATGGGGACGTTTTGGGCGAACGATTTGCAGGCCTGGGGGGTTCTCCTGGCAGGGCCTGCGTGACAACCGCCATGGTGATGGTGGCTTCTGGCCCCGATGCTGGCCTGAATCGCCGCCCATTGGGCTACCCGCCCATGCTTCCCCGGCTGCGCTCGGATTCATTGGCCGGTAACGCTGCGCCTCGTCGGCGGAATCACTGTGTGGGTGGGCCTTGTCCTGGGCGCCCAGGGCAGCCTTCAACCTGGGCGACAGCCCTCAGCACCCTACCGGAAGCCGATGCCAAGCGCCGATTCTTGTGAACGGGAGGGTGCCTACGCAGGGCGCTGTCGCCATCCCCTCTAACCCCAATCGCTGCTGATCTGCTCCCTGGGTGTCGCCATTGCGCTCGGCAGCGTGCTGCAACTGGGTGGGGGTGGTCTGAGAGCAACAAGCGCGGCGGGAGGAGGCCAGGCTTTTTTGCGGTCCCATCCCAGCTACGCCGCTTACCGGGCTCCACCGCGGCGATCATTCCCACCTGTCCGTGGCTGGATTGGGCGCTCAGCCCGGAGCCAGAGCGCTAAACCAGCCGTGAGCTTAGACGGGAACCTGCGTTGTGGCGCTGCTGGGATCGAACACGGCGGCAATCGTGGCGGATCAGCGCGCAGCGGCCCTCAATGGCTCCACTCGTCCAGCCATTGGCTCCAGCCGCAGCAGGCCCATCCCCACCTTCGCAGTTGCCCTAGATCCTCTCATTCGGTCGGCAAAGCGGCGGGGGCCATCCAGCGGTCCCTCAGGCTCAAGCTGTCGAAGTCAAATCCGGAAAATCGCACATCAGCGCTAATGAATTTGGTCGCGCAGCAACACTCTGGATCCTGAACACACACTCAGGCACCTGCGACTGGCGCAGCGCGCATCCGTGCGAGGTGCGCGTAGTAGCCCTTGGAATCCGCTGTTCAGTGGACCGAGAGAGAGCTGGGAGGGAAGTCGTATGTGCTCGGCATGCTGTACTCGCAAAGCCAGCGCATAAGCTCTATGTAGGAGTGTAGAAACACTAGCTTGTGAGAGAATTAACCGGTGCAGACGTCCTTTTGCCTGCCGCCGCTGCCAGGCTGTCGCCGGGCAGGGCAAAATGTCCTGCCGATGGCGATGTACCACTGAGTGAAAGGCCTCGTAGGCGCCCTGCAGCATCCGCACCGCTCTCTGCTGGCTGGCAGAATCATCGCGGCGATCTTGCGCTGCAATGGCAGCTGCCCGGAGGTAAAAGGCGAAGCTGAACAGCGACACCCCGATTCGGCTGCAGTCCCTCCACTAGGGCGGATCGGTGGTGGCGAAGCGCTTTCCGGAAGTCCTGAAGTGCAAGCGCGACAGATCCACTTCACACTCCGAAGCCCGCCTCCCGCAATCCAGGCCATGCCCGGCCAGCTGATCGACCGGCACAATCCGGTTGACGGCCGCTTGCCTGGGGATCGGCGGTCCTGGATGCCGAAGCTGATGCCTTTGAACCCCAGCCGCCGCATGGCCCTGCACCTCATCGCGCTGAGGAACTCTGGGTTCAACCTCGACGAAGGCCTCCAGGTCGGGGGCGGGTCGAAGTGCTGCTCGAATCAGGGCCCAGAGCTGGGCCTGTTCGCCAGGCCTGGAGGTAGTTTGGGTGTGCCGCCGCCCCATGCAGCTGGCCTAGCCGCGGCGTCTGGCCGGAGCACTGCTGCACGATGAAGCTCCAGTTTCCCGGGCCAGAGCCTGCGGTAGGGGCCCCCACCTTTGGCGCCTGCCTGGCTGGTGATCCGGTGCGCCGCATACCAGCCAGGCGGTGGCGGCAGAAAGGGGATGTGGACGTAAAGGGAAACGTCGTCCGTGCTGGTCTCCCAGCTCCGCTGGCCAGCTCTGCGCTTTCCCACCCGGTGTGAAGCTGGCGGCGGTGGGGTAGCTGTGTTTAGCGGGGACGGGCTGGTCGTGCTTGAGCAACAACTGCAACGGATCGAGACGCTCAGGAGTGGTGCGGTCATGGAGTGGCGGAAGCGGCGGACGGGTCAGGGGCGTGGGGCTGCGGACGTCGATCAGCTCAAGGCTCTCCCACTCTGTGCTTCTAGTTTCGGCCAGCAGGCGCTGGTGTCCTGGAAAGGCGACCACGGGTCTCCTCGAGCAGTTTTCGGCTCCTTCGGCCTCGCTGAGTTCAAGCTGCTCAAAGGCCGTCATGCCCAGGGCCTGCTTGAGCTCCGTGAATCGGCCGATCGAAACTCCAAAAGGTAGACCAGGGGCAGGCGTGGGCCGCCCGGATGGCGTTCGGGCTTGTTCAGGCCAGCTTGCTGACCCGCCGGAAAAGGTCACCGCAATAACGGCGGACGTCACACAGAGCGCAGTCAGAAGCGATTGGTGTCCCTGCTGAAGTAGGCAGGGTGCGCCAGGGCTTCCATAAGCGAGTCACAGGACGGCATGCGGCTGAGGGACAGGGGCGTTGCCGGCGCGACGGCCAGGGCTGCCGTGTCTTGGCCAGGGGCGCTGCTGTGCGAGCCAGGTGCGACCCAGGGGAGATCGGCCGCAGCCGAGGCGGCTGCCAGTTCGGGCCGTGCGGGGCCTCGATCGAGTGGCGTAGCCCGGGGCCCCGCCGCGGATCAGGGCCGCCAATGCAGTGGATTGGCCTGCCCGTCAAGCAGGGCGTCGGGAGAAGGTCATGCCTTCGGCCTGTTGGTGGGCGATCGGATGCGCGCATGCAGGCGGCCGCACCGTGGGGCCGAAGCCCCTTAACGGGCAGCCTGTCCGCGGGCGGTTGGCGTGGTCGGAGATCGGGCTGGAGGGTGGTGGTCATGGTGAACGCGAATCCGGAACGCGAAGGGCCGGGTGAGACGAACGAATCAACGCTTATCGCGGTAAATCGAATACGTATCGAAAACGACGATCTCGAGAGTCGTTGCAACGCCCTGCCCATGGCTTCTGCGTCCTTCCCCGCGCCCGCCTGCCCTGCATCTGCTGCCGCCCCGCTGAGGTGGCCCGTTTGCTGCATCCCTGGCGGTTGGGCCAAGAAGCGGTGTCGCCGGCGATCCGGGCGGTGATCACCTGGCTTCAGCTCCGCTTCGTGGACAAGGTGAAGCACGGCCCCTTCTGGAGCCAGAGCTGCTCCATTTCCCGGGCTGCGCCTGCCACCCCAGCACTCTGGCGGCAGTGGCGCTTTGACCCATCGGCTCATGCGCCCCTAGGCTCTGGTGAACGGCCAGCGGGACTCCAGCGGGTGGTTCCGCACGCGGCGCGGGCGGCAGCCAACGGTCCCGAAGGCGGACATGTCGAGGCAGTCGTCGAACAGGGACCGCCCCAGGGTGTAAAAAGTGGAAGTCTTGGTGAGGGCGGCAGCGGCTGGAACGCCCACAAGCACGTTTCCATTCCGGGGCAGCTCGCCGATCTCGGCATCCGCCAGCCAGTGGAACTGGTGCAACTCCAGCCCGTGAGCGGTGTTCAACGTAGGCCGGGCTGAGTGCCCGCACGGGAAGCAATTGAAACAACATCACCGTATTCTACCAGTTCTTGCGGCCGTAGGGCGTCTGGGGCATGCCCTGGACTTTCTGCTGCCCTCGCAAGTCGTGCTGGTGTTTCACCAGTTGCAACCGCGAACGCTCCCGTCATGGGGGGCGCAGGGCCCAGAGCTCGCGATATCCGCCAGGCAAGCATGTCGCGTCGATGAACAGTGCCCAGCCCTGATAGCCCCGCCAGCCACAGGCACCCCAAGAAGCGCGAGAAGGAGAAATCAGTGCTCTGTTTGGGGTGGTGTTCGCGGTCGTAGATGCCCCCAGCTGATCGAGCCGAACCTGGCCAATCAACAGCGGCAGGCCTTGACAGGCTTGGAAGGAATCGGCAGCACATTCCACGCACCCGCTCGCGTCGGGTCCATAGCGATGAACACAACTGGGGTCTCGGGGATTGGAACGGTCAGGCGAAGAGCGCCGCAGCGCTGGATAGAGGCGGATAACGGGCGTGGCTCATGCCGCCCCTGCCTGCTGCATCGGCTGGGTGAACTTGAACGGAGCAGCAGACCTGCGAATGCAAGCTTCAGGCCCGCTTGCTGCAGCGGGGAAACTCCGCCCACTTTGGCGGCCTGAATCTCCTGGAACGCAGGCCACCAGCTCGGTCGCGCAGGTCCAAAGCGCCTGTTCTCCAGGTCGAACACCCAGGGGAAGGCGCGGCGGGCGGTGCGGTTGGTATGCGCACACCTCGGCGTCGAACAGGTGCGGATCAATGGCCCAGGATCCGGTAGAAATTGCTCGCTCGCAGACCGGTGAGGCTGTGGGTGAGAACACCGACCACAGGAAGAAACGGCTGCCAAGCTTGCGCGAAAGCCCTGGAGCTTCAGGCCTGGCAGCAGCGGAATCAGCAGGTTTGAAGATGTCGCCGTGGCCGGTTCTCGTCCTGGCACCAAAAGCTCGAAGAAATCGACAGCGGCACAAAGGCGTTGGTCGGGATGGCCTTGAGGTGCCGTCGATCAGGTGTAGCCAGTAGCCGAATCTTTTCCGACAGAAGACGCTGGTAAAGCACCGCAGCTGAGTGGGACCAGGTGATCGGCCGCTTCGTGCTCAGTTTTGGTAGATCGGATCTCAATGGCCCTCCGGCACCAATGCCCGGTTGAGGAAACCGGCATGGGCGGGCCTCATACGGGCCATCAGCTGAAACAGGCGACCCAGTCGGAGCGACGGCCATGAACAGGCGCCGTGAGAGCTCCTTGAAACAGCCAGGAAACCGGAGAACTCGAAAACAGGAAGCGCACCAGGTAGCTCTCGTAGGCCGCTGCTTCTCCTCGGGGCCCCAGGGCGCACACGATCGAGCGGCCCTTGCCTCGAAATGGTCGCGGTTGTGATCGGCCCTCCAATCTCGGCGAGCATCGCCTCGAAGGCCGCCGCTGCTCCAGATCGGTGCGGGCCGCCGTTGTGATTTCTGTGGTGTAGAAACGCGCGTCCACAAGGTCTTCGCTGCAGGTGGGGGCGCGTGGGGTGGCGGTCCATGGCTGGTCCGCTCAGCGAGGCCGCGGGCATAGGCACAGGCATCGGCGCGAAGCGGTGGTGCTGGAACCACTCGCTGCAGTCACAGCCCCAGCCAACCGTTCACTGGCTCCAGCCGGGATGGTGGCCTGCGAGGCGGCGGCCCCTGG
>Ga0163217_1091651_pt1 | contig 13066 bp, 8 predicted proteins | sample SynspAceP_FD_185933 | JGI IMG/M metagenome (GOLD analysis project Ga0163217, IMG submission 185933) | Saline lake microbial communities from Ace Lake in Antarctica - Synechococcus sp. Ace-P (PacBio error correction) | ecosystem: Environmental > Aquatic > Non-marine Saline and Alkaline > Saline ...
TGGGAATAGAGGCGGAAATCCGGTGGGAGTTCCTGACTTTTATCGGTTTCCCCTCAAGCAAGCCCCAGGGGATTTTTTTAAAGAATTTCGGTTTTTAGCAACCGAAAAAGTTCGCGCAAGATCAAGCGACCATTAAATATGTTGGGTACGACAACGAGTACGGTTACCAGCTGTCAGGTGGGTTTCGGTTTGATGGAGAAACTTCTTCAGGTAAATTTTAAATGAGTGTTGGAGTTGGCTTTGAAAGAGCAGCTGCTTAATAAATAACGACTGCCATTTAAAAAACAATTGTTTTTTTGAACGGCGACCCTAAGGTCGCGTTTTTTTGTCTGATATGGATGTCATCAATGTTTGGAAGAAAAAATCGAATAAAAAAAAAGCCGATAAAAATCCGGCTAAATAAAAGTGAACTAGCCAGTAATATCACACTGTGGGGAATGATACGAACTCCACTCAAAAGCATGACTTGTGGGGACACGTTTTTGAGAATACATACAGTTAGGGCTGTATCGTTAATTATTAGGTTGCTGTTAACCTAAGAGATAACTGCTAAATTTTAGCTTCAGAGGGAAAGGTTACAAACGATGATAAATTGAATTTGTAGGATTAGAATAGATTAATGCAATATACAATATAATATTCTTGAATACGCGCCTTGTTACTAGGTTTTATTTTTTAATTTTTTCGTGATTACTGTTTTTTTTTACTTTAATTGATCATATTTAAGGGTGATAAATGCGATTTTTAGGTGCACATTCAATACTATAGAAAAATATTTCTTCTTAATCTTTTTTAATTTTGCAGTAGCTGAGCTCGTCTTATGATGGTTTTTTTATGAAGTCTAATTCCTTTGGCTGACTGGGTCGTTTGCTATCGCTGCGCGCCATTTGAGTTTTAAACAGAAGCCCGGGCAAAGAAAATGCACCTAACCCGCCAAGGCGCTATTTAGTCCAGTCAAAATTCGGGCAAATTAGAAGAAAGGTTAGGGCTGACATTATTTATTCGTTATCACCGGCGTTTGGAGGTTAACGGTAGCCGGCCACGTTTTGGCCGTTCAAAGTTAAATCAATAGTTTCAATGAAAATCAATGAGTTGGTCTCAGATCTTCAGGAAGATAGAAACCTCCAATATTTTAACCGTTTCTGTATGCCATCGTTTGCAAAACCAAATGGTTGATTCCTCGACTGGGCAGTTTGGCCAAGAAGCCTATCCTGATTTACAGCTTCGCATCCAAGCCAACGATAGAGAAGTGAACTTCCAGCGTGCAGAATTGTGTGGCGATAGTGCATAGCCATGTTTTCATAGCTCCACAAAAGGGCAAATATTGTTCCCTTGATGAAGGATATAGGTGTTTCCCTGTTTGCAGTCCTGCGTTTGCGCAGCAGCGGGCTTTTGAGCGAAGCGAGTCCAATTAGCAACAAAGTACCTCTTTATTAAATGATGACTCTGATGGCGTTTTTCTAGGTCCTTATTGCAGAGTGGGAGAAGTGGCTGCCTACTGGCTAATGCAAAAGGTATTAAACCTTCTCGTGGCATCAGTTTAACGCGAGGTGATCTTGCTGTGCAGGCCGCTATTGGCCAGGGCAGGGTGTTTGCCTTAGGAAGAACGCCTTTGTGATGGATTGATATTCCCAGCAAAGGGCGATTAATGATCCGTTTTTCAGAAATATTGACGAAGGGCATGCGGTATTTTTTTTGTTTTGCCCTGAAAATGCAGCGCAGCGAGAGCCGGTTCAGGCAGTTGCCTCAAGTTGGTTAGTAAGCACAGTGCTACCAATATTCCCAGAGGATACTTTGACGAGCCCCGAATGATTTGAACTCACTATAAGTAGTTATCTAAAAGCAGTTTTTACTGAAAATTCGCCAAAGCAATAAATAATCACCATTAGGATCGATGAGTTTTACACCTTGGTGTTGTAACGAGACGTGAGCCGATTTTGCCGCGCCAAAACATTGGCCTATTCTGCCATATACAATCCTAACGCCCAAATAATAATGGCCGCTAAAGGCCAAACATCGCGAGTGACGCTAAGTTGCTGTCGCATTGAGTACTTTCGTGTGTGCCGTTGCTGAAACCTACCGTCATCCATTAGGCCATAGGTAGGCCGTTGAAAAAAAAGCGCCGGTGCCAGGGCCAATTTAAGGCCAAATCATAAAAACCAATACTGGTACCGATTAATCACGGCAAACTGCACATGAGTAAGAGAAAAACTGTACTTGGCAATAATAAGGTTGAAGCTTTTGCAAAAAGAAAAAGAAAATAGCCACGGCAATTAAATAATAGGCACTTGCTTTTTAGCAACTAGGGCCACTGTCTAGATAAGAGACTAATAGTGTCGCGAAGACGGCACGATTGCAGTCATTGCAATGGTAGCCACATATCCCGAAAGTGTCACTTGTCTTTTTTTAATAAAAGTGATAAGAACCGAGACTGTGCCTGCACAAAGCCTTGTAATTTATTGGTCGCGCAATGCCTCCGCTGGAGAAAGGCCTGCTTGCTAATAAGACGGGAACGCGTAATAGGGGCCGCCGCCGCCTGCAATCGCGTTCCGATCATTCCGGCAAAAACGGCGGCCCAGAAGAGCGCAAGATAATACCCAAAGAGAAATCTCCAAAAAATAACAAAATCCATTGCGTGTTGTTTCCTATTATAGAGGGAGGGTTCGGCGCGTTTTTTAGTAAGACCAAAAAAAGCCGCACCAAACAATGCGTTAGATGAGCTAATGAGTAGGAATGTTTAGAATGTCGTTACCCGACGATATTAAACACTTTGTTTGTATGTACGCCTTCAAGGGTAAGTCACTTGAATCCTGGTGTCAGCTCAAGCCCCAGTTTAGTGCGGCGCCATAAGAATGTCCTTCGGGCTGAAACGTGCCCCACTCCATGATTTATCAAATAATCGACTTCTACTTGGATAAAGCTGTATTGCCAAACAGTGTTGCCCAAGCTTCAGCTCTCGGAGTTGACTTTACGCAGCAAATGTATGGGTTAGCGTGCCGTGAGCTTGTTAGCAAAGCGACGGTGGGGAGCAAGGTTAAAGGCCAATGAAAGGGTAGTCTTGTTGAAGTTTTTCATGGTGAAGGCAATCCCAATGGCATGTCCTAATATTCACCTGGTAGTGGTTTTTTTGTCTGTTCCAAGCCTGCGCCAAGGTTTATCGAATGAAGGCGTAAGTTTAGTCATCGCTGATAAAGCCAGTTTACGAATAGGTCGTGATTTTTTCCCACCAAAAATATCTTAGCAAATGGTGCTTTGTGATTTTGTCGTCTAGATGTCAGGTGTAAACCCGAAGTACAGGGGCGGAGGATTCAGAAGGACTCGTCTTCTAATAAAGGACGAACACCGGAATGCTCCATACGCATCGGCTGGAGAGAGTGTTTTTTTGTAAAGTGATCGTTTTGGCCACTTTTTAAAATGTACTGGGTTTTCTTCTTCGGGAATCGCCACTCGTAGGGTTGCCCTTGTTATCACCATCGGTTGTGCCTAGTAGCCGTGTAGTGTTCACGATAAGGATTGCAAAAACGATACGCTTATAATCCGTGTTTTGCATAATAAATGCATTTAGAGTGCTGATATATGCTTAGGTACTACGATATGGCTTCCGCTTTTTATCATGCGAATGCCATATGGGGCTTTTTGCTCTAGTTTTTAGTTTTCGATAAATGATGATACCCAAGGCCCCTGCGGCGTTTACTAACGCTTTCGCGGTTATCTCGTTTGGGTTTCCCATTAGTTTAATGCTGATCTCTAGGCTTATAATGCCATTGAATTGTCGACACGCTTTGCTGAAGTGCAGGCGAGTGGAGCAAAAATAGAGGCGCCATTTTGTTGTGCGCTAAGAGCGTTGATCCAACGACTTAAGCGAGTCATCATTACCCAGCAATCTGAAGTACTCAAGCCTTGTGTTATATCGGGTCTTTTAGCGGGCTGTCAGTGCCGATTTTAACGCCTTTTTTGAGCCCAGCAGAGTATCTCGTTTCCCTAAGTTGTCGTAGAGAAACAAACCGATGCGTATTTAACCAAGCTGGGCGTAAATGAGGTCTAATGTGGCATTTGGAACGCATGGGCGTGCTAAGTTGAGGCGCTATTTTAAACAGAACTTACACGTCTGTTAATGCTTTTTCACAAGGCGAAAATTCGTAGTGTTCCAAATCGCGGTAAGCCACCGTGAATCAACTTACTGCTTTGACGGAGGTGGCGTGAGCCAAATCTCGCTTTCGCAAGGCCAAACATTCAAGGCCGCGTTCCTGCCCGCGTCAGCGGCGATTCGGTGGCCGTTAATGCCGCCGCCAACACCCCCACCACAAATAGGTCAAAATGGGAGTGATTCATGCAAAATAAGCCTCACGGTGTGATATAGCGAATGTGCATTGTCGCAATAATGGGAACATTTGAGGTTCGATATTAAAACCTCTATGTGGTCTCATGACAAATCGGCTTTGTAAGATTTTTTGGTGAATTATTTGAATCTTTTTGAATAAAAAGAGGCGGAAGTGGCAAACCTTAATTAAGCTGGTAGTGCTGTGCCCCAAGGGTTACTTGGCGTACAAAGCTCTAATCGTACTTTTGTGTTCTTTTCAATCATGTTTAATGATGCTTTTGGTGGGTTTGTTCCGTCGGTAAAAGTCTGTCCGACTTGTTTTTTTGGGGGAGATATTACCTAAGCGGACCCAACGGCGTTACGGCCGAATTTAGCGCTGTTCCGCGGCAAGAAAAACAGTACGAGAGTTATTGATAATACTGTTGTGCAACACGAACTTCTTGATAGTCGTAATCCAAAAGAGAACCGTCCATTTTGGGTGCCTATTCCCCATCTGATACCTATAATGCCAAAGTCCACTCGAAATTGAATTGATAAGTCGATGGTGGGCCTCTGCCATAAAGCCGCCATCACGAGAGCGAACCCCGTGCCACGCAGCAATGATGACGGTAAAGTCTTCTTTTCCGCTTAAATATAGCGCGAACGTTTTTAATGATTAGTATGAACTTTGTAGGCTTTGGTGATTCAATAATTCTCGGCGCAACCGTTTCGGTTGTTGTTACCTATATTGAAACAGGGAAGCAGGATTAGGGATTTTCACCAGCGGCAATTTTTTTAGCAATTTGTTCTTTTGCTGGAAGTTGTAATATTTGTCTGGTTGCTAAGCCACGTTGGTGGTGCTGGAATCGTAACTTGCGCCACCATGAATGTCGGCGTATTTTATCCGCTTTTAGCCAACTCATTGATATCTCTGCGAATGGTTTGCGGTGGTGACAGTAAATTGGCTGGCCACATTCATCAATTGTGACATAGCCCTTTTCTTTAACTATGGCGAACAATGTTGTCTTGGCGAGAGAGATTGACCCATATTGTTTTAATTCTCCTGAAAAAGGTTACTAACTGTGCTAAATGTGTAACACATTGGTTTTTTAATATGGATATTCGTATTTTGAAATATTCAATGTTTCAAAAAACAAAACAACATTAAGTCGCCCGAATTTTTGAGTGGCTTGTGACTTTCAAGAGAATTCCTTATGACGCATTATATTCTTTGCTATCGATCAAGGTACTACCAGTTTCTCGAAGCTATTTTATTTGACGAAAAAAGGCACGCGTGTCGGTCAATCTCAGCAAGAGTTCCCAGCAAATCTTTCCGGATGAACGGTTGGGTTGAGCATGATCCAGAAGATAATTTGGTTCGTCCTACCTTGGCTGTTTGTCGATCCGTTCTCAGAGGATACAGGGATCGATGCGCAAGCGATAGCAACCATAGGCATCAGCAAAAATCAGCGTGGAAACGACCATTCTATGGGATTACGGAAATGCGGGTAAGCCGTATATAACGCGATTTGTGGTGGCAAGCCGCGAACGAGTGGATTCTGCCATGCCTTAAGCGATCAGGGGTTTGGGTGAAAAGGTCCAAGAGAAAACAGGTCTTTAATCGATCCTTACTTCTCAGCCACAAAAATTCGTTTGGGATTTTAGATAACGTTGAAGGGGCTCGAGAAAAAAGCGCAGGCGGGTCGTTTTGCTTTGTACGGTGTGACAGCTTTTTGGTTGTGGCGATTAACCAAGGGTAAGTCTCATAAAACCGACGCGACAAATGCTGGCGTACGATGGCGTTTTTAATATTCATACGCAAGAGTGGGAGTGACGACTGATTCAGATTCTCGGTATACGGGGTGTTATTTTTTCCTGAAGTGATGGATTGCAGTGCTGATTTTGGTGTCATTGATGCTTCTGGTAGGTGCTATATTCCGGTGATGGTATTGCTGGTGATCACAGCGGCGTTGGTTGGACAAGCGTGTTTTACACCTGGCATGGTAAAAAGCACCTATGGTACTGGCTGTTTCTTGATTCTGAACGGGCGATAAGGCCATTCGATCAGACATAAGCTGCTGACACGGTTTGGTTATCGTTTAAATGGAAGTTACTTATGCTTAGAGAGGCAGTCATTTTTGTGGCTGGCGCCGCTATTCAATGGTTGCGTGATGGCTGAAGCTTTTTGCCTGATGTCTGAAAGAGACATCAGCGCTTAGCAAAGAAAGCTTTGGGAAATATGGATTCGGTTTATCTGTGTGCCTGCCCTTCTTTACTGGTTTTGGGTGCGCCCGTAATTGGAACGGCAGAATTCACGGGATGCGGCCATGATAGGGCTTTACTCGCGACAGGGTGCAGGTTAGTTTAGATTAGCGACAGTCTAACGGAGTGCAGTTTGGCGCTCTGTGCCTGTTGAGTCAAGGACTCAATAGAGAGACCTTGTTGGTGCGTATTGAAAGTCTGCACAAAAGATTGTGCGAGCCCGACATTCAAAAGAATTTCTTGAACGTGTAGCACTAGGTGATTATCAGTAATAAATGATCTATATTTAGTTCCATTGTTGATGGCCTGCAGCTCATCTTGAGCTGATTATTCCATTAGCAGAATTAACGGTAAAAAGCTGTTCTTGTCACACGGCAACAACCAGCTATACTGGTGCCTGCGACTTTTTCTGAGCGGTGTTACATGTCGGTTATAGCGGTCTTTAGACGAAAAATCAAGGTATAATTAAAGAGATATCTCGGGGGTACTTTCTGGCGCTCTTGCGTGGGTCCCATTAACTCGGAAGCGGATTATAGTGCTTCTTGACCACACGATTATGGAAGTACAGGCACGAGGAGTATAAATTGGTCCATCATAGGCTTGATGGGCAGAAACCGGGCGAGCTAGGGAGGCCGCCAGTATCCGGTACACGCGCGAGACCCTAACGCCTACTTTACGATTTGGATGAGACCCCGCCGTCATGTCATTGTCGATAGCGGCAATTGTGTCCTACATTAGCGTGATAGCTATTGTTGAAGACGGTTATGAGATATCAAAGGCTGTGTGTGAAGTTCCAGATGGAGTGATTTATGAACATGTTCTGCGGGTGACAGTCCTACTCTACTTATGCCATGAGAGACTCGGCGCTGAATAGACCCGTTTAAGCTGACGGACATGCCTGTTGTGGTGTAATCTAATCTTCTAAATGAAATGGTGAGACTGGCTGCTGGACGCTGCGCGGTGTCGTTACGACTTACGCCGGCAACGATCAACGTTTGCACAATCGTGCGTTATAATTCGAATTCGTGTAGGTGCCGCTCAGAGAGTGCCTCATCGACCTGGATTCGAGATTGACGCAGTCATGTGTTGAATTGACGATTGTGGAAATAAATAGATTCGGTTACACGAATGATAAGGATAAAAGGCAAGCATTGAGGTCTTTGTCCTTTTATTTTCTGATGTTATATCTGCGTCTGCTATGGCTCTAACACGTATTATGTCGCTCGAGAATTCGCGGACCGAACTAACATGTATCCTTGCGCTATCAAGAGGGTGTGGTCGTTTGGCAACTAATGGCGCACAGCTATACCGACACTTGATCCCACAGCCGAGTAATTTCAGCCACGCCCAATAAGCCGTAAGCTCTTATAGAGGTGCGTAAACAGCCTTATATATAAGTCCTCAAGCTACATGCGACCTTTCGAGATGTTCTCTCACTAGAACAATCACTATGACATTCCCACGTCTTGCCAACTCGCTCAATCTCGATTGGGAGGCGTGACTGCGCGCTCTATAGTAATTCTTACATCTTCTTTTAATGCCCGCTTGTGTCCCGTTCGTTACCGTCCACTGCTTTTCCTATTTATTCCAATGCTTTGTCTATGTGCTTTGCTGATAAAGACCAGTTAAAGGTAGGGATATGAGCATACCCAGGTTTACATTTCTGTACTTGTGGGTGTGGTCGCCCATTAGGCGAATAATGAGGTGGAATCTTCTGGCATTGATTCTCGTGGCTGTATCTGTTGGAGTTTGATTGCTGGTGCTCGCATGTCGTATCACGTGTTTGAGAAAGTTTTGGGTTGCCATCTGTAGGTCCGTTCATTAACTGCTGCGAATCTCAGCAAGAGCTGCGCAAGAGTTTTTTTTTTGTATCCATTTCCGTCAGCAGCCTGTCCATTGTATTATAGTCTTCGCACTTGGAATTTCTTTGCTTGCGAGAGATAGTTGCTTCTTGTTCTGAGAGACGTTGCTCGACGGTTCATGTACGAACACAATAGCATCCTCTGTTGGTTGGTGTAACATTCATATGGCGATTATCGATTAGCCGTCTTTTTCATTGTTGCCACTCATAACGATTCACAGCGGAGAAGAGCGAGCTCACTCGTTCCAGGAGAGATCTCTGGTCTATTCTTTCTGTCACAGTGTGTATTCTTACGTGAGCGCGCATTTGTCTACATGGGACGGAGGGCATAACACCTGAGGTGATTACCCGACAACACTCCAGCCTTTCTCATTCAATTGAGAGTAAAGGGATCTTCACTATTAGAGTGAAGTTGTTCGTAACGGTAAGTTGTTCTCTTCGATGTACAATACAGAGATTACAGTCGCATACGAAGTCCAGCCTATTATGGTTGCTCCGATAGTTTCTGTTATCTCTGGGCCAACGAGGGCAGACGTTGTTCTTATATAAAGAATGCGAATTATGTACGCGCTTTTTACTCCGCTGCCTGCATCAACAGACAAGTTTTAAGCAGCACCACTATTCGTCTTATATCTGGCCACCTAAACAATGCTCATAACTTCTACTTACTGATACAATGACGCAGTACGCTCAGAGCTTTGTCGCCCTGATTACCCGCCGTGAAGTAGTTCGCGCCATGTTAGCAGTAGCATCTAGTTTGTCATGTTGTACATGGGCAGAGAGTGCCCTGCCCTAATTCTTTTAGTGCAGCATCCCAGTGTTCATTATAATTATAGAGTCATGGCTAGGTCGTATCTCGAATCAGAAATCGAATTGGCTAACGCGCGGTAATAACTGAACGTCATTAGCTACCTAGGAGAAGATATAAGCTCGATTGATTGGCTCTCTAGTGCTTTCGAGAGTATGTAAGCGTACAAAAGTCTTCGATCCTGGTGTTTTGGGTAAAGAAAGTCTGCCCACACCCAGTAGAGAAACCCCCTTCATATTAGGTGAATGAGGTTTGGGTTGGCTGGTGGAAGAACGTGAGCTTCTTAAAATAAATTTTGTCGTTTGGCATGCTTGGGCTATAGTTTATACCTATACGCCAATCGAGTTTTTCCCGTGATGACGATCGTATCACCGTTTTCTTAAAAATTGGCGATCGGCGGTTTGCGTTTAATGTGGAAATCGCTAATGAAGATTGCACATAAGCATACAATGTTTTCAAATCTGTGTTTTGAAATCGTCCCGCCGACAATCCAACCTAAACGCGAAAACCCAGGTGGCGATGCTTTTTAGAAAAAAGAAGCTGCAATAATATAACCGTGTTAAGTTTGTCGTCTGCTTTGAGGGATCGTCTCGCGCTTGTCCTTGTAGTGAGTTCGCCAACACGTCATCTCAATCAGTGTGAAGTTATGTTGTACGGATTGGTCGATAATCGCTGTACTTGCCTGGTGGCTGAGTGTGGCACCAATCGTGGTTTTGATTATTGGGTGTGACAATGCCAAGGCTTAATAAATCCCACTTTGTGGGCGGCTTTTTTCTAATAAATCTAATCTATGCCGTCTTCAGCGAGCAGGGGAATTTCAATGGCTTTTTAAGTTGAGTATTGTCGATGGCTTGTAAGACGCCATGATAAGCAGGGCTTTTCTATGGCGATGGTGTCGCCAGCCTTGGCAACGGCTTGGTAATGACAACATTAAGGCATTTTGACAGCCGAGTGGATGGTGGATGTCCACGGGTTGTGTTGAACAGCCCCGGCTGCTAGCATTCGGAAAATGGCTATTTTGACGGCGTAAGCTCAATGACCGGGCGGTAAACCTCGGTAAGCGCACAGATTTCTGGCTCTAAACGCATAAGTCGGACCAACAGAGCGCTGTAGTTTGTCGTATGCGGCAGGAATTGGCTTTTTGGAATGGCCGCAACCAAAATTTGAATGATATTGTCGTCTTGTGACGCGTGCAGTCAACGTCTTAAAAGCGCAATGATGGTGCCATCATTTTGAAGTAGGTTCAATTTTTGCAACTCGGTTGGCTGTAGTTTGAAATTTTCTTGACGAAATAGCCTTTTTGACGGTCCGTGCTTTAATGACGCCTCTGTCTTCCAGTAAACTATAGGCTTGTCACAAGTGGCAAAACTGACTTCCCATTTGTTTACTAGACTTTTCGAACTGAGGATATCTTTGCGCCTGGTAAGAAAATACCTTCATGAAACTTGTGTTTCAATTTGGTTGGCGATTTTTTCGTATAAGGGCAAATCCATAAAGCCGCAATTCGAATTCATTAAAGAGAGAGGCCATCTCCAGATGTGGTTGAAGAAATCTAATGTGGATGCAGCAGGGCGACGTTTATAGATTTTTACTTTCCATGCCATTTGACGTTGAATGATGCATCAATTGTTTGTAAATAAAGTTGTTATTGGTTTTCCTGTATGATTTGGTTTTTGTTTTCAATAAATGTGAGTGTCTTTCAGTAGAATAGGCACATAGAGAGCTTAGAGTAGAAATTAAATTTAGAGGTCGATTATGTCGTTGTCCGTTATTCAAAGGATTTTTATTTGGGTTTTAGTATTCTACTACTGCCTTTTATTGATGATTGCTGCATCAGGTTTTGTTTGCATTTAATAAAATAGAGATGACTGAATATTGTTACGGGAAAGTAGGCCACCATTTCGTCTACTAGTAATGCCTTTAAAAGACGAATTGAGTTTAGCTAATGCCGCTGTTTTACAGTTTTAACTGAAAGTAAGAAACCGATTCGCTTAGAAAGTTTTATCTGAATCGTTTTTCACCTGCATAAACAAGAGTTAGTGAGGTGTCTAATCAACTGTCTGTTCAGCTTCAAGACCTCCTGAAATGAATCAGGCGTTGGAAATATCACGCAGAAGTTGAGCATTTCTTTGGTTTATATCCGATATCGCCTTTCTAATCACAAAAAAATGCTAGAGCTAACAAAGCTGTAGTACCAGATGAAAAACTTGATTTGAAGATGCGAATCAATTTTTAAACGTTGAAGATTTGGGCATGTTAGAGACGGATGGCGATACGTTCAGAAGTTCAGTTTGCCGCTTTTTCCCCTCCCCCCCCTTTCCCTCCCCCCTCTTTTTTTTTCCCTTTCTTCTTTCCTGACCCTTTCTTCCCTTTTTCCTTCCTCCCTTTTTCCCTTTCCTTTTTCGTCTTTTCCCCTTTGTCCTATATGCAAGCCAATACAAAGCCTACAAGTTACAGTAAACGATAATTTTGTGTCGTAGGTTTGGAAAAGAGCAGGCATTTCGCGATGAAATGCATCTATAATTACGGTTTGAAGGATATGAAGAATCGTTTTAAAAGATGACAACATCAATGATCTGGTTTAATGAGAAATTGAGATGGTGTTGTTTCAGATGAAAGTGTGGTGCGAAACATATGAAAAGTGCTCGTTAGTTCAAGATCTGAAAAGGGGTTTTTTTTTTTTTGGGGGCTAAGCAGTTGTCCAGACAGCATGGAAGGTCGTGATACATCGGTACAGGAAGCTATTGTCCGCGACAAACGCAAATGGGTGGGAAAGCAAAAGCTGAAGCGAGCGCCGCAGCCGACTTATCGACGCTTATTATTGGAATGTGCTTGTGGGTATCGATTGTGATTGCTGTGGCGGTGGCTTTGTGGGTTTAGCCGAAGTATTCGTCACCGTTAAAAGAAGTGATGACTGTCTTGGGTAAAATATCGGATGGTGATTTCACTCAGCGTAGTAACGTCCAAACCAAAGATGAGTTTGGTGAGTTTATCGAATTGGGTCAATGGCTGGTTGCTAAACACAAAGGTGATGTCTGAAATAGACCAAGTCTCTAATAATTCTGAAATCTGCCGTCAGTAATGTTCGCTTAGCAGCGAACTCTAAACGATTGATGAATAGCGCAGAATGACAAACGACGCGAGTGGCATATCCATGTCTGAAATGGTTTCCGCATAGATCAAGTGGCGAAAAGTTCAAGAGGTTATTTTGTTCACCCAAATTCAATCTGTTGACGCAAGAGCCATCAGAACCGCGCTTTGATGATCAATATCAAAAAATGGAGCCTCCTTGCAAAATTGAGAGTCCTACCGAGGTCGTTTAACCAGCTTGATGAGCACTCTAAGAACTCGATCGTTCCCTGGATGTGATCAAGCAATTGCAGGAGCAAACGAATTTATTGGCATTAAATGCGGCCATCGAAGCGGCGCGTGCTGGTGAGCAAGGTCGAAGGGTTCTGTGGTGGCGATGAGGTTTCCGTACCCTAGCAACTCGCACACACAGTTCTACCGAAGAAATACAGGCGTTAATTGTTCAATTAACAAAAAGGCGGTGACGAAAACGGTTGGCAGTAATGGAAGAAAGCCGTAAGAGTGCTAATTGCCAGTGTTGAAGAGGCTCGTACAGTTGGATTGTCGTTAGCTGAATTCAAAGCAGCATGGCAGAGAACGTGATTTTGAGTACGCAATATAGCGGCAGCGGCCTGAAGAACAGTCTGCGGTTTCGCAGAGTTTAAGCTGAATGTGCTTGAATATCTGAGATGTCTGAACAAGCGCATTGTTCGATCAAAAGTGAAGAGCGACAGTGAAGGCTTGTCAAAGTTAGGCGTCTCATCAG
>Ga0163217_1086323_pt1 | contig 13065 bp, 8 predicted proteins | sample SynspAceP_FD_185933 | JGI IMG/M metagenome (GOLD analysis project Ga0163217, IMG submission 185933) | Saline lake microbial communities from Ace Lake in Antarctica - Synechococcus sp. Ace-P (PacBio error correction) | ecosystem: Environmental > Aquatic > Non-marine Saline and Alkaline > Saline ...
CACAAAGAGAGAGATGAACTTTGTAGTTTAAAGCCCTCTTGGTATCTGCTTGGCAATACTTTTATAGAACTTGCTAAAAAGCAGGGGTTTTAATAGTTATACAAGAATTGTCCCCATCTTTCTGAAATAAAAGGAGGAAGGAAAAAAATATCCATGGCTTTAGCAAAATTTGTTGAATAGTTTTTTTGGATAGTATAAAAAAAATACAGCGGTAATTTAGAATCCCAAACTTTCCCCCTTGAAAAATTGCTTTTACGGGCAACCTCAGCCTATAGCAAAGCTTAATAGTTCCTTCCAGAATTAATTGACAAGCGAATACGATACTTTCTTTCCGATTTTGTTTTGGGTTGGATTCCTTTATTGTCAGGGAGAAGGTACAATTGTGGAGGTTTGGTAAGTAAAAAAAAACCAGAAGGCGTGTTTGGATAAACTTTGAAAAGTTTAATTAAATGAAAAATTTGATGAAAATAGGGGGGATGAAAAGATATTCAGAGAATTCTTGGAGAAGTTCAGAAATAAAAAGGAACTTGTTTGATTTTTTGAGGAGATTGATTCGTATTATAAAAATTTTGCACGCGCACTTATCTCTTTTAACTACATATCTTTTTCACGAAATTAGTTTATAGTTCAACAATCCGATTTTTAGGACTAAGGATAATCTAGAAATCAGAGGCTTAGGAAATTAAAATTAAGCTGTTTCTTTTTATATGTTATCTCGAGGTTATCAGGTGATTAGACCCATTATTTTAATGAATGAAATTCTTATCATTCCAAAGGCTTTCAGAATCTTACTTTTGCTTAAAAAATCTTCAACTCCAAGTAAAATCAAAACATCGGTAATTGAAAAGGGGTTTCGAAATTTCCTTAAGCATAAATGGGATTTGTAAGGCAATTTGTTTATTCAATGATTGGATGAATTCTAATAAGAATGTAAAAGGATTATTTTCTGATGGCAGAAGTTAAAGGCATTTTGGATGACGAAAGAGTTTCATAGTCAACCGAATTTTACAAGAATGGACCTAAATATCGGAATAGTCACTATGAATTATTTTAACCATGGAAGCAAAAAACTAAACGTTCACAAGCATTAAAGGCTAAAGATTTCCAAAACTTATTTAACAGGAAATACACACCTTTAGTCAAATTTTTAAAGGATGTTACCAAAAAACCCCATTAGAAACCTTAGATTGTATACGCGGACGTTCTTTCAAAAAGAACAAGTATTTAGGGAAAAGGTTGATAAGCAAATTATAGAAAGGCAATTTATTTAATGTGCTAAACAATTTATATTCACTTAGAAGATTTTCTAATCCGGAAATAAATGAAAAGGAAATTAGGTATATTAAAGGTTGAAATTGAAACAACTACAAAGAAAGTTTAGTAAATTGATAATTTTTTTTTGCAGACAAGAAAATTTATAGATTACGAGCTGAAAAATTTCAAATTGCAAATTGACGGCGTGAAATATTTAAAACCTACACAAGAATCAAAACAATTAAAAAACACTGGAGCTTTATTAACACGTTGTAAGGAAAGAATGCAATGGGCCCATCATAATCATCATAGTTAATTTTTCAGCTTCCCTTTAAAAGATTCCCATTTGGTTCCTGTTCGAACTTATCCTGAATTTAAAGGTATATATTAATGCCTCAACATTTGTATTGCCAATTCCCAGTATACAAATCAAAAGGAATTAGAGAATTAGAGCTTCAATTTGATAAGTTAAATTTTATTAACTAAATTTATAAAAGCAATTGGAGCTGAATTAACAAGAAATACAGATTTAAAAAGAAGAATCTAAAGAATAATGATTTTTAGGTCATTAGAAATTATAGCATTTTCACGGCAATAGTTACTTTTGTATCGGCATCTATTCCTGGTTTTCAATTCATCGATTCTTTTTGGAAAGCAATTTATTTTTATCAGTTTCTGGGAGCCTACTATCTACAATGGTACTTGTTTTGGTTATTAATGAAACGAGGTAGCTCAAAGCCTTTGTCACAAATTGGATAGCCTCTTCTAAGCTTAATTGTTTTAATTATTGTTGTGTTGTCCAGTTCTATTTAGTCTCTAAAGTGCCTAACTAGGTATTCAAAAATCCAAATCTTTTATCTATATATAGTTATACTTAGTTTTAAATTTTTCATGTAATTAATAAATTATCAATCACTTCTCACTACAACTTTCCTTCATCCCAATATTTCTTAGGATTTTTATAAAATTTCGGCCCCTTGGTGTTTCCTAAAAACCTTAAAACGCTGTTGAAATTTAAATGTTGTCATTTTTATTGACTCATCAAGCATTGGTGCGCTCAGTGTAGGTTTATCTAATTTCCATATCTTAATATCTGCCTGAAACTCTTCTTATCCATTTTCAGCTCCAATTAAAAAATTGCTCTCATGTGATTTTGTTCTATATCATGATTAATCACAAGAAACACCAGATTTATTTTGAGAATATCTTGGCGAATGTTCCTTTTAAAATCGCTTGAATAGATGGAGTTCATTGTATAATACATAATCCTGGTGGATGGGTACATGAAATTATAATTTTTAGGGTCATATAATCATTAATTTCTCCTTTTGATTTCTTATTATTCATCAGCGGTTATCACAGGTGATAAACTACAATTCGTCTTTTGGCAACTCTATTTAATTTGCGATACCATCATTAACTTTAGCTTAATAAGTTCTTATTGATTTTTAAATGAATTTTGCAACGCATGATTTTTCTTATTTCTTTTTTCGTCAATGCCTTCACCGAATATCAGAATATAGTATAATTTGATCTGCTCATGTTTAGAAATTTTAGGAAGTTCTAACACCAATGAAACACAAAGACGAAATGATTTTGGCTCGTAACTCCTTCTGGTAAAAACAGTATTTTCTTCCTCTTTAGCAAATTCTAAAATTTCTGCAAGCTTCCATCAACGTGTTTAGCATAAAATTTTTCAATAAAGTTGTCCTTTTCCTTCACCTAATTTCGGTAAATCAATAAATTATCTTTCAGCACAGATGTTTTTGACATTAATAAGGAATTATATTTTCCATGTTTTATTCTGCTTAAACATACCATTCTTTTTTTCTGAATTCAAAACCCTCTGAGATAAGATTGGAGGAATAATATGTTGATTTTTACTTTACTCTATGCATCTTAAATTTTCTCCCTCAAAACTCATAAAAGTAATTGCATTAACTGCTTACTTTGTTTTTGGGTTTTGATTCTTTTTGCCTCCTATACTTGAAGTACTTTTATATCTATAATTAATAATCTCACTGATAATATACTGAATAACTTTACAATAATCAGGCAAAGGAACATACAAATCATTCTCTTGGTGTTTATCTTCTTCCTTTATCATCATTTATGTCAACGTTTAACATACTTCTGCAAAAATGCGATGGATTAAATGTTTTCACACTTCTGTGTGTTCATATTGTAACATTTGTATCCATCCACAATAGGCAAACATCAGCCAATAAATATGAGGTTTTCTTTTGAAAGCGTTCTTTATAACGGTTTGAAATAGGTACTGTCCGAAATCCATTTTTATATAAATTCGCATAGAAATATTTTTGGATTAGAAGATTTTTTTGATTTTAAAATAATAAATCCATCAGACTCCCCAAATCTTCTTCATTTACTGAATTTACATATCAAATAATTCTTTATCATTCTTCTTTCGGTATGTGAAACGATTTACCATCATTATCCTGATGTAGGCGCCTTTATCTAAATGAACGATAACTTCATATTACTTGTAGTGCCATTTCAAAATAATACGAGTACGACCATCCTTTCTAAGCCTACCACCTGTAGGCAAGCGAAACATTTCGGGTTTTCATAATCCACGCTTTCGCAATAATAATAGTAACACCATTCAAAATATAATAAGACCAGCTTTAGATTCTTATCTGCATTCTCGTAAGTAATAACTTTCTGCTACTTCTCTTAAAATTCTTTAATGTACATTTTTTTTAAACTTAGTCTCATAGGCAGAAATCTTATCCTTCATGCCTTTTCTTTTTTGCTGTGAAGTCTGTTTCTGCTCTTCTGAAGCACTCCTTTACATTTTTTTAATTTAAAAATAGAACAAAGTCTTCATCTGGTGGTCTAAAATTCCTAATCATCATCGTTTAAAAATAATCTGCTACTGATTTCACATCTCTTTTAGTATTTAAAATATTATGCGAATCATAAGGTTTTAATATTTCTACTTTTTAGCATCTTTTCTTAATGCTTTAATCTTTGATAGCAGTTTAAATACAGTAACATTTGTTTGCTTCTGGTTCACGATTATTTTTTTCAAAAAGGCATTAATATCTTGGAACGTATTCAATAAGCGTTCATCTTTCAGTTTTTATATTAGAGTTTTGGGTTAAAGAATCTAAAATTCCAAACTCATACATCATAAATATATCTTTAATGTTTTTCTTTTTACTCATTTGGCTTGGCCTTTAACGCTTTTGCTCTTTTAAAATATTATTGCCTCTGCTAAACGCTTTCCTTGGTGGGTCGAAAGATGATACTTGGTTGTCCCTGTTTTTTGCTATCACCAGTTTTTTATGCTTGGGCCACAATATAATTGGCTCCTCTTCAGTCATTTGTATTTCGTGCATCTATTTGTTTCTTGATAGCTTAAATATGAGCTGTTACCTGATTTAGATAGTATTTCAAAATGCCTTTTAATGGGTTTGATTGTATCTATCAATCAATATTAATATCTCAATATTTTAAAACTATCTGCCTGTCGAAGAAACGCTTATCTCCAACTTCTTCAAATAGTTCCATTTTACATTAACAGAATCTACAACAATATGTTGGGCGTAAGCTTCGCTATCTTCATCTGATAAGTCTGGATAGGTTCCTTTGGATGATTTTAGGTATCAATACTTAATTAATCACTTCAGGAATCTAACTTACCAGGCTTGCTTTTTATCATCTGCTGGTCTTGCATTTTTTTGCTTTAAGTCATTCAAATCACTTTTCAAATAATAATCTTTTGCTCTTTGTGAACTGTAAGCTAAAGCCATTTATATTTGATAGTATTTTTCATCAACTCTTCTGATCATCAACTTCTCATCTTCTTCTGGGATTTGGGTTTAATTTAAAATTAGGTTGCTAGTACCTGCTCCATTAATAATGAAGCAGTATAGCTTTAAGCATATTATTACTGATAGTTTTAAAACTAAATCATCTTCTGCATCTGGTTGTGTAATTAAATGTGACTTGAGAAGTGTTTAATTTTCACTGTCTCTTGTGCTCTGCCCAATAATGAATAATCTCTGTTAAAGAACCTCTATAGCCTAACGGTTACTGCGTGTTCGCATATGGCCAATCAAAACTCTTTGGCCATCCCTAAAGCAATGATAATATCTAATTCATCTACGCTTTTTACTTACGCAAATATTCTTGTATTTGGTTCTCTCTCTTTTTGAACATCATAACTAAATCTGCTATTTTTAAAAGCTACTACCTGTTTTTTTTGCTCCTTACAAAATTAACATTTAGTGTTAGGGTCTTGATTTCTAGTACACCTAAACCATCCATAATCCTTGCAACCTTCCTGTTCTTATCTTTTCAGATTCAACCTGAGTTTACGCTTGTATATGAAATTAATCGTTTTTTTTTGCTTTCATCTAATACTCCTGAATACGCAGAAGTCATATTACCCTTGATAGAGTGAAACCAATACCTTAATGATTTAAATAATTATAGCACATTTTAGTTGTTGGTAGTAATCATCATTTTTAACCCTAGTAAACTTCGCCTCATCTTCTGGTAATAAATACGGCAACGGGAATCTCTCTAAAAAAAGAGCCTGTCATTGCTTACAACGTGAGCAAAGATTTTTCCATTTACACTACTTAATACTAAAACCAAATTATTACTCCATCACAGATACGTTGAGAATTCATCTATTGCCAGTAAACAATCATTTAGTTGTTTTTCGTCTATGGCACAAAAGCAAAAACGCAACGTAGCGGTGTGTACAGATTTAGTATTTTTTCATTACTTTCTAAAAAATTTAAAAACGCAGTTACTTTACTTTTTTCTACACCAGGTGTGCATAAATTAATATCGTGGATTAGGTTCCGCAATTCGCAAAAAACCATGCTTCTTTAATTATGTTTTTTAGCAAACGAGTTTATACCAATAGACTTTCAGGAACGGCGACAATTACTTTTTTAATATTGATTTATTAATTTATCTAAACAATAAACATTAATGCACGAAGATTTACCAGAAAGCTGGTGGTGCTTTAATTAATAAAATATTGGCGCAGTTACGAGCCTCAATGCTTTTTGTGCATTCTCTCTATACCATATTCGTGGTGGTTTTGCTTTTACCTGTTTTGTTGGTAATTTTTTACGTGTCTTATTTGGCATAAATTAGGCCTTTCTTTTTACGGGTTTCTTTTTGGTTTTTCAAATAGGGTTACTTTTGTAATCTCTTTTTTTCATATTCTTTAAAAAGATATTCTAACCGTTCGGTATCAACTCTCAATGGTTTTTATCGATAACAAACGTTCTATTGCTAAATCTACATTGATGAATGGCTCTTTTACCCTTTAGGCATTTTCTGCATCATATTATTGTGCTAAAGTTTTATATTTGAATGTTTTTCTCTTTGTTCTATTACTTCCAAAACGTGCAGATTAATTTGTTTCTTTTGTTTTTGGTGTAATTCAGGAAATGCGAAAACGAGTTTTTGGTAACGACCCTCAGAAGTATAACGAATACGATTTTTCTATTTTTTCAGCAACTGCTTCAACCCAAACATTATGTATTTTGGGAACATAAAAGGCCAAATACAAATGTTTTCAGTCAATATATGACAATTAGCTGAGTTTAAAATAATAAGCATCCTTTTCTATAAAAATCAATAGGAAAATATATTCGAGCCTCTGATGAAACAACAGGAATTATTATTTGACTATTTACTGGCTTCTTTGTTTTTGGAATAAATCGATATGAAAAAATTAACAAATACCGTTCTAATGTGTTTGCCTTTAGTACGTACATTCCCTAACTAAGTCTATTTTAGTTTTTAGAATTTCAAATCTTTCAAGCTCTTCAACTTGCTCCTTCCTTTATCCAAATACACCAACGTTTCGATATTATTTAAAAATTCTTTGGAACCTGTTAACTTTCTAAATCGAATTTAATGAACCCGGATTATTTTTAAAGAAATATTTCTTTTTCTGTTTTATGATAAAATATAATGACCTCCTTCCCTAGCTGATTTCACCTTCCATTTTTGGTATTTTCGAAAAGAACATTACCTCTCTTTTGAAATAAGTATTGTATTACCAATGATTAGGATATAGGATTTATTATTATCTCTGATATTTTTTTATCATTAGAGTAATAATGCTTTCTTTTCATTGTTGTTTTGAATAAGCCTATAATTATACTGTACACACCTGCATTACCTTTTGGCATTTAGTCCATTTAATATCTTTAAATGCAAAAAATATTTCCAATTCATATGACAATATTTTAGGCCAAAGCATTTCTAACTTGTGTGCCTGACAGATGAAAATTGTTGAAACAAAGGCAAATTTACTTTTAACTTGTATTTGTATACTTGGCAGCAGCGTATCATAAAACCAAATAGATAATGTAGTCCGAGATTTTTTGTAGTTTTTTCTCCATAAAACCCGCAAAATCCAATCTTCCTTTATCTCTTTTTCCTGATTTTCTTTTGTCCAAAATAAGGTGGTTGCCCTAAAATATATATTTTCATCATTTTCATTTTTAGACAAGTATCTTCCCAGTTCAAACGTGTGGCCATTGCCATGTGTTAATATTACGTTTTTTGCTTCTTTTAATGGTAAAATAGGCCTTAGCTCTACCAAAATCGTGCATTCATCACAAAAATTTGTTCATTTGAGTTCTGCAACCATAAAGACAAACATTCCATTCGTGGCAAAATTCAATCTAACTCAAACCCGTAAAAATTGTGAGAGTTTTATTTGGGTAAACCATATCTTCAATTGTTTACTCTTAAAATTCATTTTAAGCCTGTGTGCGTTTGGACCTAAATTCATGCCATCTTTTGTAAAATGTATTTTTGGCTTGGCTTTGCATTATTAAATATCCTGTTGTCCCTAAACTACTAATCTCTTTTATAATCTTAATTTCCAGTTTTCTTAGTTCTTTATAAGCAATAATCTAAAATGTACGCTTTCCGCAGCAGGATCAAAAATTTTAAGTTTCGATATTCTAAATATTAATTCACGTAGCTTTCTATCATATCCTCTTTGTTTTTCAAACTCTTCTACAACTGATTTAAAAATAAAGGTTCAATAACCTTCATAATATTTGGCAACGGAGTATAGTGGCAATACCTAAACCAAACTACGATACGCAGGGTTACCACTGCCTGTATCATGAGCCAAATATATCTGGGTGATTTTTCGCTCCATCTAAATCGCCACACTCAATAATTATTTTGCGAGCTTCTTTAGTAACTGCGGTGACCTATTGGTATCTCTAAATAACAATTTACGTAAGGAAAGTCCATGAAATGTGATGCTTCTTTACTGTTATCTTTTGTTTAAGAACTTGAAAAGCCTACTAAAACGTAATGTATATCTCGCTTCCATCTTTTTTGATATGTTGCCTCTAGGTATTGTAAACAGTCCCTCATTTGGAAATGATATCTGTGGTCCTTCTGCGAAAAACAAAACACAAACGAGATAAGAAAAATAATTTAAGTTTTATGCCACCATCACCCTAAATGTTGGATTTCCATTTTACTAAAATATCATAGAGCTTCGCCATTTTGTATGACGCTTTTTCTTCTGCATAATCTCATTCTTGAGCGTATTTCTCTTGTCCGCCCATGGTAAGAAGCCAAAATGTTATGAATTTCAAGATAGGTGTATCTACCGTTAATCCTGTTTCTTATATCTTTAGCTAATTAATGTTTTTGTAATCTGTTAAACAAACTATTAAAAGCGTGGATTGTGCTTTAAGGATCTGTGGTCCTTTGTTAAGTCATCAATAATCTCAAGTATGAACCTTTTTAACTTCTAAAAGCATTTTACTTTTGTAAAGTACTTCCCTTCTATTTGATAATTAAAGTCACCTCTTTTTTTAAACTGTAATGGGTTGTTTTTTTTGAAATGCATAAGCTTGCCCAATAAAATTGGAATATAAATTCCTCTTTATAGAAATTCTCAACTAATGCTGCAACGTTTTTCTATTGAGATGCGTTCTATTTTTAATGATTACGTTATTCTACTATACCCTTTTAATTCACTTAAATTCCTTGAACTTCTTGAGAGAATTTTTCATATTCAAAGCAAGATTAATCTCGGTGGTATTTGCTTTGTTTTTCAAGTATGGCATCTTCCTAAAAATGTTCATATGGTTTCGTGTAATTTTTTATTAGAGGCTAAAATTGGTTTCATTTTCTTTCCTAAAATTCTAGCGCTGGCGGTAGTCATTTCAAAATTATCATCAAAAAGGATCTAAATGCCTTTTTCATAGGCTCGCTTCATAGAAATGCAGCCATAATTTAATAGTAAGGAAATGTCTTCTAAATCTTTATTCCTATCTTTTATCACTCCAAGAAACTAATTTAAGTAATCTATAAGCCACTAACAGGAGTTGGTGGTAATGAAAAAACCAGCTTCATCAATTTAGTACCCTCCTCGCTGTTCACCTACTTCTTTAAAACTAAAAACGGATAATGAACATCACGATATAAAGTCACAGTATAGTCTTTTCTATTTTTCCATAGGGTAGTAGGTCTAATATGGATTAGTTTGTCAAAATTAGCCTGTAAGCTTCACTAGTTTTTTTAAATCCTTTATGGCCATAATTCCAATTAAGCCGTATATCATTTTTTTCAAATCAGACCATTATTGCGAAATCATGTCTGCTGTATTTCGAAGTAGGTTTTAATACCCATTTTTATCATAAATGTAGCATCTCTTGCATTTGCACCAATTAAGTAATACTTGATAATTGTAAGACAGTAATACTTCTTCCAAATTTTTGGTAGACTTCAACCTGAATTTTGCAAACGAATCATCTTTATAAGTTGGGTTTGATAATACTCATCAAAAAATTAATCTAGCGGTTTCTAGTTTTCTGTCATTGCCACGTAAATACTAAGTTTCGGCGTATATTAATAATGTATTTACAGGGATTTTTACCATAGTTAGTCCTGAAATCAATACTTTTTTGGTTTCCAAAAGGTTGTAACACTTATATTGCCGTCACTATCTGGTACATTTTAAAATGTCTCAATTAAATTTCTTTCTCTGTTGTAAATAGAGAGTAGTTGTGAAGGTTTTTTAAATAATTGTAATAAGTTTTTGCGCCATATCTCCTCCCCAGCAGCTTTCTATCCGGGAATCGTTTCATTATTTTAAATTGCTCGGAATTTATAATATATAGTTGCCCTCTTTTGGAGCAGGTAAGATTTTTCATTAACTAAAGTACTCAAACCACTTCTCTAGTAATTCTCTCGTCTCACATTGATATTTTTTTTCAGTGTTTGTTTAACGCAAATCTTCATTCAAACGACCCGTTTAATTGTTTTACTCACACTACTAATGATACTTTTTGCTTTATTTCAGCTAAATGTCGGTAGGTGGCATTTATTAGTTCAGGATTTTGAAGTAAATGAAATAGTATTTGCCCTCTGATGAGTGAAAACTCTGAATATTCTTGTTATACTGGTTGCGTTGTTTTTTTCAACGTATAGTTTAAGGTTGTCAAGATTTAAAAAGGCTATTGCCAAAACTATCTATATAATTTATTTTTTTGGCTTTTAATGTCTTTTAGCTTTAGGAGTTTTAATGTATTTTGATGCTACAAAACAGGAAGTTCTTGAACGTTCTAAGTTTTTCAAAATGGAAATATTTTGTGGTCTTACTTCGTTTTTAAACTCTACAATACCTGCTCGCATCTATGGAAATAAATTTTTTTCGCCGTAATTTAATATTTTCTAATAGAATACTTCGGTATTAAAACCAGGGCTTCAAAAAAATCATTTAAGTAAATTGTACTTCGCCATTTTGTTCAATTATGTTTTACATGTTCATGTAACATGAACAATCAAATATAATGAAAATAACGTATTAAGATGGGAAAATCGCATTACGTAGACAAGAATTATATGATGGGTCTGGAAACCAAACTATGGCAAACTTGCTAAGAAGTTTAAAATAGAACAGCATAAGCTTAGGAAATTAGTATAGAAAAATAAAATACCACACCGAATAAGGGTTATTGTCAAAAATTAGAATTTCAAATAAAAAGTAAATAAAACTCCCCTTTCAAAATAGAAATAGCAATTCACTAATATATAAGAGGCTAGAAAATTTAAGACTGCTTACCATAAGCGAGCTTTTGAACTAAGAACAGAAGAGAGGATTTAGTTTTAAAGTACAGGAAGAACTCAGCTTATCATACACTCGTAAGAACCTCAAAGAAACTCTTAGAAAAATTTAGCCACATAGGTGAGAATGCCTTACGCTTTTGTGTCAAGTCGCTTCAGGAACACGTACTTGCTGCCCATAAGCACTGATTTAAAGCTTAGGGCTAGAGCACTCCGATTTATTGGACACAATTTAGTTAGAGTAGTAGAAGCGATGGATGTTTAAGTGTGACGTTTTTATTGTAATCGCGCTCATGTAGAAATGTTTGGGGTCAGAAAACAGAAAATAAATCTAATGCAAAAGTATATAGAATAGAAACTAAAGACAATTGGTTTGGAGCAGGGAATCTTGGAAAGGTCGGATAAACTAGAATTTTCAGGCTTGGTCCTTCATATCGTCAAAAAGTTGATTGACAACACCAAACGAAAAATCGAAGAATGTCTGCCCGAAAATAATAGCTTGGATAGAGAAGGATTGTAAATATTGGCCACTGACTTGCGAGCCGAACAAGCTATTCAGAAATAAAGACTATGTACAAGAACAAAAATTAGCTGTAATCAAGGAAAAACAGATGCAGAGCAAAGGAAATTTGAACAGCTACCTTATTGTGCTGATACTTGGAATAAATCATGATCTGTGGAGAATATATTGGCGAAAATGGTAACGCCAAGTTATTTTACAAATCAAGATGAAACCACAAACCGAAGAATATATAATTTGGGCAAGAAAATCGCATCAAATTAAACCCACTAATGGATAGTGATTTGTTAAAGTAATACAAGCTGCTGCATCATCTAAAACAGTACTACGCAGTTCTTTTAAATAAACCGTTGTAGTGGTTATGTCTTTATGTCCTAATGACTCCCCGATAAATCTGTACTACTCCTTTTTGTTTCAGGCAATTGGGCGAAAACTATGCCTGCCACATAACTAGATAAAGATTACTAATGCCGCAAGGCTGCTATTTTCTTTTTAAATCCCGATTATATTTGGCTAGGTTTTCTTTTTTTCGGTTATAATTTGAAGAAGGAGTGAGGCCATCTCTCAAAAGAATAGGAAATACATTTTTATTTTGGTGGGTAACGAATGTTCATTGTAATAATTAAGTATATTTGACAGGCGGAAGAAATGGTAAATTACCAATCTGCTTTGGTTATCTTCTACTGTACAGAATAGTTTTGTTTCATCAATATCTTGCCCATTTAAGCACCATCATATCTGTATAATTCATTCCTCTTGTATAAAAGTAAATTACAAAAATAATTCCTGGCATCTGCCAATGTGGATAGCTTGATAAGTTAAAATTGATGATTTTTGGTACTTGGTCAAGTCTAATGCCTTTTAATCCCCTGACCTTTTAATTTGGATATCTATAGGTCTTAAACGATGGTTAATATCCTTTAAATATTTGTTCAATTGCCTTTTGTATAATGCCCTCAGCGTGGCGCTCTTTATACTGGAATTCCCATCCGTTCCACCCCTCTTGATCGGGAGCATGCTTCGTATTTATTTAAAAAGGAATTTTGGTTGACTATTTTGAAATCGTATTTTTTTAAAATTCACAAATTGATTTATTGACTTCATAGTTTCCCTTCATACATAGTAAATAACCCATTCTACCTGCCAAATTTTCATTCTGAGATTTTTCTTTCCAGAAAGGAAAT
>Ga0163217_1096446_pt1 | contig 13065 bp, 18 predicted proteins | sample SynspAceP_FD_185933 | JGI IMG/M metagenome (GOLD analysis project Ga0163217, IMG submission 185933) | Saline lake microbial communities from Ace Lake in Antarctica - Synechococcus sp. Ace-P (PacBio error correction) | ecosystem: Environmental > Aquatic > Non-marine Saline and Alkaline > Saline ...
AAGAGAGAGATGCGCCACAAGGGAGGCCTCAGCGTTGAAATCTTGACCCAAGGGTTTTTTGGGAAAAAACCCAACCCCCGCAAAAAAATCCCCCCCCGTGGCCCGGCGGCCCCCCCCGCCCCCTTTGTCCCAAAGCCGGGGAAAAAATTTTTTTTTTCCCCGAATCGCGGGGTTGAACCCAGACATAGGCCCCCGCCGAAAAGCCCCACCAAAAACCACCTGCCAATAAGCCGGGCGGAGCCGATCAAGAAAGGTCCGGCCCGCGCGATTGTTTTTTTCAACCTTGCCCATGCTCAAGGCTCCCTGTAAGCTTGCGGGTAGCGGCCAAGTGTTTTTTTTTGACGGGCCGAGCCGCGGAATGCGGGGAATTAAGTACCACAGCGCATGAGGTTTCCGCTCCATCGCCTGGATCAATCTGGTCGTCGGTAGGGGTTTGTGCCGTCCTCCCCAGCAAGCCTTGCGGCTTGCATCATCTGGCCGGACTGACGTAGCCGCATTTGCGCAATCCTGATGCCCTCGATCCCAGGCGGCCCTGCACCGCCGGTGCACGCATCCGGGCGTGCAAGCCTTAGGATGGTGGTGATGTCACCGTCCCACATCGCCCGCCGCCAGCTGGGCAATACGCCACGGCCAAACGCCATCCCACATCACAGTGCAGGCACCGGCAATTCGCAAGTGCCGCAGCCATATTTAACGCCGGTGATCCCAAGCTCGTCGCGCAGCACCCACAGAGAGGCCAATGTCGCGTCCTCTGACATCTTACGGTGTGGGATTTCCGTTTACATTCAGATTTTCCATGTTTGCCTCGTGTCAGTCGTATTATTATTTTTTCGCTGCATGGTTTTCGATCATTTTTCAAACCGATCGGCGGGGCAATAGCGGGGATCACCCAAAGTTAACCAGGAAACCCAAACCCCGCTTCGCTCACCATTACCAAGATCGCCGCGGCAATCATGGCGTCAGAGCCGTGTCTGGCGACCGAAAGCAGCCGTCTTACCTTCGCTTTTTACCAGATTTGTACCTGTCAAGTCCCGCCCGTGCTGCAAAATTCCGTTTCAAAGCGGGGGCAACACCGTGACGGTGACGCCATGATCGCGCCAACTCGTGATTCAGCGCCTGAGAGAACTCTGCACGAAGGATTTGGTTGTCGAAGTAAACGCGCCTTGCAAGGGACCGGGCGATAAATCCCCGCGCTGGGAGCCCACGTTTAAGAACGCCCCCGCACCACGTTTTGCCATCTGAATTGCCGAAGTTGGACACAGAGAGACCACGATTTTTGTGTTGAGGTCGATCATCGCCAATTCCGTTCCTCCATGCCGCGGTCAACATGCCGCCGTCCTGCCGCACCAAAGCGCGCGTTTATTGATCAAAAAATCACGTGATGCCTGCTCACCCACCTGTTTTGATGAGTGATGCAGGGCCGTCCAGGCGCACCCAAGTCTACGGCAAAACTGCCGGCCGTGATGCATGGGCGCTCGAGATCGCGCGCGAGTGCGGTAACGCGTCCTGCGAGCGCGCTGGTCAGAACCAGATCACCGCCCTTGGACCGCATGATAGCGGGCGAATTCGGGACCGATACCGAGGAGGCGAACCTGTTTGGAGGGCTGTAAGGGCATATGGCTTCCGCTTTCTGAAAAATAACGAAATTTCCTGGTTTGAGATAAGGCATCACATGCTCCTGTCAACAAAGCCACTGAACGCTAAGGCAGCGCATCAGCGCCCTCAACAAGTCGCGCACGCAGTGTCAGCAAGCCATAGAAACCGCCCCGCAAGAGCCCCAAACGGCAGCTCCTATTCCGGCAATGTAAATAACCGAGGCGGTCACCGCGATGGTCACGTATTGCTGCCTCGCGCCCGGTGGTCGGCCGCAAGAGCGGCGCGCAAGCGCTCTGCCATCTAACGTTTAGCACCGCAGACCAGCCAAGTGGCTGCAAACACCAGATCCGGCACCGCAAGCGGCAATAAAGCAGTTAAACAGCCCCGCGCCAAGCGAAAAGGCAATAGAAAACGCCAACCCACTTACTGCGGACAGATACGCGGCGATCAGGGTCGGGATCGCTGTCCTCATTGGCCACATGGCCGAGGTGATGGCGCGATATCAGATTCGGAAAAAAACTCCTAAAGGCGCTGCGAAATGCTGCCGCCCGACGGTGGGACAGCAACGCGCGGCGACGGCGTAAAGCCGTAGCTAGCGCAAAATCGCCACGCCGGGTCCGTTCTGGTTGCATCGTGACGATAAACAAGTGGCACACCCGATACTGATCGCGGCGGTGAAGCAAAGGCGGGCGTAGTCCATTGGGCGGCGGCAGCCAATGCGCCCCCTCACGCAGAGGTATCGACCCATCAGCAACGTCACGGCCCCCTCATCAGCAGCGTCTACCGCACTAGCGCCAGCCCGATGTACCAGCAGCGCCAAAATCTCCACGCGCACGATGATCGGGCCGATAAAGGAGGGGAGCGTAAGGAAGTTGCAGCAAAGGGCACAAGGCAAATCGGCAGCAGCACCCCGCCAGCATCGCCGCGCCAAGAATACTGGCGGAATCGCAGCCGCGCACGCCCCAAGGGGCCGCACCACCCATGCCGCAGCGTCAAGGGCTCCTGCGATGATGAATGCACCGATATGCGGTACAAAACCGCATTGGGGACCGCAACTTACCGCCGCAGGGCCGCGCCCGGTGTGGACCAGGCAATGCTGACCGGACAATCCGGAACACAGGCTCAGACCGATGGACCGCAAGCACCCATTGCCATCGGCCGTGCCATAAGACCCTGCCGAGGCCCTGCGCGGGGCTGGCACGGACGGCAGCAAAGCCTTGCAGCAAACAATGAAACGTGCCGAAGAACCGCCACGATCGCAACCACCATAGACCGGGGTGGCGGCCGTGCCTCAGCTTTGGCTACGGGAATCAGAAATCGACGCCGCGCGGATGGATTTGCCCTGATGCTCAGGCTCGAAGCCCCTCGGTGATCTGGTCAGCGTCGCTTGTGGGATGATCCATCGGTATCTCGATCTTGCCGGCCATGTACCAGTCAACAATCTTGGGGCACAATCTCGTGCGGCTCTTGGCACCGCCAAACGCCGTCCGCGCCAGAGCGCGGCCGGTGACGCAACTGGAACGGACCGGGTCGAAATCTCTGCACCTGCAGGGGCCAACGGCCGATGATGATGCTCTCGCCCAACCCTTGTGCGCGGCCTCCAAAGCCATGCCGCATAACGTCGTATTGCCCGGTCGCAGTCACAGTGGGTAAGTCGGCCTCCGCCGCCGTCAGCTTCGAACCAGATGGGCAACCAGATGCCGTCTACCTTGGACGAGGTTCACGAAATCGGGTCATGCCGAAATAACGGACCGTCTCTTCTTGTCGTCGTTGAGATCCACGCCGACAATCTTGGTCGGCCCGCAAACGCAGGCCCTGAATGACCGTTGAGGGCGGATGCCTGCCCAGCCCGAACACAACACAGCGGCGCTCCGATCTCGACCGGTGGCGGTGTTGGAATCCACGACCGATGCCCGTGGTCACCGTCGCCCGCAGCCGTGGTAGCAGATTTTATCAAACGGTGCGTCCTTGGCGGCACCCTTGGCCAGTGCAATCTCCGGTCACGACAGTGTGGTTGGCCGAAGGTGGAACAGCCCAGTAGTGGTGGAATCGGTGTGCCATCCGCATCGAAACCGCGGTGGTGCCGTCCGCAGTTTTGCCCCGCGCCCTTGGTGATCCGGATCGCCCTGACACAAGTTGGTCTTGCGCTCAGCAGTATTCACATTCGCGAAACACTCAAGGGTGTAGAGCGGGATCAACGGTGATCGCCGACTTCCAGCGTGGTCACGCCATCGCCCACTTCCATGACGATGCCCGGCGCCCTCGTGGCCGAGGAGTGCAGGGAAGATCCCATCGGGATCAATCGGCCGAGCGGGTGAACTCCATCAGTGTGGCACAGGCGGTCGCTTGAGTCCTCGATCAGGACCTTCGGCGCAGCGTTTCGGGCCTTCGAGGTGACCTCCATGAATTTCCAGCGGTTTGCCTGTCCTCGACGAGCGACTGCGGCAACGGTTCTCATCATGGGGGTCCTCTTGAAATTTGTTTGTCTGCAAAAGGACCCCGCGCAGCCCTTGTGTCAGAGCAAGATCGGGGAGTGATCCGGTGTGGCAGGGGTGGCGACACGCGTGTCCTGTGCCTCATCATCTTCCGCATTAGGCGGAACAGCCAGCGGTGTTTCGGTGAAAATCAGGCATTGTTGCAAGCACCCGCAGCGCGCTGCATCGATCGGTGTGGCGTGTCCCACAGATAGCGCAGTTTCAGAACTATCCGAAGTGGAAAAGAAAGCGGGGGGGAAAAAAAAATTGAACGGGCTAATCACCGCAAAACGTCCAGGGAACAATCGCCGCGTCTCATCGATGGCCCCACTGCTTTTGTGCAACGCGCGTCGCGCAAATTTGCGCGCTCCGTCAGGCTGTGCGCCGCGACAACCGAAGGGGGCTGCCAAGCTGGCAACTTCGCGCGCACAGTTGCGAGTTCCGCCATCGCGCGCGCCATGTCGGGGCGCAGATACGCCCAGGCATGCACGCGTTCATCGCGCCCGGATAGGCTTATAGACACCGCTTGTTCGCCTATTGGCAATACTGGCTGTCGAACCAGTTACCGGTTTTGGTGCGTTCAAGATAATCTCCGCCACGCAGCAAGAATCGGTTTGCAGACCCTGCGCTGTTGCTGCCCCTCGAAGCCCGTTTTCATCGTGACACGGCAGCGCCCCTTTGCGGGGTAGTGGCGCAGGGGATAGCAGTCTCCTCCACAAGATTTCTTCCGCAATTAGCGCCGAAGGTTGTAACGTTTTGCTGGGATCATGACTGTCGCACCGCTGGCCAAGACCCGCCGCGATGAATATTGGCCGTGTGGCACAGGCAATCACGCGCTCCAGTCAGATACGCGGGTTTTTACCGCGTGCCCGATTACATCCCGATCGCCACTGGGCCGCACGCGATCACCAGCTGTGGCGGTCCAATCACATCGCAGCGATGCGGGTGATGCGAGTGTCGGACTGCGCCCTGCCCGTTGCGTGTTTGCCGGCGGACATCCCAGTGCCCTGAGCAAAGGCAATGCGTTGCGGCACGGCAAAGCTTCCGTTTGCCCAGAGGGATTCAGAACTGTTTCCGGTCATGGTTTCTCCAATTGAGTAAGGGGTTGACAGGACAGCCTAGCAAATGCAATATTTGATGGCATAATTGAGTAAATTCGGATTTTGATATCCTATATGAAATACATCACCTCTTCCCTGGCACTGTGCAGATCCTTCAGGCGATCAAGCGCTGCGGGATCCCTCTCGGCCGCTGCGAAAGCGACGGGGTCAGCCAACCTACGCCGAGCCGCCATCTGAACCAGCTCGAAACCTGCTGGCAAACGGCTTGTTCTTTCGACAGCGTCGCGAGGCTGGCCTGACGCCTGAGGGGGCAGGGTGCAGACCCACGCGCAGGTGAATGGCGCAGGCAGCAGCCGAGTGGCGTTTTAACCGGCGCGCAAGGCGCGCAAGAATCAGCGGCACTGTTCGGATCACCGCCAGTCGAATGCGGCGATTACTGCTACCCGGCCTGATGCTGACGGCTACGGTGATAAACCCATCACCCGTCGCTGGAACTCGAGCTGGTCCGCTCCCGGACCAGACCGACAATCTGTTGCGCCGTGAGAGCGGATCTGGCGGTTCGCATGTACCGCCTACCCAGAACGATCTGATCACCAAGAAGGTGGCGGAGCTGCCCTTATCGGATTAATGCGGCCCGTTCTTATGCCCAGAACGGTACGGGCTGCCGGAGCAGTATGCGGAATCTGTCGCGCCATAATCTGTGATTGGGCTATGACGCAGCACTTGATTATCGAGGGTATGCGCAGTTCGGGGATGGAGGTTGGAAACCGCAAGCTTTTTCGCCTTCCGCTCGACGATCAGGTGGGTGGGCTGGCGCATGTAAAGCGGGCAGAGAATCGGCTTGGCCAGCGTGTCACTGGTGAATGCGGAACCTCCGATCTGGTGCCATCTGGCCCTGACATGCCCATTGCGAGCATGCACCCGTTTGGCTTGACCGCGGCACCGAGAACTTAGGAGAGGCCCGCGCGTGCGGGGCTGGCCTTCGACCATCTTGGCGGAATAGCCTTTGCGCACTTTAGGTGGTGCTGGTGCTGCCTTTGGGCAAGCAAGATTCATTGTCGCCAGCGGGCAAATCGATGTCCGCGCCCACTCCTCGTTCTCGGGAGGCGGGCGTGTGTCACACGCACGCTTGTGCATGTTCCTTGGGCGATAAAATGCGCCGAGTATCGGGGCCGTCCACAAACAGGATCCCCATGATTAGCATTCCTGAACAGCGCCGGTCCAGAAGACACCCGTTGTAATGATCGAAGCCAACAGCAGCGCGGCCAACGCCCACGGTGCCCACCTTGGTCGGATGCATGCCAGCCAGCGTCATGCCTGGTCGTGAATTTTCAGCAAGCCGAGCGCCGACCAGCGTAAAGATGGCACCTACACGAGGCATAAAGCCTGACGAGGCGTAGAGGCGATAAATTTTTCATAAGTCATTCGATTGATGTCTCCACCGCAGAACAAACCGCGCGTGGACACTGGGTGGAGCACAAACCCAGCATCGCGATGATCAGCGATTGCCTATCGAAATAGATCGCGTGCCTTGCGCCAGCCCCATCAGAAAGATCAGGGGCCGATGGCATTCACCACCCATCGTATCCAAGCGCACAGAATACGGGTCGCCTGTGCTGGGCCGCGATCACGAGCGCACCATCGCCATCAGATTGGCACAGCCCAACACCACAACGCGGCCGATGAGCGCATAAATTTCAATCCAGATTCAGTCACGCAAGGGTCATTCATAAAATCTCCTCAGGCGGCTTCGTAACGGGATTTTGATCAGCGGTCGCGTTTTTCTGCCGGTCGGGGATCATCGGTATGCAAGCACATGGACCAGAGGTAATGGCGCTCTCGGACAGATCGGCCGAGACTGTGCCAGGGGTTAAGGCTCACGGTACCTGCCAACAGGGTGATTGCGCCTCCGGTTGCCGCGGTCCCAGCGGGATGGGTGAATCCATGCGGGTTTAGTTCGGTTGGGGACGGTCAGCACGATCATGCGACCTGCAACGTTGCAACCATGATGTCCCAGATCACCATCAGCGCATAAGACACTCATCTTGCCTGCGCGGAAGCTCCGCCGGGGCGGTCGGGCCAGAAGCGGCAGTGATGCGTGGGGATAATGTTGCCGAGAATCAGCCGAAGACAGCCATCCCCGCAGAAACCCGTTTTGCAGGATGACCATACCCACGCGAGCAGCGCCGTCAGCAGCTGGGTGTGGAAGCAGTGGAACCAGACGTACCATCTCAGTAATCCCCGCTTTTGCACACCGTCGCAGCTTGCCGGGTGTCTCCAGCACGGTGCTGATAATAGTGGGGTCCGGCGTGAAGAGTTGTGCCGCGCGGTAACGTTGTGTATAAGTCCCAATGAGATGCGTCGCGGAACAAGTATTGCTGTCAACATTTATGCCAGAAGACCGCCCCACGAGCCACGAGAAGACAGCGGTGGACGGGAACGGGCCGCCCACGGCTCGCTACAGGCGCACTGTCTGCCTGCGCGCTTCCCAGAACATGGACGCGGAGCCTGCCGCGCAAAATCCGACGATGGTGATAGGCTCGAGACCAGCACAAAGGACAGACCAGTACACCAGCCCGTCGTCAAAATGCGGCATTCAAACCATAAGCTTTGCCCACGACCCCGATAGCGGCGGCAGGCCTCCGTCGATCGCAATTCGCGGCAACCATGAACATCCCCGATCCAAGAGCCGCAGACGTGACCGGCGCGTCGGTTACCAGATTGAGGTGCCCACGGCTTTGCCGGACCAGATCAAACGAATCAGGCAGACAGCGCACCGGCGGCCAGTGTGGAGTGGATCATATAAATAGAGCGCCGAGGCCGATGCTTTCCTTCGGTGGAACATCTCCACCGCAACCATCACCATCCCCATGGAACTGATGACTGCAAAGGCCACCAGGCCGGATCAGCTTTTTTCGCGCCCAGAACACCCACTGCGTCCCACAGCCAGCGACACGATCGCAACAGGCAGCAACCATGTGCCGGTGCAGCCTGCGTCACCGTCACAGATCTGACGGGGAAGATCAACGTTAAGACGCGGATGATCGCATAGGCGCCCACTTTGTCTTGATCGCGAAACAGGCGCCGCGACAGGGGCCGGGTGCCATCCGCGTAAGAACTGGGCAGCCAGAAAGTGGAGGCGGCACAATCGCTGCTGATCGGCGAAACAAGGGATCAACAGCACTGCGGCCACGCGGATTCCCACGGTCGCATCCGCAACCGATCAATTGGACACCGCAATTGCCAGATCCGCCGTGTTGAGCGTCCCGGTTTTTCGGCAATAGATCGCGCCCAAGGGCAAAGAGGAACAGCGTTGATCCCAGGCAGGTTGAACAAACACATATTGCACGCCCGCGCGCAGGCGCGCATTTGCGCCCGCATGGATCAATCAGGCCATAGCTGGGAGATCAGCAACACCTCGAAGAATACGAAGAGGTTGAACAGGTCCCCGTCGGGAAGGTCCCCCGCGGATGCGCCATCAGCTGGAACTGGAACAGAACGTGGAAATGTTGCGCCGCGTTCATCCCATTCTGAGGCCGATGGCGTAAAACAGCAACAAAAAGCGCAAGCACCGCCATCAGCAGTAGCATCATCGTCTTCAGCCGGTCCCGCCGGATACCAGAACGTGCCAAAAGGCGCTGCCCAATTGCCAAGCTGGTTAACAACATCACCGTCCCGTCCGACGTCTGGGCAAACCAAGACCCAGCGCTAAATCGCGACATCGCGACGACACCGAGCGCCGGGAGAAGCGACGCGCTGGTATGCACATTATGATATACGGGCGCGCAAGAAATTATAAAAGGAGCAAGCCGGGCCGGAGGGCAACACGGGCATGAGTCAGACGCTTGTAGGCCATGGGTGTCATGTGTCTGTGCGTGCCTCCGCGTTCTGGCAGGGATGGGCGCCGGCCGTCGTCGCGATGTGGGGTACGTCATCGCGCTAGACCAGGCAGATAGGGGCGCCGACGGGCGATCATTGATATCCACACGGCCGTCATCCCGAAGGAAAGATCACGAAATATGGCCGTGGGCAGCACGCAAGGCTCTGCGGCAAGCGGGTGCGGTGTAGGTGGGTGGCGTCCGGTCAGGGATTCGGCGGGAGGCCTGATTGGTGCAGACGGGAAAAGGCAGAACATGCGAGAACGACGTCTACCGCATAGGTAGCAGCGAGAACCGCGCCCAGTCGATCACCGGGGAAGGTCCTGCAATGACGCCAACACCATATAGAAGGCCGCCTGCTGTTCCAGAATTCCGATGGCGATGCCAACAAGAATTTTCACTGTCAGGAGTCGTCGCCCGCCTGCCTTTAAGCGCGTTCTGGAGAGCCGGATCTTCTTCGGTGCGCGCAGGGTTGATATCCATCGGGTAAGTCGCTTGCCTTCATATCGCCGCCGTCGTGCCGACGGCTTGAACCCGTCAAGCGACAACATCACCGCGCCCGACGACGCGCAAGGAAACCTCCGAGATCGAACAGCGCAGCTGTCCGCCAGTTCGAACTCCCTCGAACGGCGGGATGCGGACTAGGGTGAATCCCGAGTCAGGAAGGGCTTGCCAAACGAACCAACGAATCCAGATGCGCAGTTCAGACCCGCGTCAGCACCCCTGCCGCCAATAACGCCGTGGTGCGGATAGCGGCTTGGCGCGCAGTGGCGCCAGCTATAGCCGCTGGCCATGAATACTGCATCTACCAGAGCGATAATGACACAGCCCGGAGATAAGCCCCCGCCCGGCTCGTTAATGGCCGCGCAGGAAGATGTAGAAGCCCAGCCATTCATCACCACAGGCATCAATACGCGGGTCAAAACACATCATCATGGGTGGCATGTCCCCTGCCAGCGGCTTGTGCGGGTTTGCGGTTCAAAAGAGGCGGCGCGCACCGGCCCGCCCCAGCAGCGCCTCTGTCAGCGCCATAGATCCAGCACGGCGCGATCCCAGACGATGATCTCGCAAAGGTATCAAAGCCCACGGGAAGTCCACGAGGATCACGTTAACAACGTTCGTACACCGCCGCCTTTGTAGCTGTTTGGCGAGGTGAAACTCGGAGATTTGGCGCGCTGATCGCGTCGCGCACAAGGTAGTGGATATAAGCTCAGCGCCATGGGCCGCTACGCCGCCCCGTCGTGATGGGCCACTGCGCCATCGCGCATCCACGGCGGAGGATCGTCGCTTACCAGCCGGGTGGTGTTCGTTGGGGAAAAGAAAAGTTCAGCGCCAGCAGCAAACAGGAATGTAGTCGTCACCACCGTCAAACCGTGTGATCTGCGTCATTCGCAGATCGGGGGCGGAGAAGAACACAAACCCTAACCGACACCATCAGCCCGACAATACGATCAAGGGACCAGCGACAGCAGACGGTTTGCGGTGCAGGAAGCAGCCATCCCACGTCGCTGCCACCTAGCAGTGAGCCCAATCACCCGCAATCTCGATCGCGCCAGCGGGTGCACCCGGTACGCGTTGCCGGACCGACAGTGCCCGTGGCCCAGGCATAGTAACCAGGCACCGCCCTCCGTCTACGCTGGCCATTACTTGCAGCATAGGCGTGAGAAGCACCGTATATGGACGCCAGCGCAAAGCCGCGCGCAAGTGCGACAGCGCCGCGGATCAGCGCGTCAAAGATTGTCTTTGCCGTAGGGGCGCGGGCGGTGGCATCCAAAGGCGCAGCAGCGGATTAAACAGCGCCAGCACGAATCAGGCGCCAACAACCGCGCGATAGACATATAGAGCGCCGGACAGACCGTGCCAGAATCTTGAAATATGCGCTCGCACTTCAGGCTGCCCCATCCGGCAGAACAGCATAAGTGATGCCTGACCGCAGGCTCGCGCCAAAATGGGGCCACGCCGATCCCACGACGCATCACCAGCAGCGCAGGCGGCATCCCACAGACCGGGCAGGCGGATCATGCGGCTTGGCCGGATAGTCATCGCGCTGCGGGCCCAAGGAAGGTATGCCGATCAGGCGGAAACATAGGCAGCGAAAAGAAGCGAGCCCAGAACCGCCAGCGTCCGGCAACGAATCCAGTGAATTGCACCGCCCAGACGGTGTGATATGGGCTTCCTCGCAGCATCAATTTCCCTTGGACAGGAAACCCGTTAAGGCAGGGTATCCCCGCCATCGCAACCGCGCAAAGCGTAGCATTCAACGAGGTCCACGGGCATCAGGTGGGCGCAGGCCGCCCAGACGGGATGTCGCGGGTGTGGGTCTCATGGTCAATGATACCTGCGGAACATGACAGCGCGGGCCTTGAACGTCGCGTGGTTTGAGGAGGTGTGGAACACTGCTGCATGCGCAAAAGCCTGTCGCCGGTCTGCCCCAGCAGCATCGTGATCCAGCCCAAGCTGGGCTTCCTGTGGACAACACCTTTCGGAGCAAACGCCTTGAGGTCCATGTTTTTGACAGCGCAATCACAGCACCCCCCAGCCACAATGGGGGGTTTTAAAAAAAAAAATGAGACCTTGGCCGGTGACCAGCCAGAACCATCGGGCGTGCCGGACAGCACAGGCACAACCACGGATGCGGGCCATCAGGACAATCGCTGCTTTCACTCAGGTGGCCAGTGCAGATAGGCCGACACCGGCGTTGGTGCCGCATGGCATGCGGCGCCAGAAGTGGAGACGGGGCGGGGGGGGAAAAAAAAAAAACTCGCGATTCTGGTGAAAACAGCGATGAGGATCAGCACGAGCGCGGGAAGGTAAGCTCGCTTTTTGCTGGTATCAATTCACGGTTTTTGCAGGATCCACGCCTTCAGGTCATAGCTTCCCCGCGAATCTGCCGAGGATCACATGCCCGGCAATTCAGGCACAGTCCGCCATGCCGGTCCAGTCAGCCGGCCATACGCGCAGCCTTGTCGGCCTCGGCAGATGCTTTCCATAGCCCGGATCAGGCAGGAAAGACGACAGCGATAGTCAGCCTCCAGAAAACCAGCAAAAGCAGATGTTATCAGACAGGACAATCCCTACCATGGCGCCCTGAAACAGCAGCATGGTAAGTAAAGAACTCGCCCCATGTTTGTCTTCGCGCGCGAGTGAAGCGGCGTATAGCAATATCAAGCAATCCCCGATCCCGAGGATAAGTGGCAAAGAAAAAGCCAGCGGTCGCCAGCATAGTGTGAAGTTCAGTCCAACGCGCAGGTGATGCCAGTCACCATGCCGATACACTGACTACATCGCCGCCATCACGCGGCAAGTTGGTCATCAGGCCGACGACAAGCGTTAAGGAGACCATGAAGTCACACCGGCGCAGGGAACGCGCGGCCTGCCTGATGTCTCACCTCCGGGCAGCTAATGCCCCCAAAAGCGGCAAAGGCAACAATCATAGAAGAGACCACGCGCGCTCCATATGTTTGGGGCCGAGGTGTTCCCTCCTTGGCTTGTCAGCCTGCCCGATCCGGAAGTCATGACGAAAGTTTAAATACTCTACGCGCTATTTTAGGCAAGGTGCGAACCGATACCAGCCCTGCGCAGTGAAATTTCTTTAGGTTTTTTATCAGATAAAACGCGCCGCCGGTCGACCTCCATACAGACACCGGTGATCATGCCGTGGCCTCGTCCGAGGCACTAGAAAACAGGCGCAGCGTTGCCCATGTTTCATGGGGTCGAGAAGGGCCCAGCGGGTGGTGGAGATGAACTTGGCGCGCATTTCGGCGTATCCTCACCATAAAGACTTCAGCAGCGGCGTCCTCGCCGCGACGGGGTTGAGCGCATTGGACCCGCACGCCTGACTGGAGCAAGCTCTATCGCCATGCCTTTGGGTCGCATTTGTTCATCCCAGCCCTGGAAGGCGTTGCTACCCATTGAGGTTCGGACGCGTGACACCCCTGCCGGTGGACGCTTGGAATGGGTTGAGGGATGTTCCGCGCTAACCACGAGCCCTTTCTCAGCGGTACGATGTGGCGCGCGTGAGGTAAGACGCGATTTGCAGTTTGAACCATGAACACA
>Ga0163217_1015649_pt1 | contig 13064 bp, 10 predicted proteins | sample SynspAceP_FD_185933 | JGI IMG/M metagenome (GOLD analysis project Ga0163217, IMG submission 185933) | Saline lake microbial communities from Ace Lake in Antarctica - Synechococcus sp. Ace-P (PacBio error correction) | ecosystem: Environmental > Aquatic > Non-marine Saline and Alkaline > Saline ...
AGAGAGAGGATGTCTGTGGGGGGTAAAAAAAAAAAAAAAAAAAAAAAACACACCCTCCCCAAAAAACCCAGAACCTTTTCCCCTGTGGGGGAATTTTTTCCCCAAAAATTCCCCGGGGCCCTTTTTTTGGGATTCCACTTTTATCCCCTTACGGCGGAATTAAAAAATAAAATAAATCCACTGCCCTAAATCCCGTCCCAAACAATTCAATATATTTGGGCCCGTAGACCTCCCCATTTGGAATAAACAACTGCGCCCAGGAAAAAGGAAATGCTTTCAAACCGCGGGTTTGGACTAAAGCGTGACCTTGCCCTGAAGTTTGGGTCAAAAATATTTGCAATCTTTCTCCTTTTGTCCGTTAAGGGTCCAAAAAGGCCAAATATCAGCAAAGCCTTTTTTAAACCAGATTTTAAAATAACATGTTGAATAGATGTCCGCCTTCTAAATGCCAGATCCACTTTGGCCAACTGCTATAAATTATAGTTTGGCAGATTCTTCCTTTTTACTTGAGGAAATAAAAAAAAGCTGCTTGTCACCTTGACGCCTGCAGGATCCGAAAATAATTTTTTCTAATGCTAGTAGCCTCCTTTTTAAATCCTTTTTGGTAATCACAGGATTTAAAAGGTGTCTTTTAACGGGAAAATCCCCGTAAGCGACTCCCGTAACCTTTTCTTTATCAATTGTTTTGATGACCCTTCCCGAATCTTTTTCGTCTGAAGCTTCATATCGCGCGATTTTCTTGTCTTTTGACCAATACTTTGAAGGAATCTTCACTTTTGTTGTTTGGGTAAAGTTGATTTTCTGCATCAGAATAAACTTCCAATAACAAAGAGCACCGAATAACTCCGTTTTTTGGGGTTATGACCATAAGCGGTTTGAAATATAAATATCAAAAATAATAACAAGGAAAGGAAAATGGTTACTTACTACTCTTTTGGACATAATAGGTTTTAATTGGCCTTTATAAATTAAGAAATTTTAAAAGTCCAAAGATAATTATTTAATCGTTTAAACAAGAAAATTGGTTGTATTTTCAATAGAAATAGTAGGTTTAAAAACCGTTGACCTTTTCTGAAAATGAAATAAATATCCAACCATATATTATTTTTTGGATGAGGATAAGAAAAATTTTATCGTTAAACACGAAAGAATAGTTCACATAAATTAAAGCACTATGGGCACACAACATTCTTTTAAAAAGAGCTTATTCCTAATTGTTTTCCTAAATGGCTAATGTCCTATGACGGGTTTTTGGGTCAACAAGTAGCAAATGTGGGTCCGAAGCTTTTTAAAGCTTTAAGTTCCGAGCCAGAAGTAAATCCTTTATCACAATAAAAATAAAAATCTCCCAGTGAAAGTTGCCATTTAAGTGTTCAAACTCATAGAAAGAAGGGGGCCAAAAAACTTCTTAATTTCAGGGAGTCACTTACTAAGGCCTACGTTTTACAAATATCTTAAAAAAAGAAAAACGGATGCCTTTAATTATCTCTTATGACTGATCGTAACCGGCAATGCTGGAGGAAATTCAAATCAGTTGAAAACCTTATATGAATAGTTGGCAAAATTGAAGACAAATATCATTAAACCACTTCAAGGTCTGCCTTACAATTACCGAGAGTAATGCACTCATGGACGCCCGAACCTAATTTTAATTCTTGAACGCATGGAACAGGTCAAGGAAAAAACAGCGGGAAGCAACCAGGATTATTGGGCAATGGGTGAAATTATTTAGCGGTAGTTTCCAATTGGCGGACTCCCAGAACTGGGACTTTTACCTACCGAATCTTGATCCTGAAAAAGGGGAACAAAAACTACTGTTTTAGTTTTACCACCGCACCAAAATGCTTGGGGAAGTTATCAATCCATAAAATCTTGTTAAGGATACTCCGCTATATATGCCATTGGTTTTATAAAAAAGAGCTTTCTGGGCAAGCCGATTTAATCCTCGTAAGCAAGCTTGGTTCCTTTGAACCCATTTCATGGAGAAAGTCGAACTCAAAACCTTTACTGCAAAAACGGAAGTCGATTTTAATGCGGCTGTAGGACTTGCAAGTAGACAATGAAGGGAAATTAATAATCTGATACCCACTGATCCTAGAAAACCAAATTGCATAAACAAGTTCACGTCAAAATAAAGTCATGCTTAAAAAATCAAATACAAATTCAATAATCACACTACTTATCCTATTTTTTTTGCAATACTTGAACAAAATTACTGCACAGCAATAAATGGAACAGTTATAACTTACCGTAGACAAGATGTTATCACTTACTATCCGCGACGATAAGAAATATGCTGAATCAAATCAATCTTGATTATCCAGGAATGGAAAAGGTAAAATTTACACATCAGCAATGGTAATATCATAGCGGCATGCAACGCACTATTGGACTAATTAATAAAAAAATGGAGCCCTTACCTCTGCCTACGAAAAGAAAATATTCTAAAAATAACGACGCGAGAAGTGGCGGCTGCCGAATACCATTCTAACAAATGTGGTTCGTAATACAAAATGTACAGGGAAAGTACCCTATCTTGCAGATGGGCATCGCGCTGGTCTACAAAGGCCCAATAATGACAGGAAATGGGCCCCTTGGCTTTCCAATAGGCATAGCCAGTTAAGCCAATTATTCAATACTTATGGAAACCGGAACACCCCGAAATATGCTCAATATATAGACTTTATTCTAAGAAGATTTTATAATCAAGAGCATCCTTTACCCACGTTAAAAAAAGGCGGACTCGTTATGGCGGGATTAGAGGTTCGCTGCCCGACCAAAAGTATGGCCAAAATATTTTTACGGAAACATAATCAACTTGCGATTATATTTCCCTGCCAACACACTATACTGCTCAGTAGTGTTGCCCCGAATCACAGCCCATTACAATAGGGAATTTTCACAGCGCTAATAAATTGGCTTACCATGGAAATTTCGCACTGGCCAACGGTGGAGCCTTTTTCCGGAATACAAAAATTTCTGAACGAATGGTTTTGGACTATCCATTGAAAACTATGGTGGAAGCAATGGAAAGATCAGGTTGTATCGATGGCGTACCAAACTGGAGCTTAGCTTCGCATACCATAACGTTTCCTTAATTAATTTTGAACTTTTAAGGATATCTGCGACAAGCCCAACGACGCTGCCCGACTTCCTACAACAGAACCATTGAGGATATTGTGGTTATACTTTCCCATATGGGTGGACCTAGAGGTTTTCGTTTACTGAAACAATGACGGTGACAGGGATAAGCGACGTAATTTTAATTTTAAAAAGGGAGCTAAAAAGTATCAATCATCCATAAATTGGGAGTATATAGCCACCAATGGCCAATTTTGGCCTTAAACCAACGAACGGGCCCTCCCTATTTATATCCAATGGGCAGGGAATTTTGTTTCAAGAAGTGGGTTTTTGATGCGGATGCCAGTGGTTTATTTTTGATATGGGACCATGGGGCAGTGGCCACCAACATAATGATAAATTTACACCTTTCTGTTCCGCCTAATGGCAAAGATTTTTTTTAAGTAGATTTTGGCGAAGATTTTGCCTATAACCGGTGAAGTTTTGCCGAAAAATTTCCGCCCTTATGGCCAAGGGCATGCTGGCCATAATTTGAATTTTAATAGACGCGGAAAAGGACAAACTAAACGGCCCTAAACATTGCCCTAGAACCGTTGGCAGAAGTCACTTTAAAAAAAAACAGAAGGTTTTGATTAATGCTCAAATTCCTTTGACCAGTTTTATAGATGTAGAAGGAAAAAGGCAAACATACTAGGGTTGTTTTTTAATGTTCGCAACGATTTTTGGATTGTTGTGGAACAAGGTAGAAAACGGACGACCCCACGCAAAATTGATGCAACTGTGGCATGGCATGCCGGATAATTATGATGAAAAAAGAGGGGACAATAGTGAAATCCCACTAATTGAAAGGTAATCTTTGCTTTGATACCCATTTGAAAACAAGAATTAAAATTTAAAATTTTATCAAGGTCAGGAAAAAACTGAAATACAAGGTTGGTAAGTACTGAATACAATACTAATGGGCAATATTACCAGTTCCCTATATCTACCGATATGGTTTCCGATACCACCTTTGTCTGGTTGCTTAATGCCTTCAGAGAAAGCACGCCAAAAAAATAATAAAGGCGAAATTAAATCGGAAAATGAGCAGAAATTAGCGTAAGTGAACCTCAAAAGGATAAAAAATGGCTGCTCACTATTCCCCTTTAACAACAGTAGACAAAGCAAAATTAAAGCTACACCCTAAACAAAGTAAGTTTATTTTTAAAAAACCTAGAAATATCCAAATCATTATTGGGGCCATTCAAAAATCCATAATATGTTAAAATATGCGTTGGTAATTTATTTTTCCCCCCCTTTTTTTTTTTTTTTTTTTTGATTTTTGAAAATATTGTAGGCACGGAATAAAAATCTAGAAATAATCCATTTTTCCTTATTGCATGTTTTAGTACTTTATTTCTTTTGCCAAAAAACAAAATTAAATAAGTTGAATAACACATTGGAAGCCTTTCGAATTAGGTTCCTTCTCTTTCGCGCAGAAATAGATTCAAGAGCTCCGAAAAATCCAGCTTTTTCTAAAAAAGCGCGGGAGTTTTTGAAACCGGTTTTTTTAGACTTGGTCTAAAATTCCTTGGAGAAAGGGTGTCTTTTCTTTTGCTTTCGGTTTCTTTGGACAAGCAAAGAAATGAAGATTGCACAAAAAGATTATCGACAATATGATTACTTTGATTAAAATGAAGTATTATTTCATAAGTAGTCTAACTAATTTTGACAAGTGTGAAGTAATTGGAATAACTATAACTTAGAATAATGCTTATGGACTTAGAAAAAACAAGAAAAGCATGCCCTTTTACAGGACCGCCTATGAATGGAATCCCAGAACCGCTAATAGAAAAATATGTTGGCAGGAATATTCTTCAACAAAACCGATGTCGCGGATGGCACCCAAGGTTTTATTAACTATTTTGAAAGAAATGGCAATTGAGTACCCCCAAAATCTATTGATTTTTGTTAGATGCTATTGCAGAAGGGGATTTAGTGGGCATTGCATACTCACCAATTTGGCCAGATAATGACCAAATAGTCACCATGGATTTTTTTAGGTTTGATGAAACGTAAAATCTGTGAACATTGGGGATTCTATACAGCAGATTACCTAAGAGTTCGGAAAATCCGAAACTATGTATTAAAGTTAACCTGTTGCCAACTATACCCTTTTTTTAGGCTAATTGCATAGTAATATACCAAGTAACTTAAAAGACAATGTCCTAATTTGATTCTTCTTGGACTAAGACCTTAGAAGTCAAGATCTTGTAGTAAACCTTAATTTAATCCATTTTGGAAAATTGAAAACAAAGTGAACAAATATTAAAAAACCAACGCTTTAATATTTTTTTAAGCCCCCTAAACACCTACCTGTAGTCATTAGGCTTTATTTTTTGCACTTCCGCCAATTTCTTTTTTTGTTTTAACGGTAATTTTAAGTCCCAATTTGAATATTAATGTAATGATAAAAGTAGCGTGTATATAAATAAAGCTATTCCAAACATTTCCATAGACTCTTCTAATTGGTCATCATTAAATATGTAAACCCAATTAAATCTTCACCACTTATAGATGAATTGGCGGTAATATTTCAAGCCCACACGGTTCCCCATCAAAAAAAAAAATACCTCCGGACAATATCATATATAAAAATCTAACTTGAGGCAGGTCCATAACGGACTTTAAAATAAGTTACAACCCAATACAAGATAAGAATTCCATAAGGGAATTAACCAACCGTAGTACAAGAATCCAGTAGTTTTAATAAGATTTTTTGAATCAGGCCTGAAAAAGTTCCGTGTATTAGCAAATTTATCAAAGCTTAAGAGATAAAAATAAAAGCGAGCACTTAACCATGCCCTATGTATTTATTACCCAAGCTCTTTCTTCTTTAACGCTTATTAATTATTAACAGAACAGCAAGCGATCATTAGGGCACAGCGAAAGGAGTAAAAGGCAGGTATGGTCATTTCATTATCCATAAAAATAGCTTTAAACAAAAAAATCAACAAACATCTATTATTCACAAAATGTTGAAGCAATGCCAATATCTAACTTAATACTACTTAGAGTGAAGCAATGATAATACTCAATAGCCCGCAACAATATTTTGGTGTAAATTTTTTTCTTCAATAAGTTTTTAAATTAATTAAGTTGCTTAAAAATTAATGGAAAATTCAAAAAATCAGTTTATCCACTTTTGAAAACTTAACAAACCCCTAAAACGAACGTGCGATTAAGAATTTCCTGAAAAATCTCAAACAATCTTTGATTTTTACAATAGATGTAAAATATTGAACACAAATCAAATGTAATCAAAGTTAAATCAAAATGTAAAAAATAAATGTCATAAATAATAATAACTTCTGATTAGCGACAGTTAATTTGTTGAATACACTGATTTAGTTATGGATTCTCCTATTTGAATTAAGTAAATTGAGAATTCAAAATAAAAAGTAGTTTTTAAAAAAGCTCAGACAATAAATTTAAACCACTTTATTATTTCAAACTAAATAAACGCCCTTCAAAAAATTTAAGGCACATTTATAAGGAAAACCGTTAAAACATGTATTTTGGATTAGGTTATAAATCCTTAATGACAAGAGCCATTCAACCAAAGTAATTACTATCAAATGAAAAAAACCATTGCAAATTTCCCTCCAACACTTGCAGGGATGTACTCTACAAAACTGTTCCTAATAATATAAAATTCACCACAGAAAAAGGCCCAATTATTGGCCAAGACCTATACGGAGAGTAGTCGTTGGCCTGGTGTAAATTCCCATGGTATTAAAATCGCGTACCCTTTTGTTTTGGAGTATGTTGAAACGGTTTCCGTTAAATTGAATGCGAGGCCAGAAAAGTTTGGATCCTTTTGGTAGCATAGAACGATGGCGTAATTTGGCCGCAGGAAAATTATCAATGCCTACCATTTGTACCATAGGGCTAATAGATTGGCTAAACTCCATGGAATGGGGATGGTGGCCTTCACCGTAACAATAACCACTGGATGCGCGGTGGTACTCTACGGAAAATTGGCTGCAGATGGCCGTTGCATTTCCATTCTATTTTACGAATACAAAACAACCCAATATGCCCACCATGGGAGGTAAGGACAGCCCGTATTGGCAAACAACCATTTATTGTATCCATACCTAAGAAGAAAGGACATATTATAAATTGGTATGGCCATTTCTCAATTTGCCTTCGGAAAGATCAACGGACTATAAACTACGGGGTAAAAGTTACCTAACCCTGGTGGATGGGACGAGAAAGAATACAAACATTTCCAATGACCCGGAAAAATTTTAATAAAAAGGAGCGTGGCCTCCCTATCGGGTATTGGAAAGGTTCTGGTTATCCATAGTCCTTGGATATGGCTGGCCACCTTACTGGCAGCAGGGAACTCTACTATAAAATAGGTTTAAAGGAATTTGAAAACGGGTATTTTTTCACAAGTGTTCTATGTATTGACCCGAATGTTCCACACGACAAGGATTTAACAGGATAAACTTATTGAGGAAATAATAGGCTATACCAATGATGTAGATTCCCATGGAGGTTGGGGACAAATCTATTATCCGGGTAGGCGCAAGTGCGCTTACTCACAGCAGGAAATTTAAGGTAGGCTACGGCATAAGGAAAGGTGTTTGGAAAAGATATTGGAAACTCTCCAACAAATAGAAAAACTAAATACTATTTACTTAATTACTACTTGAATTTTTAGTAGTTTCAGCTATACTAAACATTGCTTGTTATTTTTAATATAATGAAAAAAATCGAGTAATAAAAGAGATCAGGGAAAGGTTCGACAATGATGTTGGATAGTTTTCTTAATTTAGACAACTGGCAACTTTACCACCATCTGATGCCAAAAATTTCCCATTGGAGCTTATACCGTAGGCTGCTAAAAGAATATGCCCCAAGCGGAGAAGCTTACTGGATATTGGTTGTGGTTGCGGGCAACTACACCTTAAAGTGCTTATAAAATCCCTAACCTGAAATTTACCTTGGTGACCTGAGCAGGCCAATGCTAAATAAAGCCATATGAAAGAGTCTCCAAAAAGACGGATAAATAAGGTAGAAATAATACAGGTGATATTAGAGAAGTATCCTTGATAAAACAATTCGATATTATTTTGGCCGGCCCGCCGTATTGCACCTTAAGGATGACCCAGACTGGAGGCTACCTTTAAAAAAATATATGATTTCTAAAACCGGGAGGTTGCCTTATGAAAATTTCGGACCTATTACGGGCGGACACCGATATGCTGAACGAATAATAAACTTGGAAAGATATGGGGACTATTTAGAGGACTGTTGGGCGGTAAGGACTATAGAAAAAAAGTGTTGGATTATGTTGGCCAAGGAAGATTCCCAAAGATCCATGAACTATCAACTGGAACTTAATGAAAAAAGTAGGTTTCCAAAAAGGTTGAATCTACAATAAAAAGTTGCTTTGGGGCTTTTGGAGGTAATAAAATAAGTTTTCGTTAAAGGCTGTTATTAAATCCGTTCCCTTTGAAATCGCCGCCTTGTAAAGGGGTATACCTATGTTCAAATTTAGTCTGAAAGTTGTAATTTAAATTCTCAAATAAGCGTGATGACTACATAATCTAAAATTCTGTTTTCCGTACATAATGTCCTTTGTATCATTCTTGGTTTTTATCTCATGCGGAGATGATTATCTGCAAAATGTTTTTGAGATTCAGGGGTATTATGGAAACCCTAAACCCTTATGGGATATAAGGATATCAATCTTGAACGACCTAGGGGATTAAGTGCCATTTTTTGTGCATAGCGGATCGATCAACAACGAAATATGATTACTAGGGCTAAGGGTCCGAAGGTCGAAGGTATATGCTGATTTGGGCCAACACCCCAAACGGCAAAGAATTATGAGATAACAAACCCGGAAGCATGGGGCGCATAATGAGCTGGAGAAAAGTGGAGTCAGCACACTGTTTATGGGAGTATGCCCCCCCGCCTCTATCCGAACCCGGGTTTTAGAAAGTATCGTTTTTGATCAACTTAGGGACTTACTCTTGGACTATGACCTGGACCGGTGTTATGGATGGACTATGTTCAATCTGGCACGCCCAGTTTGAAGACCCAGGAGCCCATCTTTTGCCCGAAACCTTTTTTTTGCAATCTTGTCTGATTATTTTTTTTCAAAGGATTCCCGTGGTTTGAAATACCCGATGGGAGTACCCGCGCAGAAAAGCACAATGGATACTTCAAATCAAGATCACACTTGGCGCAATTGGGCGCTGTAAAGGTTATAATACGATTGGACCTTACGATATAAAGAGCATAATTGAGGAAATAAAACCAGGGACACTTCTAGCCCTATATCACTGTCCTTGGAACGACGAAGAATTTTAAAAATGTGCTAGACAACGTGTTCTAAGGGCTGGACTACAACTAATTAAAAAAAAACCATAGATGGTTTTTCCCCATGGTTTTACCCATAAAAGAAGGGAAGAGATCCTCAATGGGTACAAGAAACAATCAGTGGTTTAGTAAATGAAATTAGATTATACAAAAAGGCACTTTTCAAAGTAAATGAGCCTATAGTTTCAGGCCCACAACGACCCAGGTAAAATATTACCCCAGAGCAGTTTGAACTGTCCCTTGAGGGGACTGTCGGTAAATCCAGTGGGTAATGATGTTATTTAACCACCATGGCCATAGCGGAGACGGAAGACAAATAGAGGTCATGAAAAAATGTATTTCGAGCTAAAGGACAAGCCTTGAAATAGAATTGGTTGATACCTGCACTAAATATGACTGCTAAGCTAACGCACCATTAGTACTGGTGTAGTGACTTTTTTCAAACGGCAATATAAAAATCCTACATTTGAAAAATATGTTTTTTTGCTTTTGATAAATACTGTCTTTCTTCTCAGGCGAGTACATACGCAAGAACATAAACCTCAGTAAACAACCAAATTTTTAACTTAACAGTAATGTTTGAATGGTGCTGATAATTAACTATAAATGCAGCAATGAAATGAGTTATTATGAAAACCGACCCAAAAAAAGTTGAATGATGAAATTCAAAGAAAAGAGGAACTAATCCTTAAAATGTTTGGAATGCATTACTATTACGGCACGCATTACATGAAATGGTTTATGATTTACAAGGCATCTCTATAGATTAATCGCTTCTTGCAGATTAATTAAAGATTTGTAGATCAAACTGGGTGGAAATTGAAACAACAATAGGTAAACAATTAAGGAAAATTTACCCCTGACCGTGGGAATCAAAATGGAATAGACAGATTGTGGTTGGCCAAATAAATCAAGTTCCCAATTTCACTTCATAGATTTACAACGCAACAATACCAAAAAGTTTTACGACATCTATGGCTTTTCCCATGTAAAAAGGAAAATTCTCTATTTTTGTATCAGTGAATGTAACAGAGCAAAGAATAATGCGGAAATTAAAATTTAATGGGACAGTTAAAACAAGACCTTATGTCCCGTTGTCTTTAATAATAACCCGTGATACATTCAACTGTTGTGGAATAACCATGATATTCCACAATTTCGACATTGTTGCTGTCAACAATCCTATATGATAAAAGGCAAAACAATTTGGACATTTATGTTACCAATGAGGAATTTTGTGGGAAATCTCTAAGAGGAATGTTTGTGAAGATTTAAATTTATCTTAAACCCGAAGTACTTAAAGCAACGCATTATTTAATTATCAAAAAGTAATTGTTCCACCAGCATTAAAATTTATGAATCATTACTACTAGAAAATTTTCCATATCACTCAGAGTAACTCTTTCCTCCAATAATTAATGCTGAGGAATGGTAAGAGGGTATAGTTTATTTTACAACCTCCACGTGACATTACCAAAGAGACGGGGGGATTCAATAGGTTGTTGAAAGATAGTGAAGAGGGGTTTGCCTTAGCGTAAAAGCTTCAAAATGCAGGTATTTGGGACTGAAATTTCTCGAAAGCGATGAACTATGGATTTCAGATCGATTGTATGAAATAGTTGGGCTATGACCATGGGAAGTTTGACCACCGATTTTTTCTGATAAAATGGAAAAGTTTGGATAACCCTGAAGATGCAAGCGTGTTTTAACGTACTAAAAAGATTATTTAGAAAATGGACGTCAACTTACCAAAATAGAATTTCGTATACGGAAAAAAAACGGGTGAATTATGCATGGATTTTTATAGAGCCGAATCATTCCGTGACGACAGGAAGACCAATTCCGGATAGCTGGGTCAGTGGTCCGATACACAAAGAAAAAAGGGAATTTTTAATTCAAGAGAAAACTAAAGAGATTGAATCCCAAAATAAAACCTAACGTCAAGCCAACAGAGAACTTTTAAAAACAAAAGAAAGGCCGAGGAAAGCGATCGTTAAAATCTGCTTTTCCCTGCCAACATGAGTCAGCGAAATAAGAACTGCCTATGAACGGAATTCTTGGTTTTTTTTCAAGATCTAATTATTTAAAGACCGGGACTTTAGGGGATGAACAAAAGCAATTACATTAAAATTATTAGAAGTGCGGGGAACGTATGCTCATATACTTAATGACATTATAAGCCATCTCTAAAATAAGAATCTGGTGAACGGAGTAATTACCTATCGAGAAACCAATATTTTACAATCAGGTAGATTTGTTCTTAATCTACTGAACGCCTGAAACTGAAAATAAAAAATATACGTCTTTCCAAGGACAAACAATTTTCACGCGATTGCAGATTTAATCATTAAAACTGATGAGAAAAACTTTTTATTTTTTGCCATTCTTTACCAATCTGGTTAAAAAAACTGCCATAAAATACCCATTGGGTGGTGAAATTGTAATAGGGTATTATAAAAAGGAAGCGTTTCTGTCTGGAGTTTTTTTGTTTAAGGATTTCAGGAATTGGAACGCGGAGGATAGACAAGTGTGATTTTTTGAGGCGATTTATCCAGGCTCAGAATGTTCAAAAACATTAAGTGGCAAACAGGGTGCAGGATTTGGGACTTGCCATATCAAGAGGCCTTTATTGACATGCATTGGTGGAAAATATGGTTGGAAGCGAAGAAGAATTGGCATGTACTTTTTAATTTTAACATTCCCTACAGATCGGAACTGGAAGATTTTTGAGGTATTGGAGAAAAGTAATCATACCTTTCGATTGAAGAAATTGAATATAAAAAAGATTAAAACTTTAATTGCTTGAAGGTGACAAAATATCTGCAATGCTGATTTCCAAGGGAAATGGAAAAGTTATAGTGCAGAAATATTAAAAGCGGGGAACAGGATTGGAGGCGGTAGAATTATTTCATAAAAAACCCTGAATTGACTTGTTTTGATGGATACATCCAAATGCCTGTAATGAATGGATAGTTGCCATCAGCAATAAGGAAACCGATAAAAATGTTATAATTATTGCTCAGAGTGGCATTTGCGCTTTCCGGGGATAAGGATAAGCCCTTGATTGCTGGATGCATGATTATATAACTAAAAACCCACTTAAACAGGATCGAACTAATTAACATTGCTCCAAAAATATTTTAAGAAGAAATAAAAACTTGGTGACTATTCCCAAGGATACATATATAGATTCATGTGATTAGGGCAATTCAGTTACTGTCAATCAATATTTTTCCGGAACTAGTTTGCCCTGTAAAGTGTTAGGGGGGGTACAATACCATAAACATATCAGAGCCTTTGCAAAAAAATACAAATTAAAGCATTTTTTTATCAATTAAAGTAATAGAATTAATGAAAGTTAATGCTGTTTGTATGTCAAGGTCATGGTGTTGCCTCAGGGAAGGCAAAAGAAATCTCGCTATCCCAGATGGAAGCTTTAAAAGCCAATGCGAACATTTCTTAGTAAAAGGATTAGACCAAATCAATACTTTAGGGACTTCAATTAAGAAATAAACATTGCTCCCGTTTATTTTTAAATAAAAAAAAAAAAAAAAATATTTTCTCGAGAATGTTAAAACTGGTCTAACAATACATTTTCCGGTACG
>Ga0163217_1006819_pt1 | contig 13063 bp, 13 predicted proteins | sample SynspAceP_FD_185933 | JGI IMG/M metagenome (GOLD analysis project Ga0163217, IMG submission 185933) | Saline lake microbial communities from Ace Lake in Antarctica - Synechococcus sp. Ace-P (PacBio error correction) | ecosystem: Environmental > Aquatic > Non-marine Saline and Alkaline > Saline ...
GGGGGAAAAAAGAAAGGAATTGGGGAAACAAACTTGTTTGGAAAGGAGGCAGGCTTCCATATTGGTCCCTGGAAACTTGGTTTGATGGGCAATTTTTTTTCAACCAGCGGCCTCGAATTGAACTGGCCATGTCCGAGGTTTTTGAAAAGCAGGCGGCGGCTGGAGCTGGCCTGTTTTTTATCAAGTGCGGGGCGCTGCCCGAAGCTACGTTAACATCACGTGCAAGGGCCAAATGAATGTGATCGGTAGTGGGTTTAGCTGTGGGGGGTGGCCAGATTGAATCGTAACATGAAAGCGCTGGCGTAGCCTTCGCGTCGTAGGCATAGTATCAGGGTTCTCGCAAGACCAACTGGACCTTGCATAGGTCCCTAGCATGGGTGAGGATTTGTACGGTGGCACTGAATGTTGAGGGAAAAGGATGTTTTGGGAAACGGCACGCCATTGCGGAATTGTTTCCATAAGAGACATTTGGCGTGGAGCCGTACATTTGAGGGTCGGGACTGGATAGAATCATTGAAATGAATGGTCGGTCATTGCAGAAATACTTTTTGCATGGCGTGATGGATTTTGATAAAGCTTTGCTATGAATGAGATGTCGGAGCGTGGCGGGCCGATGCGAAGTGTTTTTTTTCCGTTTGATCATCAACGCCGTAACGAATAGGCGGGGGATGTGAACAGGTTGATCGGCGTTTGCGATGCAGAATGTGGGGTCAGTTCAGAGATTGAGGTGTGATGGACAGGCCCTTCACAACGGGCAGATGTGATACGGATGACCTGGTGCAAGGGCGCGTCGAACCGGTATGCCTCGCAGTTTTAGGCGGTCGACTTCATCGCGATATGTAGCGTAAGCCAGTTTTTCCAATTGTTAAGTTTTTGACGGTCGACGGGCATATGCTCCTCTTGCGGGGTCCGAGCCCTCATAGGTTAGAGTAGCGCTTAAACATGCCATTTTTGGGTTTCGAATCTATTAGTCGGGGTTCGGAGTGAGGTCTGGCGTGACATCATTTTTGTGTTTGGAGATTGGGCTTGATGACCATGCTCAAGGCGATGAGATTTTTGGGGCAAAGAGATCGCGCAAGAGATACGGTCTTGTGATCCAATGTTTTTGTTGATGCATCCATTGTGCATTCCCAATGAGGTCTTTTTCGTCAGGAAATGCGTTCTCGCTGCGATGGCGGAGAATAAATCGTCATGGGATAGTTACTTGAAAACGCCTGGGGTAATGCGGGGGTGTGTCACGTGTATTTCCATGACGTCGACTCAAAATGCGAAAGTTTGCCATTTGTACGATGATTTGGCGACTGATTTGACTGTAATCCTTTTCTTCGGTTCGGTCCCATTCAGAGGCTTGAGAAGGGGCGGTTTCGGATGATTTGAGCGTTTCGCTGAGGGCAGGCGAGGGTGCGGAGATCCATGGGGTTCGACACGTTGATAGGACTTTTCGAATGGTCATTGATCGAGGCGATGATTAGCCATGATCATGTATGCTTTGTGCACGTAGGCTAGGCGATGAGGTCTTGATTTGGGGCGGTCCGAGAAGATGGTCATATCTCGGTTGGAGTTGTTTGTTATGGTTGGCAAGTTTTAGGTCGACGCCATCTTGAGGATGTAATAAGCTCTTCACACGGTTTCGGCGGGAAGGGAATGTTGAGGCAATCAGCGTGTTGTCGAGTTTTAGAGATTGGTGCTCATAGCATCGGGGGAGATGTTTTGCGAGTGAGGAAGGGGCTGGCATCAGGTAGCTTGCCGTTCGACTGTTCGTGTTTTTTGGGAAGGCGGTCGTGATATCATGCGATGAGCGGCGGCGTTAGGGGCAAATTGGAGCTCTTCTCAACACCGTGCGCGACAGCAGGTCGCGGGGCGGTCACTAGCGAACACAAAGCAGCAGGAGAAGTTCGTCAGCGATGAGCCGTAGGGTGCTATAAGCCATTGTGCTGCAATATAGGGACGGGGTTGTGCGGACCATGACATCGACTTTGTGAAGTGTCGGATCCTTGATTGGGGTAGGTTTATGTGGCCGTTTTCAATATGAAAGAGTAGGGCAATTTTAATGCATGAGAAGTGACACAACAAAAACCGGCGGTGGCGTCAAGCGTTGCCGGTGCCATTCTGTCCGTCTTCCTTGTTTTTTGGCGACTAGAAATAGGTCGGTGAAAAGATATTTATTTTGGGTGATGATACGGTAGAAGTTGCTGGGCTGAGAGAAACAAGGGAGTTGAGGGCTGAAATGAATTCATTTTTATCGTACGTTGATTGCAGCAAGGCCTGTACGGTGTCTTAGCCAGAGCGAGCAATCCGGTTTTCAGGTGGCGATCAACGGATCGCTTCTGGGGCTAGAAACTTGAGGTGATGGGCGATTGCGGAAGGTTCTGGAATCATCTGTGATGCGAAAAGGGGACGCCGCTCGTGCGTTTGAAGAATAGGAGGTGTAGCAGAGGATTGATTGGAATATCGGAGGAGCCCGTAGAAATGGATTTGGGTTATGAGATGTCGGATTTGCCAGGTGGAGATATGCCGGTTCGGAAGTTTATGGGAATGAATCGCATTTATTTATACAAGGTTTCATTTGGAGGGTTTGAGTATTCCGCAAGTTGTGGGGAAAGGTGTCGAATATTCAAGAATCGATTATTGAGATTTGCTGTTCTATGCAGGCAGTATTAGTCGTCGGGATTTCAGGAGGCTGTCAAGTGGTTCCAAATAGGTTAAGGGGGCCGAGATTCGGGAAGTGGGTGAGCCGTCGGGATACGGGGTGAGTTGCGTGGCTTCATTCCGCGGCGGGACCGTTTTTATCGTGTTGCGGTGGCAACGACGTGATTCTGAAGGGGGTAGCTTTAGGCAGGGTCCGAGATTAGAGTAAATTGTTGCGGCGTATAGGTTTTTTTCCGTTCCATTCTTGGACTGGGGCTTCCTATATAAGGCAAGTCAATGAATCGGAATGATGACTTGTTTTGTGGGTCAAGACGCCGATATGCTTTGGGGGTCGAGCGGCTTAATAGAAAGGCCGATGGGCGGGTTCGAAGATCTCCTTCGAGCAGGAGTTTTTAGAGCGTCAAGATGATGACCCATCGGTTTGTTGTGCTGATTGAAATGGAGCCTGGTATGGCCAGTGTCGTATGAATGTTGAAATTGTGACTCTGACATTATTTACAGATTGGGCGTTCGATTGGTGAGTTTGATTAGCGGGCTACTGTCGCAGAGGAAGAAAAATCGTTCATTGGGCCTAACTATGGATGGCGCCGGACATTGGTACAAAGCAGGTCTGGATGGGGCGATTACGGGTGCGGTGTGAAGTGAAGTTATTCAGTTGGCTTGGATTTTGTCGTGCAAAAGGATGATGGTTGAGCTTTTACTCGGTGGCATGAGGTGCGCTATGGTTTGCCGGTCTTTGTTGCTACGGGTCAGTTCGGAGTGGCGTCTCAGACTGAGCCGCAGATCATGGCGGATGGTGGGTGCGAGCATGGCGACTGCGGAGATGCCAAATTTGCGCTCGGGTGAGATGACGCGATTGAGAATGGGATTCCTGTCAGAATGCCGAATACCGGTAATTTGCAGCTCGACATGAACTTCGGCATTTTCCACGCCAGCAACAATTAGCAGATATGAGGGTCTTTCGATGAGTTGATTCCTCGCAACTCTGCGTCGTTCTTTTTTTGCGCGCGCTATGTTGTGGTCTGGTGGAAGCTCAGCAATCGATCGGCAGCCGGAGGATCTTGCGGCTTGATCGATGTGGTACAAGGAAAGGTAATTCGTTAGCCGGGATTAAAGTAAGGGTATGTCGCAAGAGTGATGTGTGCCTGATCATATCACGAAGGTATGTGGGGTTCGCATGCGTGCCGCAAGGGGAAACGCGAAATCTGACGGCGAGATATTTGAGAATTCTGGGTTTGGCTGAATTTGGGAGCGATAATAGATGGATTGGATGGCGCAATTATCTTGACGAGCCCGTTGATAGGGGAGCGATATGGTGCTTACGGATTGCGGGGTTGCGTTCGTAATTACCTATCTTACCAGGCTGTATATTTTGTATGTTTTCTGTGCTTTTATCCATTTGAAGAAAGGCGGGCCGTTCTGTGTTCGTTATATTTTTTTTTGTTTCATCTTCGACATCCGATTTTGCCAGAGCCAACAGACGATGCCAGTGAACGTGAGTGGGTATTGATAAGCTGTTTCAGGAATGGTGGAACATGATTGCAAATATGCTGATGCAAGACTGCTGTTGAATAATGAGTGAGATAACACGTGCCTCTGACGATATTGGGTGCAGACTTATGCCCGAGTTAGTCTATCACCGTTATCGAGGGATTGGCTACAAGCCTATAGGCAGAGAACGAGTTGCCATTCAGAAATTTGCGATATGCGAATATTTGTCCATTGACCGCTCCTTGATTGATATTACTGATGAGGGATGTGAAGTGTTCCCATGGATGTTTTTCCATTAATTCGAGGAATAACGTGTTGTATATTTCCTGGCCGTGACGAGCTGTCTTTTCTGTTCCTATTTGTTGGCGTGCCAGTGGCAACGCCTTTGAAGTTGGGAACCCGTTTTTTGGTCTGGGCAATAGCAAGCGTTGGAGTGTTGAGCGAGGCTGGGTTGAAAGTGGCCATCGCCGAGAGCTTCCGAGGTCTTAAGTGCAGGTTGCAATTTTCCGCAGTATCGTTTTTTTGTCTATAATTGCGACCCAACGCTATTTGGTGTGGCCAGGAGTTTCCCGAAGGGAAACTTATGTTTAGCGTGAAAACAAGCGACAGGGCAAGGTTTTTCGTTTTGAAAAATATTAGGAAGCTCAAATATTTGGAGGACGCAGACATCGGTTGACTTATTATTGGGGACGCGCGGGTTACGTTGAAGAGAAAGGTGGCTGAGTTGGAGCGTTGGAACTGTTTAATTGATGGTTTTGTTCTTCTTCGGGTTGACCTTGAAAGGTGTGTAGTGCGAGTGTCGCATTCGATCGCTGAGATATGTGCGCGAAATTCGCGGCTCCCTGGGAGAATGGGGGCAGATCTTAACGCGTTCGGTTTTCTCTATGGTGCAAGGAAGAGGGTAGAGTGATTGGATGCACCTTATGAGGATTGATGCGTGTTGGATACAAAAGGGAAGTGGCTATAGAGGAGATACAACTGGTTAGTTTGATGCGAAGTAAGGGGCCTTCTGGGATTCGCCGTGGATTTGGCTCGATGGGTTCGGTGTCCTCGCTTTCTCGAGAAGACAAGATTCGCTAGAGCGGCAACGTTTGCCGCGCCTTAAAATGGAAGCGATACGCGGCTTGGTTGAGGTCCCTAGCGTCATTGGTGAAATTGTTTGGGACGGATCGACTTTATGAATCGCCGTTCCGGCGGCAGAGAAAAGTGAGTGAATGATGCTATGGTATATCTTGCGATTTTTTGATTCGTTCGCGCGAGCTAGCGGTCTGGATATGATTGACTAGCACTACGGATTGAGTTAAGTAAGCAACTTTTTTTTGAGTGGAGAATAACTGACAGCCAATTTTGTTCTGCGGTGCTTTTTGGACTCGGATTGGGGTTCGGATTGCAGCATGGTATTTCTCTTGTCGATCCCTTCCGGTAAGCTGCTGGAGCCCTCTTATTGGGATCTGGCGCTGGACAAAGGAAGCCGATTACGCAGGTCGTCCTGGGTATGGACTGATTGTCTTATGCGAATGACGATTGGTGCGATGATGTAGAATGGTGGCCATCAATCCCATTGAGCACCATGGGTAAACGGCGTTGTGTTAAGGGCAGTTTCGGTATTGCAAGTCGGCACCATTAATCGTGGATGATCATCGTGTGACAGTGGCGAGGGGCTGGATTGAAATTGAGTCAAGCATCGGTTGATGAAGTGAGAAAAAGGATTTGTTTAGATTTATCCAGCGTGGTGAGACGAGGAATGAGTATAGGCAGCAGAATGGGCAGCCTTCGATTTGATTTCTCAACGATCTGCTATTTGTAGGTGATGAGCGAGCGATGAGATATTCGTAGAGGGTCATCAGAGGTATGAATATATGGCGGCGGGCATTGTTGCCAGATGGGAGAGGTGAAGGGGGTTTGTAGCCAAGGATTGAAGTGCTCAAGTTGTGATAATGTTGGGCATTGTGTAGTATTTGACAGGTTAGTGCTTGGTCAAGAGACGTATCCATGGCGGTGAGCCGGCATCCTCGGGAATGGAAGGCAGGTTGAGTACCATCCACGTAAAGCCCAAGGCGCGAGGTTCAGTTTATCGGATTTGACAATGTGACGGATTAGGCAGATTGTTTGTGGCTTCGTGTGAGGACGGCTAGATATGGATGGATTGCGGTGTCTGGTATTGGTGAGATCTTGATCTCGGTGGGGGGAGGAGGGTATACCGGGCTTTGGGACGGACTTTATCGCCTGCGAAAGTTCGTTTTCTGGACGAGGAAATTGGGACGTATTGAAATTTTTTGGCTTGGGGCGCGGTGAGACATTGCCGTGTTCCTAATTTCTTTTGATTCAGAGGGTCTGCCGGCAGTTCTGAGAATGACGGGAGGCTGCGTTCGGCTAAATATGGAGTCTTCCCGTTGAGCTCGGATGTTGAAGCAGGTGAGGAGTAAGCGAGGAGGTGTTTGTTTGCGGGGTGGTAAGGATTGATAGCCAGTAGCGTGGTTGGCCCGTCAGAATGTATTGTTCACACGTGACTGTAAGGCATCGGGAGACAATGTCGATTAATTCTGGTGCGGATAGAGAAATTGTTCTGTGATATCAAATGAGTATGGACAGGGAGGGCCTGATGCTCGTCTCATAGCTGTGTTGGGAATCGTTTGGTTCTTCTTTTTTGCCATTCGCTGCGCGGTGGTGGGGGTGGGTATAGGTAATAGCTGTGGATGTCGATTGTCCCGTGTGCGGTATCATCGACTTATCCGTAGGTGCAGTTGTGAAGAAGGTAATTCGTCCGGGATGGACGTACGGGCGTAAGAGGTCGTGTTATATTATATATACATGAGTTGGTTATGTTATTTTTCGAAAGACGGGACGGATCTGTATTGGGGTTCGCGTTCTTTGAGTTTTGAGGTGCAATGCGGCTTTCATTTGCTTGGACAGATGCACGGGGGGTTGGTTGGGCTCCAAGGTTCGTGGCCAGAACGGCGGAGATTTGCCCACCTTGGGTATAGGATGGTTCTTGAGTATGAATGCCAATACGGGTATCGATCGCGAATTGGCAGGATGGTGGCGTTATCGGCTTGGTCGATCCTGAAAAACGTCCCGTACTAGGAATACCGATGGAGAAGGTCAGTCGGAGATTGTCGCGGCAACAGGAAACGGGGGGGCGAGTTATTTGAAATGGTACGTATTGGTCGGGTCGGGTATATTTAAGGAAAGATTTGAAAGTCTCTTAGGCGGGTAGCAGGGAAGCCATTCTGTTTTGGTGATGTTTGGGCGGTTCGTTTGGTCGGAGTTGGTCGCGGATTTGGTGAGCTTAAGGCGAGGGGGGGATTGCTGGGTTTTTTTTTTTTTTTTTGGGGGGGGGGGGCCGGGGGGGGTGGGAAATTTTAATATGGACTATGGGATGAATGCGACGTTGATCTTGTAGAGGCTTGAGATTGGAAGCCTTTGAGGGGTGAATTGTAAATTGCGTGTCTGATGAGGCGGTTGTATTTTGAGAGAAACTGCTCGAAGAATTCATGTCCGTGTTCTGGTCTCCGGCCTGTTTCTTTCACGTCCGGTGGTTGTTTTCTTATTGTTTCTTTGGGGATTTCGCGGATTTTTGTATGAAGTCCCAGGTATGAATATAGTGCTTGCTGGGGTATCGTGGGTGTATTGGCATAGGTCGACCTGCGATTTGTTATGATATGAAATCAAAATTGAGGACGTGAAAACCACGTGGCTTTTTCAGGTGCGTGAAGTTGGACGGCTGGTTTTCCTCGATCTTGAATTATGAATTGCTTTCTGGATTTTGATCGAGCAGGAAGGCGGTTGTTCATCCTGGCGTACAAGATATGCTATGGCCGTGCGGAGTTAAGTCACTGGTGCCCGTTTCATGGTTTTCATTGCGAACTTTTGCAGAGAAGATCCACGTTGATGCTGGCTGTAATGACCATCCTATCGTTTCTAATTGGTTCTTAAGCCTTCGGTGATTTGGTGCATTTCGTGATATGAGTGCATATTCCTTAAAGGTGGGAGTGATTCATGCCGTTGGATGAGGTGTTTGTTTCATGCAGCGTTAGGCGGTGTCTGGAAATGTCTCTGCAGAAACAATTTAAATGGTTCCGGTGAAAATACGAAGTGGCGGGCACGACTGTCCTGCCGTAAGTGGTTGAATGCTGGGCGAGAAGGGGGAAGGGAGCGAAGAGAACTAGAAAGAGCTCGATAATCTGTAGGTAACTATGTTGGATTCAGATACGACGAATTGTATGTTTGGGAAGGATTAGCCATCGGGATAGTGCCAGGACGGATTGGGAAATTGGCAATATCGATCCGTGAATAGAAGTGTTAAGTGTTGGGCGTTCGTTTACCCGCAGGGCGTACAGGTGGTCGTTTGTCGTAGTGATATAAGCGCGAAGAATGCCGGTTGGCTTGGCGTTTGCCGAGTGGGTTTCGTGCAGACGGACATAGGATGGATGACATGAGCCTGTCGAGGTCTGGAAGGCCCTACCCGGTATGTGCGCTTTCGGCGAATATAGGATGTTTGAAGTTGAAATTGCCCGTCGTTCAAAGACAGTCCATTGTGTAGATTGCTGATATTTCATATTTGCGCCTGGGTAATCCGGTGAAGGCTGTGGTGTTATGTGTTTAAAGTCGATTTGAGCTATGTAGAGCAGAATTGTTGAAGTGTTTTCCGGGATACTTTTCCTTTGGTTGGACATGAATACTGGAGCGAGCAGAAGGACTCAGGTAGTCGTCCTTCACGTCCGTATTCATCTGTGTTGTGTTTGCTTCAAGGATATACGGTCTAATATATGGGAATATGCCGTCGCATGTTGAGGCTTTGGTTCTGGATTTATTGGTTTACATTGTGTTGAGTCGGGTCGTTATTGCCCTGGGGTGTTCTGTAGATGGTTGTACTGATGATTGTTTATGAGCGGCTTTGGTGTAATGGTGGCAGAAGAGGGAGTGAGTCATGGGGGATTGATTAGTCATCGAGGGCGCCCTTTGGGGTATCATGATGAGGTTGCCGTGTATCGGCGGCTTTTATGCTCGGGCTGTGGGAGAGTTGCGCCGTGGCCGATGTTGGCCAGGGGGCCCCCAATGACAAGCGCAACAATCATGACTGTCGTATTCTGCGATTCCTATTGGAGCTGGGCTGAATTGCGAGAACAGGTGACGCGGGAAGTATTTAGCAATTGTTGTTTCTTTTGCGTTTCAGATTGGGCGAATGGTGACTGGCGATGCGTGTGGAGTGCCACGTCAGTGGACTGTAACGGTTGAGGAGACGGGGGTTTGATTGAGGATTTGAATGAACGTGTGGTGCAACCTGTGTGTGATGGCGTTTGAGCATGTGGAGCCGTGGCGTAATAATGCAAAAATTGAACGGATTGCAGTTCTTTATGATGTTTTCCTTTAGTGTTTTGAGGTGTTTATGGGGCCTTGGTTCGTGGATTTCTTCCGTAATATGGTCGAGCTTGTTGGTGCGACATGTTGATTGGTTTGCGTGGGCCTGATGTATGGATGGTCGTACGATTGCTGCCAGGGCTTAGTGATTGCGGAATTCGGTGACGCGGAGGGTCTTGTCGGATAGATACCAGGTAGTGCGGAGTTGCCTTTGATTGGTCGGATCTTTCCCGGAAATTCGTAATTGGGATGCGTCGTTTACCGGGGAATGGTTAGGCTGGCCGGGTTTGGTCTAGCTGCCGGGTTGATGATTAGCTGCGTGTGGTCGGCTGTTAGGTATCACGAGGATTATTCATGAAACTGGCAATGGCGCATGTTGGCCTGGAGGTCTGGGCATGGGTGCGGTCGTGAGGGAGGTTGAAGTCCGGAGGCGAGGTTAATTGGACGCCGTATGGCGAGTGATGCCTCCGGTGCGAGGGACTGGAAGAGCGCCGGGCGGACGCGTCACGGGGTGGTATTTTCATGGTTGGACTTGAAAATTTTGGTCGGGCCTCGCTGGCTTTGATCAAAGAGACACGTTTTCGATTGCCAGAATTTCCAGTAGGGCAGCGAAAAAAACGAAGCGGAAGCGGCGCCAGTGGCCTCGAAGGCAGAACAGGCATCTGCGGAAAAGAGTGGAGCGGTTACCTTTTTTTTTCTTGACTGACGCAGGTTCAGCTGTGTTGCCATCATCGGCATGGCGGCACCTCGGAAGTTGGAACCGGGTGGAGGGGGGGGCGCAGATTTCCGGGCGAAAGTGATGTGCGGCAGTCCGCGCGTGGCGCAGAGCGAGGTGACATGGAGCCTTGTAGATCTGGCATTGTGGGGAAGGGACGGTTTTCGGGAATGTTGCCATGACGGCGCCATCCGGTGGACCATGGCAAGCATCAAGTGGGAATGGCTAGGCGGGCAGAAGGATCTTGGCGCGCAGGGATTCTGATCTTACGCTAGTGGGATGGGATTTTGGAACCCGGGCATAGCCGTCTTGTCGGGTGGTTTGTCTGTTTGACGAACAGGGGCAGCGGCTGGTTAAGTGTCCGGCGGCGAGGTGCTGTGGAGCAGATTGTTGCGTAACGGCGTCGGTCCGCTCGGTAGGCGGGCCGGAAGCTGGCCTCTTGAGAAGATGCTGCCTGCGGTGGTATGAGCTCGTCGGGTTGCCCGCAAGGCAGTTCGATTACTTCGGACCTCGATTGCCGTGGGGCTGATGAAGGGGCTTGGGTGATGTGGCGCGCCTGATACGAAATGACGCTTGCGAAAGTGATTGGCGAGCTTTATGGCATAGAAAGTCTGATTGAAATAAGCTATGATTGACGCTTGTTGTTGTGTGGAGATTAGGGTGACCCGGAACAGGCGTGTTCGAGGAATGAGGGACAGCCGTCTGGCTTTGGCGGAAACGAGTCGGGAGAGATCCGAGACCGGCGAGAGAGGGATGTCGATTGACAGCGAGACGAAGGGGTATTGACATCAGAGGCAACTTGGATGGGCAGTCTCGTTTCCGGATGGTTTTGACGCGAAGGGTGCAATGTACCGAAGGTCGCGTATTGTGAAAGTATGAGGAGGGATAGGTGAGCAGGGAAACCCTGGTAATTTTACAGGCGATCTGCGGTGAGGCCTGGCGAAAGGGGGAGGGCAAGGCTTGGCGAGAGGACGTTTGGCGGGAGGACCTCTGGGACAAGATGTTGGGTGTCGGGCCGTGCAGATTTGAAGGCGAAAGCCGGAGTGTGGGCCGCACGAGCCTTACGCGGCGCGTCAGCATGAGCCGTGGAGAGTCGGAACAGAGAGATGGCGAAATGCTTATATGCCGATCCGTGGAGACGAATGTCGGGCGAGTGATTTTGGAATGTGCCGGGAGAGCGGGCGACGTTTCAGATCGGATGAATGGTGTTTGGGGACTGCGTCTCAACGGACATTTGTGTATAGTATTGGGCTTGTCCGGTAAGAGGCAGAGATGTCTGGCGCTTCGATGGTGTTTTGTGCTTCCGTCAATGGAACCTTCGCAGGCGGAAGAGTGATTGTGGACATGCGTGGTCCTGAGCTGGCAGTTTTGTCAGGTGATTTCAGTGTGCATGAAGCGTGGTGGTGGTCGGCAACAGTTCAATGGTGAGACACCGTAAGTTGTTTCGTTGAAGGGGGTTTCGCACAGGGTGTGATGTTGAAGCGGGGTTGTGATTGTTGGCTGGGTCGGGGATTGTTGAAGGGGTTTCCTCAGGCAGCTGAAAGCGCTTTGGCGATGCTGGCGGACTAGGAAGACCTGATATTTTATGGTTGGGGGAGCTCCTGGAGCCATGGGACTGCTGAGTTGGGGTGTTGTGGCCTGGTGGATGCTTTTCGGAGTACTCCCTGTTCAAGGTTTTTTACCCGACATCGAGTCTCGCCGAGGGTCGAAGTAGTACTATAGTTTGCGGTGTCGGCTCCGAATTCAAGGTGGTAGTCTGAATTTGGTGTCGTGTCACTTATTGAGACGGACAGATGTTATTTGCGGGATCGTGGGAAAGCTTTGAGGGGTGACTCGGGGGTTTGGGGCATGGGGCATTCGGGGCTGGGCTATTCTTTTTTCGATTGATGAACAAGGGGGGTTTGTCGCGGAATGGCGCAGATCCAGGACGGTCTCAGTAAATGACGTAGGGGTACGGAGGTGCTCTCGTTGGGGTTCGAAGAGAATAAGGTTCGTTCGTCGGATGCCATTGTCGCCTATGTATCCAGATGGGAGTGATAGCGCTTTGGGCAGAGAGGGCGCCGCAATTGATTGGCGCGGAGAGTAAACGTGCCGCGCGTTGGACTGGCCGGTGGTCGATGACTTGCGATGTGTAGTATGTTGGAGGAGCCCGTGGCGTCGGTGGGGAATGTCATCGGGGCGCGTCGAAAGGATTGCACGGACTGGGGGAAGTGTCGCCGGTCGTGTGACTTATGGCCACAGTTGAACGTGAATCGGGTGTGAGAGGTTTGGGGAAATCCACGAGCCCTCGGGCGTCGGATCTATATGATAGGGAGCTGTGCCAAGGCTGCGAAGGTGACGAGGCTCTGGAGGCGGTTTCTTGTGGTTGTTGTTTGTTTTTTGGGCGGTTGGCGGCAAGCCTGTGTCCGTCTCTTTTCTTCTCTGTGGTTTGATTATGGATGAAGTGTGCATATGAACTGATGTGTGGGTGTGCATTGGATGGTATGGTCGATAGGGCGAATCGTCTCGCGGGAAAATGTGATCGAGTTCGGAAGCGGCGAGATAGGGGTCGTTGCCGTCGATGAGGAGTATGGCTGGTTGCGTGTCGCAGTGGTTGTTGTTTCTGTGTTTTTTGGCAGGGTTGAAGGCAACTTCCGTATGCCTTGTGGCTTGCGATGACGGTTCGCTTTTTACCGCGAGTGATTGGCGTCCTTGATGGCTGTGCGCGGGAAGGCAAAGGAAGAGAAGTGATTATGCGTATGTGGTTTGTGGCTTTTGTCAGGCAACGTGGCGTTGTGTGGTGGTGTTTTTTGGAGTGGATGCGGTCGCTGGCTTGGATTTTTGCTGGAGAGTGATTTTTGGGGTCAG
>Ga0163217_1040195_pt1 | contig 13063 bp, 12 predicted proteins | sample SynspAceP_FD_185933 | JGI IMG/M metagenome (GOLD analysis project Ga0163217, IMG submission 185933) | Saline lake microbial communities from Ace Lake in Antarctica - Synechococcus sp. Ace-P (PacBio error correction) | ecosystem: Environmental > Aquatic > Non-marine Saline and Alkaline > Saline ...
TGGGCAGAATTTTTCACCTTGGAGGTAATCCCTGATCGGCCCTGGTGGCGCGACATATCTGCTGACCAGGGCTTGCGGCCAATGCGGTCCTGTTCGGGCCCGCATAGCGATAGGTCGAGACCCGCTTGATCTGTTGATAGGCTGCGGTTGTCCCAGCATGAATGGGTAAGGCGCCCATCAAATCACAATCATGCACTTTAAACTGTCAATGGCAAAACACTCCCTCAAATTGCGACACCCAGATGCGTTATACACAGTCCTGCGGCAATCATCGATATCTGGCCGCGCACGGTCGCCGGCGCACCTTCGGCAGCGCAATATCAACCCAGCGCAAAAAGCTTGAGCGCATGTTGAACTGAGAGGCGCAAAGCTGATCGCCTGACCTGGCTCGGACCCCTGCGGCCACCTGCGGATGCGCGTTTGGCCATGACGGGCACAGGTGCGGCGTCCATAGCCGCCGCGAAGCCGATAATCTTGCGCCAGCTCACGCGCACGGCTCGCCAGCGCAACCTATGCCTTAAGCGCACGAATTGTGTGCGATAAAGCCGCCCTCCGTTATTTCGATACAGACAAGCCTCAGGGCCTTCTCCCCTTCGCACGTCACGCAGCCAAAAGTCCATGCAGAGGGGTAAGACGTCCCGCCTGCGCGTACGACACTGCCGTCTGGACTGGCGCGTTTTGCATGCGGCCAGCGCGACAGTGTGAAACCGCTGGGCAAGGCCGTTGCCCCGGGCGACGCTCTGTCGTCGTTGCGAGACTTGGTGGGCGGCGTCGTGAGTTGGAGCAGCGGCGCGCCAACACTCGCGAACTGCCTGCACGCATCTTCCCCGTTCGCACATTGAACTGATAGGTGATTGCGACTTGCGCCTTACGGACGTTTGTCATTATCGGCGAACGGTTCGCGGTTTCATCATACCACGCGAGAAACACTGCAGAACAGTGTGCTAAGGTGCTCTCGGTCGGCCGGCTAGCAAACTAATTGTTAGGCCAGCTAGACGTTTCATCAGCTTGGTTATTGCGGCCTAGATGGTCTCGCTTCTCAAGTAGGCTTTTACCCGGAGTTCCTCGAATAAAACGAGTGCGATTGTATGGTGCCTGTGGCATTTGCAGACATGATATCTTGCTCCAGCTAAACGAGATGCATCTTCAGCTGCGCGCTCTGACGTCGTTTAGTCTCGAATTTCCATTGCCCCTCCTCATGAGTGAGAGCAACTTTGGCTGCCAGCTCGGCTTTGACGTGCTCAATAGATCTGACGAGTGTTCCTGTGCGTGTGAGGTGGACATTGCGACAAGCGCGAGGTCGCGGATCCCCTCATCACAATGCCAGCACGTGCCCGGCTTTCGAGGCGGCATCATTTCGATGGTCCTCACCAGCATTTGCGAAAAGAGTGATTTTAGGTCTGGGCAGTTTCCTCGAGGATACGTCTTCGACCCAATCCCTAGCGGGACAGCAACATCAAGCACCATTGAGTAATTGCTACCAATTTTTTTGCGAATGGGTGAGGGTGCCATCAACGTCAGATTCCACGAGAAATACCTCATCTGCTGGCTAGATCAAGACCGATCTTGACACCTGGGTATCACGACACCAAGCGAAAGGGCGATGGAATATGTACGCGGCCCATGCAAATCCTTACTACCTCACGATGTCAGAGTCAAGGCGATCCGAACCCACATCGGAGCGTCGCAAGCGTAACGATGCGATGAACGCGGACCAAGCAAAATTTCCCTCGACCCATGATGCAGATCAATGCGATCCGACACCTCCACGCAGCCATCCAAGCGAAAGGCGCGATGAACGCAGACCAAAGGCAAATCCCTTCCACCACGATGCCCAGATCAATGCGATCTTCGACACCTCAAGCACCCCAAGCGAAATGGCGGCGATGAAACTGCAGACGCAGGCAATCTCCAACCCATAGGACGCCAGAAATCAAGAGATCCAGGAGACCCATGCACCCACCTGAACGGTCGATGAAAGGTCCGTCCAAGCCTCATCCATCCCAAATGCCTTTAAGATGCAGCTTTTTTCGGACTCACCCAGCTTGCCCACGACCAATGGATTGATAAATGATCTGTGCCATAGAGAACCCACCGAGAGCAAGCCAGTTACAGTGGACCCGTAACCGGCAAGTCATTCATAGATTTGATGATGCCTAACCAAGCAACGGGCTTGAGCGCATTTCGCCAAGATGCTACCCAATGGCTCGCTGCCCGAGAATCCCCGGGTGACGGCAGCCAAGCCGAAGTCAGCGCATGCCAACGTGTCAGGTATTTTCGACCAACTCTGAAGCCAATGCTTCTCGCATCCAGATGGCTGCGCCCGCATCAGGCTACGAAACCTGAAAATGCCCGCCATGCGGCGCGCAGTCCCGTCTAATGTCAAGCACAAGCTCGTACACCACGATCGAATGAAGTGATCGGGCGAAAATAGATATCATCGATCTGGCAACCAATATGGGTGAGCCCACGACGCGGTCCAGCCGTTCTCGACCCTCCATTGCCTGCCAGCGAGTCCTGGCATCGAGTGGGCGAATAGGTTTACCGAATCTCAGCATGATCAAGATAGCTCTCCGCGATTGCCAACCCGCGATGTTGGATATGACCGACGACTTGTCCCACAGTGCTGCCATGGAATTGCCTTATCCAAACCTTTGAAAAAAGCCTTGAGGCAAACACAATCCTGTATAAAATCTTCATGAAACTCAGCCAATTAGCGATGCCCCGACGAATTAGAGCACAATTCCCGTCAGAGCTTTTAATAGCGAACTGCGCAATGCAAAGCGCGCCCCTGATCAGGCTTTACATCGGTGTTCAGAGGGCCTCAGCAGACTCCACGCTCGAAGGCTTGAGCAATGTGATACAGCCGGGTACGCGGCGTAGCTAAATACGTCGCCATACCTCGAATCCACCAAATCGAAGAATATCCGCCCTGCAGGAATCGGTGCGTGCGGACACCGAGCTAAAAAAGCGCCACAAACCAAACACAACCATAGACCGATTCCCGGTGATACAGATCGGGGTATGGCGTCAGATCCAATCGAATCTCTTGGTAAATGAATGCAATTCTATATAGGATATTGAGACGCATGAAAACCACGGGCAACAGTCTCGTTCACCAATATTCATCTGCCTGTAACACGTTCATATCCGCTGGGTCATGAAGAACCATGGTGGCGATACCGTTGTTATAGCGGCGCGTGCCTATCTGTCTCTAGTTGAATTCAGCACCCTGCTGCAAGTCGGGCATCCGTCAAGTGCCACACATGAGTTCGGTTTGGCGCGCACACCAGATGCTTGGCGAGTAATAGGGCATTTATGCATCTTCATAGCCATCGTCCGGTGCGAACGCTTCTTTGATCATCAGCAGCCTCGAACGCTCATCCAGTCTTCGCATAGACAGCGTATATTTCAGGTCCGAACAGGAATCAGTAGCATGGCCCGCAAATACTGGCCACCCTGCATCAAGATAAGCGCAACATAACGATGGGGAATTAGGCGACTGTCCGTGGCGCAGACATCGGAGAAAAACCACGCGTGGGCTTTTGGCTGCGTTGAGTCCGCGAACGCACCGCAACGCCGTGCAGACTCAGCCCGCCTGCATGGTCTTGTTGCACATCAATGCCCAGCAGGGCTAGCTCACGGTCATTTCTCCATCAAGGTTGACAGCACCAGGCACACGGCGACTTATCGATAGGCTTGTTGCATCGACCAAGCGCCAATATCGGTTTTGAAATTGCTGGACCAGCTGCCGATAAGGCATGCGCACGAACCATGTCCAAAGAGAAAATCGGCATCGCTCATAATCTGACGTATTGGATTTCACTTTGAAGATGCAAGTATGACGTGGCGAACAGGACTGAGTCATAAATAGCTCGGGAATAGCCTAGCGCGGGCCTTGGCTGTCCACATTGCGGCGGCCGGATACCATATTGCCATACGAATTGCCCTCGTCCCTGTGAAGCGAGCTGAATACCACGATTTGATGTCATAAAACGATGCTACGCAAACGATTAGCATCGCCGTGAACCCCTGCCAGCTGCTCAATATGCATTTCACGGTCGGCGGGCGTCACCACTCAGGTCGGCCACGCCCAATCGGTTGCGCACATTCACCTTGGACTGCCGCTTTCGCCTTCGCGGTAATAGCTGTCAGTGAAGCCGGTCACCATTCTGCGGCAACCAAGCTGCTAACAACGCCAGCGTTAGCCGGCGCCCTTGCCGCTCGAGCCAAGCTTCTCATCGATAGCTTAATGCGTCATTCATTAATCCGGTTCGCTGGCCTTAGAGAGGTGATCTCTATATCATCCAGCAACGAGAGAGTGTCGGTGATCTGGTCAGCCAAGCTGACGAGTTGACATCAATCACCAGATGGACGGGATCATTTGGCTCACCTTACCAATTTTTGGGAATTTCTTGGCGTCCTCGAAATTAATGACCGCTCCGCTCATCATCGGCAATATCGATTCGCAATCGCTTTGGGATCGCCATTGGAATTTGACGACCTTCAGATCAAGGAGTACATGGGCGGTAGACTTACGGGCGGTTCCCATACTGCTTTGCTTTTTGCCGCATAAGTTTCCACAGATACACGGACTAAGCGAGCCATGGAGTCCTTCGCCATCTCTGTGCAGCTCATACGATCGACTGGTGGGCGAAACTTCGGCAAGGTTCACGATCATACACTTGTGGTGATCTCGCCAGCGCCTTTTCATGTATCAGCGCCTTGCGCATATATCGGCACCGGTCGGAGCGGCGATCTCGATCTCTTTCATCTACGACGTCCACCGTAGGTTGCCGGGGTAAAAAAATCAATGATGTGCACGATTGTGTTTTTCTGAGCCATGGTGAATGCCTTTCAGATTGGAAAGGTTTAATGGAAAGTCCTATGGCGATCCGATGCCGCAGCGCTTAGGTGCGGCGGATCGGGTCCGTGGTCGGTTTGCGTTACTCCAGGCTTCAATTTATTTAGCCCGGTGGGGGGCCAGCAGGTCGATGCGTATACAGAACGGATGATCAATTAGCCCTCGGGAATTGATCGAAAGACCCACTTTTTTCGACACCATCATTAGTGGCGGCTCTCATAGTGGCTGCAGACTCTGACGGTCTGCATAAGCGGTGCTCTCGCAACCATCCTAACCCATTGACCACTTACATCAACACTCATGAAACCACGCGCGATGATCCGTGCGCGATCAGTGACGGCCTCATGACTCCCTGCATTGAATCTTTGATTGGTTGCGGACGGAAAACTCCCTTCGCCCTCGACACCGGAGAACAGGTTCGAACAAGGTAATTTCTTTTCTGCACGGCATCGATAACTGTCAGCTTCAATCTCAAGCGCATTTGGCCATGCGGCTCAGGCCGCATCTCCTTGTATGGCGCCGCAAGACATACCTCGATTGCCTGAAATTACGCGGGTGGCCTATGTTCGAGCGGTGGGCAAGCTAGACTTCTTGGCCTCGCCGAAACTATAGCTCCCGCCTTATTCGAGAAATACATGGCCCATATATTGGGAGAAATATCTTCATTTGGTCGCCCTCCTTTAGGCGTTTGGCAGAACTCGTCTAGGGTAGTCCATTGTTGTTATCAATGGAGCGGAAGTGAAGTGCTTCGGTAACGAGTGGGGCGTCTCGTATACCCAATCGTAGTTTTTGAAATAGAAACTTGCCATCTTCCAGCGCCTCGGGTCGTGTTCAAACTCTCGTACCGTCGTGCCAGTCTTTTGAAAGCCGAACAATGCGTCCGACATTCACATAGTTTTGTAGCCTGGCCTTATTAGCGTTCACACTGTCGACGACGTTCTTCGAAATATGAAAGGTCGGCGTTGACAGGTACCACATGTCGTATGGGAGAGTGGCCCTTGCAAGGATGCTTTCGCCCGATCATATCGGCAACAGTCGACGGCGCTTGAATCATGGCCATATTTTCGAGATCGGCAGGACAGATACATAGGCGGTTGCCTCCAAAGGCGATAAGACACATCAAAGCTGGATGATTGATGAGTGACCTCTGTTTTTCGTTTAGGATATTGGCGACGACGATGTGCAATCGCGCCCTAAGGTGGAATTCGACCTTGGGCGCGACGTGCCTGTGATGCTCGTCGACAGATCGGTTCGATGGGGAATGCCAGATACCCGCGCCTCGTGGCATCTGATTTTGGGGCAATTATACACCAGCACACGGGCCGATGCAGAGGCGCACAATTATCTGTTGGCTGTCATGAGAGTGTCGACAGCCTTCACTCCATGGTATCCGACCAGATAGATCCGATTCCGACCCGTAAAAACTCTCGTCGGTAGGTAATAGCGGTCCAACGTCGGTTTGAATTTGGACCATCCGTGCGATGATGATAAGCTTTGCGCAGTTTAGTCGCAATTGCGACAGCTCGACGACCTGCAAATTCTTGAGTGACTCGGCCGACTATGCAGGCTCGACGGTGGCAACCTTAGACAGACGCTTTCGGCGAGAACAGCAAATGGCTTTAGCCAAGCCCAAGATTCGGTGTCGTTGTCCCTGTTGGGCGAACGATGATAGATTGTCTTCATGTGAGCTCTCATCGACACACCTTCCTCGACGCGGATCAGACAACCAAGCCCCCGATCTGGTCAAGATGGTCGTCGATGGCCGGTTATAGCAAAGGTGCACTCACTTGCAAGGCAGCCGCATCCGAACGCTTGCCCTCGCGACGCAGGACGGGCGATATTCAGCGGGAATTTGGCGTGCAATCGAGCAATCTAGGTGGCGAGTGCCTTTGACATTGGGTCCAATGAAAAGAGAGCGGTACGGTGGACGTGGATTGGGCGATAGTGGCCGGTGTCAATTTCTCGACTACACTGCGACGCCATGTAGGAATTTCTACAGGGCATATCAGGAACCTCCTCGGTGATCAGGGAAGGGCCTGGAAAAGGTCCGTTTTTCGGATTGGGCCTTCGCGCAAATACCAAGCGTTTTGTGAGATTTGGGCTCGATATCGGTCGCGTCGTCCGCACTGCATATGGGGGGGGGGTAGCGATGGCAAAGACGGTCTCGGCCTTACGTCACGTCCGATCAGACGTGGCGTGTATCAGAGCGTGTAGGTCGGCGGAGGTTGCGCACTGACACTTGCTCCGAAAATGTGTTCAAAATCCCTAGTGCGGTTGGTGCCTTGTAGCTGCGCCTGTTGCCTCGCGTGATCAATAAAAAGCGTCCTAGCTTTCCGCCCTGCGGAACGCCGCTGGCCGGAAATCACGGGCGATCCTCTCCTTGAAGGGCGGTCTACGGACCAGCTTAAGCCCTGCCGCTGGCTGGCGATGCTCGCGCCCGAGTAGGTTTCGGCGAAACTGCGTGAGCCTGAATAGTGCGCAACGCGTGGCGGTCCTTGAGACACGCACCGTTGCGATGACAGTCGCCGGGATAGCCCAAGACCTCGACGAAGCCTCGCGCGAACTGACCGGAGAGACCCTGGAGACAGCGCGGATAATCCTCAGTGTGGTGAAAATGTCCGAAAAGCATGATCTAACCTCAATAATCAAAAAAAAACGAGTTGTGACTGAGGGTAAGCCCGCCATCAGCCTAGCTGTCGCATTCCGTTTTCTCAAAAGATGTTGGGATGCGCTTTGTGAGATGAAAGTGAGGCAGCCACTAGCAATGAGCCTACCTGCGTAAATTGGCGCGTTCAGAAGGTCGTGCTGCGTAGAGCGAGACGAAACACTGCCGACACCTGTAAAGTTACCTCGCTGTAAAAACGAACTGCCCTGTGTGGCCGGTGACAGTGGCAACAGAAACAATATTCAGGGAGTGAGTTACCTAGCCAGTTCGCGGTATTCCCATCTACGCAAGATACGATGTTTCGAACATAGGCGCGCCCTAGCATTGAGACTTTAATTCTTCCATGACAGAAGGCGAATGCCCTCTGCCCCGCAAACGAATGCCGCCGTTGATGATTGAAGCCGTTAGAATGGCATTATGCACGCCGGTAAAAACCAGCACGATAGATGATACAACGGAAGCATCACCCGCGAACCGATGCTTATAGTACCAGCTTTCAAACCCGCCGGTATCTACAGGTCGATGCTAATCCGGGTAGAAATTGGAGATGCGCAGCGGCAAGTAGTGCGCGGTAGACGATGCCACCGAATACGGGGTCCAGCCGTTAGATACTGGCATTTAGCGATGGTGTAAAAGGTTAGCCGACGTTGACGTATGGTGTGGGTTGGACTGTCCCCGGGTTTGAAACGTAAGCTAACGAAAATTCATCGAAGTTGGCTCACTGCTCGATTTATAAACGCCCATTTTGTAGGTTCCAACAGCGAAGCGCCGCGTAGGCCGCATTTTGTTTTGGATACGCAATGTATACGCGTTGCGATGGTTGTCCAAGAAAAGGCGTTTTGTTTCTATGCGGGACCGAGATACACGCCGTTACTTGAGCAGCGGCGGCTGCGATTGTTTGATGTCTGTGATGCTGCATGTCGGATCTCCTGAGTTTTTGGTGGCGGCTTGCAGATCGCGGAAATTTTCAGCAATCTTCGCTGATCGAAACTGCTCGTGCGAGCAATGATTCTCGCGTGGTTTTTCTAAAGGTCGATGACGGCATGATCGAAACCAAAGGACTCCAACTAACGAGGAGGGCAGGTGGATTGAATGATTCACAGCCACTCAATGCCAGCCGGTCGAAATTAAGTGAGCTGTTCGAGGAAAATGATAGTCAAAACCCACCATGGCGCGCAGCTGGAACGTCGCAGCCTTGCTACGAACCAACGATCTAGGTTACTGACCGGGACGTCAAAAAACCGATCTCGCACGCAAAACATGCTGCCATCTGTGGGCCAAAGATATCAAGGCCCGGCGAAACTCCGCGCGGATAAGCAAGAAGTTTCTTCGGATTGAATTCTGAAACGCGTTATTGATCAATAGCAGAGCATACAGGAATGACACTAAGTACCTATGTTCCAATGCGGTCTGAGGAAAAGGTCGCATAGAATAGGACCTGCACCATTGCCTGTTACCCCACAAATGCGACGTGGGTGATGGCGACAAGCGGACGCAACTCGCCAGCGGCATGTTGGCGATCCTTGGTTAAAGAAACCGATATCGAGATGTGATACAGTATGGCGGTGTTTTCAGCCATACATGGCGAAGCACTCCTTTCGATGGGGGTGAAGGTGCGGCGCGATCAAATTCCGATTAACCGCATCGGCTGCAGAACCTGTATAGCTTGCGCGGGCGGTCTGCGATGATCTGATAAACGTCGGGGACCGTCGGGGTGATTGACTGCGGTGCCCACTTTTGGTGCTCTGGCGAACGTCCGGAGCGGACAAAACAGGTGGATCAGCACTCACGCTGCACCTTGAGGAGCAATCGTAATGCGCGCGCACTAGGGCTTTGACGTGACCTAATTCTCGTGTGCGCTCAACCTCAGCCATCGCAGTTCTTGGGGGCTGACCGTGAAACTGGCGGCAAAATCTATTCGTCTATCAGCGCATTTCGACCTCGGAACGTATGCGGCGCGCCGTCATAGTTCTCGAACCAATTCGGAACGCTTAACCCTCTTGATACCAACCACACTTTTGCGATGCGCCTTGATCACGGACGTGCGCTGGTCCGCTTTTAGAACGATGCATTCCTTGACCAGGCACTGCGGATCAAATTAGCGTTGACCGTTCGGGCCAATCTGTGAATTTACCAGACCTCGCCGAAAAGGCCCATGCTGATCCAAGGGCTGCAAAATTGCTGGGCATGTGTCAAGTATCTTCAAGCCCGGGCGATAGGCGCCCAATCGTTACCCTGCGATGCGTATTTCAACCATGAGAACAGTACTCGAATGGAGATACGGTTTCGCTGGTGACAGCATCTACCGAGGAGCAAAGATATGTGTGCTTGATATCCAAAACACATTACGCCCCCCCACGACTTCCGTATATATGATCTGGAGCTCGCACTGGGACGGCTGGTATCCTACAGCGATCACACAATGTTGTGGCGACGGGTGACGCGATGTGTGACGTTCTGAGATTCGCCATGCTCGCGAGTAAATTGTGCCCATTGCCATTGCAGTCCCAGGCGATAGTGATATCGGCTGCGCCGAGGCGGATGAATGGTTCATTCGACGAACGCTCTCGTGAAGCCGCGACCAAGCGCGGCACGCACAGTCTACGCATCCAAGAGGCGTCGTAAAGAAGGGTCCAATGGTTCGCTGTGTGAACGTTGGTAGCTCTCAACGTCCTATAAGCCGCCCTCGAATCAGACACGTTGGATTCTGTTCAGAGGTGCGGCGGCGAACTCGGTATTTGCATTGACCTGCTCGACAGCACGCAGCAATCCGGCACAATAAATAAAATTATTAATATAAATGTATTTATTGTTAACCAATCACCTTGCCGTTGACATGACAGAGACGATTGCGCACCTCGCCCGGCGTAGCCGCCGTCTCAAGGATGCGAACATCGACTTCAACGAAAGGACAGCGAACTCAATGCCCAAAATATGGAGATATGGTGAGGCTCGTGAGTGGGAGCCTGTCCGTTTGGTGAAGCTGGCTGCAGGCGCAAGCTGGATGCGCCGAAAGCGCAGCCGGTCATATAGCTCTCGATTAATTTCTTCGATGGGCCGGAGCTCACCGAGGCATCGAGCCTCTTGGATCACTTAGCGCAGCAACGCAATAGAAAGGGCAAGTGTGAATCGAGGACCTAAAGCGTCTGGCCTCTAGAGTAAACGCCAAAAAGATTACCTTCCACCACGTGCGTCCATGAACGTGCTAGCGCGCACGATCAGTGCGTCACGATAGCTCTCCGCTTGCAGAATTGCGACCAGCGGGCCTCGCTTCCTCTCCGCTCCTCACCGTCGGGGATAGATATGCGGCGCATATGCTCGATATAGTCGCGCCTTGCGGGCGGAAAAGAATGGCCTTCGAAATCAGGTTGCTCGATGAATTTACTGCGGACGTGGTGGCAGGCGGTGGCTAAGGTTTGGATTGCCGTGAAGCTACTCATTAGCACCATGAAGCCATGGGGGCCATTCAAGGTTCAGAGATTTTTTGACCACTAAAAAACAGAGACAATACTAGGCCGTCCAGGATGATCTCGAGAGATGCGACGTGGCTTTCCAACTCCTCGAGGGATTGGCTCAGACTCTGAAACTGCAGTAGGTGACAGCGCAGGCGCGGTCTCCATTATGACGCAAGGCATCGACAGTGGCGGCATATATGATCGATCAGCGCCCAAGGTCAGCGATGTCAGGTTCCTGATCGATACAGCCTTACTCGAACAGACTCACGATCCGTAATCACAGACGCAAAAATGAACGCGGATCCCAAGGGCGTGAATCAGTATAGTTTCGCGCACGGATTGGGCGACAAGGTGATCCATGGCGCATCAATGGCGCGTCCTGGTGTTCGAGTGGAAGGCCACGACGGTCATTTCGCTTACACCGTGTTCGGCCGGACACAGTAGCCGATGCCCCCCATAACAGCCGTGCTTGATCAGGCCTCAACACAAATTTTTTGTAAATAATATACGGTTGGCAAAGATCAACAGTACGACACTTGAACACGATTTAATCAGTGCCTTTGGGTGCGGTGATGTTCACGACGCCAGGCAGCAAACTTCGGATCACAGACGCCGCGTTGGGGAGAGTAGTGGTGGTTTTTGAAACGTTTCGCAATCCGCCGCCTGTGGCACGCATTGGTGGCCATTGGTGCAGCGCGCACACGATGCTGGTTATCCACGCGCCATATTGCGAGATGATCGAGAATCACCAAGACCTCCTCACCTGGACGCTATACGCCCCAGAACTCTACAGTGGCGACATCGGCCCGCCGGTGCGTCCCATGCGCAAAACCTCATGCTCAGAACGTGGGTGCAAAAGCGGCACTTTCGCTCTTCGCGGGTTGGTATATAGCATCTCTTGCAAACGAAATCTGCCAATCTGGGCAATGGCTTGCGATTGGCGGCAGGTCCATTATTCTCTTGGGATTCAAAAATTGCTCATGGGCGTCACTGCCGATGACAGGCGCATAAGGAACTCTCGTGGTTGGCGCCTGATCTCAGGGACGCAAGACGCTGGCCAGTAACTGATTGGTGGTTGAAACGGTGCCAGCATAAGCGGTTCCAACGTCACCTAGACAACCGTAAACCAGCAATAATGCTCGTCCTTGTGGACGTGTTGATCGCGAACTGGTATCCCGCCATATGTCGAAACCAGCACGGCGCGAAAGGCACGACCTCAGCTTGAATCGACTTGGACGGTGGGGTCAATAGTTCCATGAAAACAACCAGATCGGTCCACATAGGTTCGCGATCATAGACGGCTCAACGACAAAGCTATCGTAGGCCCGTCGGCGCGCAATTCAGGAAAAAAATACACGAATGAACTTATAATAAGAAATAAATATATTATTAAAGGTACACAGATAACCCTCGACTGTGTAAATGTTCGTGTTAGAGTAATGTATGTGCACCCTGTGTCTGGGAACGCAAGAAGCAATAATTAGGTTGGTGAGCTAGCTGCACTTGGGAAAAGATATATATTCCGATATGTGCTGGCATCGTTCTAAAGGTAATATTTGGGGGGGGGTGGTGTGGATATGTGTAATATGGTTGATATGTATAATAATTGGGGGTATTATAATATTTTGTAAATAATTTGGGGGGGGGGGGGATGAAATTTTAAAATGTTTAATATTTATGAAATATAAATTATAATTTTATAATTTTAAATATATTTATTTTGGATTAATTGAATATTTTTAAATTAATGTTTATGGAATAAGTGTTAATAAATATTATTTGAATAATTGATTGTATTATGAATATTTAGAATAAAAATGGTAAATTAAAATAAAAATATTATTTGAATGGTGATGAATGTTGTTATAATATTTAATATATGTATATGTTATGATTTAAATATAATATTATTGATATTATTAAATATTGAAAAAATATGTTCCAAAATACAATGGTATGCATTTGGATAATTTCCAACCAATGCCTTTTCATTATTATATGGTTAAAAATTAATTATAAATTAAAAAATATGTTTTGGGTATTTAAAAATAAATAATGGAAATAATATATATGCTATTA
>Ga0163217_1005636_pt1 | contig 13061 bp, 19 predicted proteins | sample SynspAceP_FD_185933 | JGI IMG/M metagenome (GOLD analysis project Ga0163217, IMG submission 185933) | Saline lake microbial communities from Ace Lake in Antarctica - Synechococcus sp. Ace-P (PacBio error correction) | ecosystem: Environmental > Aquatic > Non-marine Saline and Alkaline > Saline ...
GATGCGTCACAGGGCAGGAAGGGATTCCAGTTAAAACGTTTGGAGGGCGCTGGGAAAGGCAACAAGAAATGGTTTCCCCCGGCCCCTGCGAGCGGAGTCCCCAATTGCTCTGCAGAGGCAGGTACTGGATCCCTTGGTGGAAAGTGTCCCTCTGTCGGGGATTCTGCGGGTCCGCCCAGCCAAGCCCGGCAAGGAACAATGCGAATGGAGATATTCGTGTTTTGCGCCGTCCGGGCCAAGGAAAAGTAAGCGGGGGCTCCGGACCTACGTTCAGGGGGGATGAAAGCCGGCAATGTGCTTGAAATGGCCCGCAGGGAGGGCGGCGCAGCCAGGCCGGATGTCCAACAGGCCCTAGTCGATTTCTACGCCCTGAAGGTCATTTACAGGGTTTCGCTTCAACGCAGGGTGCCTAGGTTCCTACTACCAGGCCGACTTGGTCGAGATACACTCTCAAGTAGATCCGACAGCGCGCGTACTGGTCTTGTTGCAAATCATCGCCTTTCAATTTCAACCCGTCAGGTGTTTCAAAGCGTCTTTTTCCCGTCGTTTTTCTTGTAGTGGTTTTTTTATTCCAGGCACAAAGTAATTTTTGGCTGCGCTTTGGCTTTTATTCTTGCGGTACGCCTTAGCGCGCATCAACGAAGGTGGCGATGGACGGTGCAAAAGGCCAGCTTTGTGAAGCTGCCAAGACAAACATAGAAAGCGGCAGGATTAGTATGACTTTGGTGGACGGGAAATTTGGTCATGGCAAAAGGCGAAGCGACGGAGATGGGCAAGAAGCCCGTAGCGGAAGCGGCAGGGCCGCCAAGCCAGAGCACGGAAAAGCTGTTTATCCCTTCTGGGGAGTTCGCCTGCTTGCTGTCTGCTATCGGCAAAGGGCGGCGGTTCGCATACATTTAAGTGTGATTTGGTGGGGATGAATGAAGGCCGAAACGGCTTGACCCCCGCCAAACCGTTCGCGAGGCTGCCTTTATCCAAGCGCTGATCCGGCCTTTGTGGTCAAAGCTTATACCCCCATGAAGGCGCAGGCGCTACATGCCAGGACAGCGCGTTAAATTTGACTGGGCCGCGATGCGACGGGGAGGCTAGCGTGGCCGGTCTCAACCATGCCGTTGATCCGCAACGAGCTGGTCTGGTTGTTCAGTGACAGCGACGGAATTTGTCAGACGCTGTGTTTCGCCGAGGGCGAAGGAAGCGTTTGCGCGAGCCGCGCCCACCTTGCAATGCAAGGCAGCTCGCGAGTGAAACTCGGCAATACCGGTCAATTGAGTGCGGTACTCTTTACCATATAGTCTTGCAAATAGGTAAGCCACATGGCCGTTCAGGAATCTTGCTCTCTACAGGATGAAATTCGATTGGCGCTGCTGCACTTGGCGTCGATGATGGGGCAGTTCGAGAACCGAAGTCGATAGTACGCCCGGCGCGTCAGAACTATGACCTGACATGCCAGGATCTGCCATCGTGCGTGGGCGGATGCCGACGCTGGAAGATGATCAACGAACGCTTTGCCGTTATTATCCCGCATCAAGTATTTCAAACTTGCTGCGCAGGTCTTGCTGATTGTGGCGGTGGCGGCGTGTTCAGGTCCATGAAGGTTTTGGGCGAATATCGTGCACGTTCGTTGTACGATGCCCACCCAGCCTGAACCTGGGTGGCAGAGAACGCCGCTGCGCGTACCGGCCGCTGTTTATGCCTTCGATGTCGCGGCTGGTGTTCGAAACTGGTCGACAACTTCTTTGCACGGTGATGGGCGCATGCCAAGACGAAGGCCGGTGATTCACCCCGACGGAACTGCCGGGTGGGTGCGGATGGTGCTGATCAGGCATTCCTGGACCTCAAGGTAGCCTGGGCAGGCCGGTGGCAGGAAGTCATTTCGAATATGTGAATTCCGAGGTCAATCCTGCTCTCTGGCGAATATCGTCAGCCCCAAGTGGGTAAGTGGTGGTCTCCGACCTTCCACATCGAACTGAATGGGTGGTGGGTGATATGCACATCACTTTCCCTATTCGATTGATCGAGCACTGTGCGTTGAAGTGCTGACTCCGGGTGTGCAATCGGACTGTCGGATGAAGCAATCCGACGACGCGCTGGGTCCAAAGCGCTTGCGTGAAGGAAATTTATACCGCTGCAAGGTACCTTGAGGCGCTACGGTAAGTCGGGCGACAGCTCAAATTGAAGGACCTGTTGAAGCATCGCACCCGGCGATGTGATTCCCGTAGAGCTGCCTGATCATAAATGGTGCTCTGTGCGCTAATGGCGTGCCAACGTTCAACGGCCAAGCTCGGCTCGGTCAAGGGTAATCTGGCATACAAATCCTGGGAACCTGATGCGTACGCCCTCGCAGGGCCCCCGGCGACCGCTTATTCGTGGGTAGAGGAGAACATAGATGGCTGAGAAGAGACTCGACGAAGTCACTCCGAGGAGGCAGGCATCCTGGCAGAACGAATGGGCTGCGGCCCTGGATGAAAGCGAAAGGCGATGGCCGACATGCGACGACAATCGGACGGCGTGCTTGGCGACGCGACAGCTACGTCCGAGCATGCCCGATGGAGGGAGTCTCAGGCGCATCTTCCGCAGCGGGTGGGTGGACCAGTTCGATGGTACCGACAGCCGAACCTGGATGTGTTTCTGGACATTCCGGTGGACCATTTTCAACTGGAGAGTCGGGACATACCGAATATCAAAGCCATCCGCAGATCTGCTGCAGGCTGAATACCAAGGGTTTCGGTGGTAGAAAAAAGTGGATCGTAGCTGGTCCGGCGCAAGCCGCTGGATGTGAATAGTCATACGGCACGCGTGATGTGCCCACGGGAAGTGGTAGTTAGTTAAACGCGACAATTCGGGATTCGCCTGGACTGACGTTATCAAGACCCAATTCCGAACGCATCAAGAAACTGCGCTGATGAAGGGCGGCAGTCGAAGCATTGTACGACCACTGGGCCCGGCAGCTTCCCGGCGCTGGCGCTGGCGCAGACTGGCACTGCAACCCGTGTCCAGTCAGGCCTCGTTGATAGCCAAGCATGGCGCAGTTGGGCGGCGGCTTGATCCTGGTCCGTCGGGCTTATCTTCTGATGGTTACTGATGCGTCGCGTCGGCCCGACTGGCACCCCAGGGTGGTCAGCAATATTCGATCGGTCCAAGCCCTGCCGCTTGGCCCGCTCGACCGTAATTCTACTCGGTTTGATGTGGGTGGACAAGAGCAGATTGTTGCTGGCGGGGTGCGACCTGCAGGGCGCAAAATCAATATCCGCTGCATGTAGGTTCGAACGAGTCTGGTACGCCGAAGTGACGGCCAGCGGTGCAATGAACTCCGATTTCGGCGCCGCACCTTGACGGTGGCTTGCTGAAACGGGAGCCCAAGGCATGATCGCTGGTTTATGGGTTGGTTCTGAATATTTGCTTTGCGACCCTCGGTCATGGCACAAAACGGCTGCGGATCCGTTGAGTAATGCCCGGCCATTACATTAAGCACCGACCAGGATGCGATGCCAGACCTATTCGGTCAGCTTGCATAGATTCTATCTGCTGTGTCGGCACTCGGACCTTTAATCCCGCGTTCGTGATGATGATGACCAGACTTTACCCGATATCATCATCGTGGTTTCGATTCGCGGTCAGGCACTGGTTTTGGCAGCAGAACCCCATCGAGCCAGATTCTGGAATCGCCTAGCGCTGTTTTCTGACGTTTGTTCGTCATTGGGCGCGGTGTTCGAGCGTAATCACTGGAAAACGGCGTTGCAGCCCTTCGGCCGAGGAGCTGACACCGCAGCAGGCGGTGGAACGCGGCAGCCATACGTGCCGCGCCTTCATGCTGGCGCAGACCCGTGAAACCGATCTGGAGCTTGTCGTGCGGCCTGGCCCAGCGTACGCGACCTGGGCCAGGCCCGGACATGTTCCTTTTCATATCCTGGTACCCGCCCTGTTACATCCGAGTTGAAAAACGGCGTTCTCAGATAGGCTTCTCATGATCTTCATCTCCTTTTTCTGGTATTGAATCTGGTGGTCGCCAGCGTGCTGATGCATGGGTAATGATGATGGCTCCTCGCCATGATCATCTCGCTGCGTTCAAGATCATGCGTTGTTCTGAGACTGCGCACCCTGGCCCTAGCCCAGCTAGATTCATAGTACATCTGGCCGCTCGAGCTTGCGGTGGTATACGGGAGCAGCGATGAACCTAAAGAAGTAGCGGTTAGACCTGTTCGCCAAGCGTTGTGGCTGAACCAGGTGCTGGTCGCCTGTTTATCGTACGTGCCGAGCCTGTTTGTTGGGCCTGATCGTGGCGATGTTTCAGGCCGCTACGCAGCTTAACGAGCAGACCCGCTGAGCTTCTTGCCGCGTCTGTTGTTTACCTTCTTACACCATTTGGCTGGGTCCGCGGCTGTAACTGCACGTATTGAATTCACCTGATCGGGTTATACCGGAACATTCCGGGCTTGATCGCTGATGATCGAGCTGTCCGCGAGGTCCATTACCCAATGGTCAGAGCTACCTCTGGGTTCTTGTTCGTATTGGCAGTGTGGAATGATGAAACCATGCGGTGTCGGTACGCAGCTGGTAAACCCCGTGCGTATTCGGTCTGTCCTGGCCCATGGCTATTACTGCAGTCATTGCCCCCCGCATGTACCCGCCGCGCTTAGTCCTCGATGTGCTATCTGCTGGCAACCTGGGTGCTGCCTCGCAGAACAGATCCTGATTTGGTGGCCGGGCAATGGGTTGCGCTGCAGTTGCTGTTGTCAGATAACACGTGCTGGCCGGGCAGATCATTGCGAATGCAGATGGGTCCTGGGTTTTTTTGCGTCGATGAACGACCTAGCAATGGCATCCTCGTGGCAAGTGGTGGCCGCAGGTGTTTCACGCATGTTGGTTTACCTTGCTGTTTCTGGCATGAACGGTCATCTGGTGGTGATCGAAGTGAGGTAGAGAGCTTCAACAAACCTTGCCTATCGGTGAGACGTTGGTGCCAACGACTTTCATCGGCGCTGGTGCTGCGTTTTTTCCTGGGTGGACTGTCTGCTGCGTGCTGGTGCGGTCGCCCAGCCATAGCACTGCTTTCGTCAAGCTGTCGTTCGGTGTGTGATGCGCGCAGCAGCCCCAATGATATCTTCTCTATCGGCTTTTCCGCTGACGCTGGTCTTTGGTCTTCCAATCATGTGGGTATTGTTTGGCAGCGTGGGCGAAACAGTATCAGGTGGTCACCGAACCGGGAGACGCTGAATTCTGGGCTGCGGCGGCCTGGTAGGCAGCGACTGATGGCAAGCAGGTCAACGTCGGTCAGGATAAATAAGCGAAGACCCCATCGAGAATCGCCTCAAGGAGTCCGTGACAAGGGCCATAGCGCGCTCCAAGGAGCTCAATAACGCTGGCAGTGGTCATGGTTCGCGGCGCGTGGCTGATCATGCCTCGGGCCGGCAATGGCCGGGCAGCCTGCCTGGATTTGATGCACTTCAACTTTCATAATCGAGCCGAAGCGCTCTACATTTCCACCGATACCAATGGGTTTGCAGCTCTTGGTTCGGTCGTATTCGGCTGAGAAAGTGTAGGGCCGCTTGTTTTTTCATGCTGTTCGATCGCCGGATAGTAGGGCCATTCTGCTCGGCGGGTGGCTGCTCAGTGCCAAGTCGAATGGCACCCAAGTTTTCCTCACGGATGAAATCCCCCTGGCGGTCTCAAGCGGCATGTTTTTCCATCAGGCGCTGGTTGAAGCTGCTCAAGGCGCTGGCCAAGTTTTCTGGTGGTGCTGGATTCAGCCCCTGGCGGGTGCTCCATCTGTTTCAGGGATCAGCTGCTGACCCTGGACGCGCCAACCCTTACCGGATGCCTCGCCCCCAGTGCACAGTATCCCTGGGCAAGGCCGCTGTTTGTTTTCTGGCGTGCTCACTGATTCTGATTGCTGCGGTGGATTATCCGTTCCAGCCTGGGATACAAGCAGAAGATGAAAATGCCAATGCAGGTAGGTCAAGGACGAGTACAATGATTCGGAAGGCAAGCAGAGGTCAAATCCCGCAATCCGACAATTGCGCGCGAAAATGGCCGAGCGGCGCATGATGGGACGAAGTGCCCACGGCCGATGTGGTAATCCACCAACCCGACGCACTTCGCCGGTGTGGCGCTGAAATACGATCGAATCAGTCAGGCGCGCCTGTCGTTATTGCCAAGGGCGTCGGAACTTTACCGCGCTACGCATTCAGAGAAAGGTCGCGCCGAGCACGATATCATCGTGCTGGAATCGCCTCCGCTGGCGAAGGGCGGTTATTTTACAGTACCGAGCTGGAACCAGCAGATTCCTCAGGCTGTATCTGGCGGTCCCGCCCAGGTACTGGCTTATGTCTTCCAGCTTCGTCAGTACCGGGCAGGGCAGGGCAAGCGCCCTGGGCCCATGCCCAAGCGGATATTCCGATGACCTGCGCAGGATGAGTAAACGGCCCCAAGGCCTGCTTGCCTAGCGCGAACGTCCGCTTATCAGGCCCTCTTATTCGCTGAAAATGAGCTTACAAGTAAAATCCCTTCTTCCTGCTTCGGACACCCTATGCGCAGTTCACGCTTTACTGGTTTTCGATTATTGCCTGCGCGTTGATTGCACTGTTCCTGGCAATTCTTGGCGATAGCATCAAGGCCGGCTGTTGTGCAGTTTCCGCGACGCGGACAGGGTCGTGAGTGTCAAGGGGCTGGCAAGAGCGCATATGGATGCGGATCTCGCGCTCTGGCCTATCCACTTTTCCGTGTAGCAATTCGCTCGACCGCAACTGCAAGAACCCGATAATCCGAAGCGCAGCAGAGCCTGATTTCGCTCATATCCTGCTCTCAAGCGGCTTTGTCGAGGAGGAATTATTCAGTTATCGATGCCGAAGAATCACCGACCAGCACGCCAATATGTTAACGGTAATACGCTGCCGGCTGACCGCTAACCGGGCAGAGGGTAACAGATTGGTTCGGCACCGAGGAGTGGAGCGGGTCCAAGGACCAGCAATGCAGAACGGTCGTGAGCTGGTGGAAATCCGGGTGTTGCTCTGACCTCAGAGCTACGAGTTCCAGCCGCGCTTTGTATTTACTCAAGCTTGAGTGATCAAGCCGGAAGTGATCTGCGCATGCGACCGCATGCGCGGGCCGCCGCCCGACCAGTTCGCCGCGATCGCTTGAAGCGAGCGTCCGGCAGTATCCGCCGTGCGTCCTCAGGGTACTTTCTCGATAGAAGATGTGGATGCCTTACGCCAGAAGAACCAAGCGCGTGCGGGTGGTAACCAGCGTGGATTACATCCTGCGTTAATCTATCGATTGAATCACGAGGGGATAAATACTTCCCTTCGGACTTCCTGCTCCTCAACTCCAATACCAGCTTACCCGGTCCACCAGCAACAGCCTCTGCAAGGCTGACATGAAAGGGTGGCTGCTGGCCGTTGACCTCCCGCATGAATTGTGCTTGCGCTTCCGGCGTAAGGCGCGCCAGGAGTTGCAGCATGCACTTCTGACAAAGTCCAGCGACAGGCATGCAGCTCTTGATCCTCGCCCCAGGGCAGCCTTCAAACAGCGTGGTGCACATGCTCGGTTACTAAACGGAAATCGATATCGCTGAAGCGGATTGCAAAAACTCGATAGCATTATCTGCCTGCACAGTGACTGTTGATAGACGGTGCACCGAGATTTGCTGATTCATGGTCGACATTGTGAACGGAGTGGATTGCCTTATATTAGCAGTTGCGGGGTGACCAGAAGAGGGCCATAAAAATCATTTTATTGTTATGTTATAACCGGTTATTATCATAAACCCTTTCCCGGTATCTCACCCGCATTACTGTCCATAGGTAGTTTGCCTGTCTCCTCCAAGCCTTGTGCCCGTCAACCGTGCTATCCGCGCTTCTCGGTGCTGCAAAAGCACCCTGCTCATCAGACCCTGCGCAACGCGATAATCTTCGCGTCGCGGTGATCGTGAACGACATGGAGCGAAATCAAATAATTGATGCAGTGAAGTGCAGCGCGACGTTACGTCTAACCGTGCGAAGAGCGTTCTGGTGGAAATGCGTACACGCTGTATCTGCCTGCACCCGGCGCGAGGGTTTGCTGCTGGAGGTAGCGCGTCTGGCCGAAGAGGGCCCGCTTTGATTATACTGCTGATTGAGTCAAAGGCATTTCCCGAACCATGCCCGTAGCTGAGACTTTCAACTTTCGCGATGAGCAGGGCCGCAGCCTGTCTGACCTGGCGCGTACTGGACACCATGGTGGACTGTGGTCGATGGAATGTACTTTCTAACCGACTTTCAGGGCGCAGACAGCCCTGGCCAGCGGGGCGAGGTTGCTGGACTAGGCGCGATGGCGAAAACAGATGAACGCCTTCTATTACGATCTGCTGAATCGAGCAGGTCGAGTTTTTGGCCCGTATTGTGATTCTGGTCAAGCAAGATGGAATCTGATCTTCGGGCGATCAGCGGCGAGGAGTTGATCGCAATCCTGCGCCGGGCTCAACGGAGGCAGAGGTTATCCCTGGTCTGGGTCAGGTGCCGCTGGCAAAGGTGCTGATACCGGGGCGGTTCGCTTTTCGAAGGGCCTCCCTGGCCGCCGGGCTGGCTGAAAGAGAATGCGGGTGAGCCAATGTGCCAGAAACCGAGGAGTACGGCATTGCCGCCGATACTTCAGGCGCGCCAGCACCTTTTCAACGTCCAACGCTTTTTCAGTTTCTTACCGGCACTGGGAAAAACGGTCGCACTGCTTACGTTCCAAAGGCTTTTTTCTGGGTTGGCCACAGCGGCCTCAGGGAGGCCGGCAGCTTGGTCGCAGCGGGGGCTTGCATGCGCTACAGCTGACAGCTGGTCCGTTGGTGGCGTTCAGTGCCCAAGGAGCCTGGCCTGCCGAAGGCGAGGGGTTGGAAGCAAATTCTGGCAACTGGGAGTTGAGACGGGCGACTGTCCGCCAGATCTGGTGTTTTATGGCCAGCACATCCGATTTTGCTCTGCTGAACGCAGGAGCTGGACGCCTGCCTGCTGACTGACAGGAAATGTCGGCAGGCCCCGCTGCCTGGGATTTCTTTGCCAGACCCTTCGGTCCTGGTGGAGGAGGCATGTCCTGATGTTGGCCCATGCCAGCTGGTCGCGCCGCCTTGCCAAGTCCGCAGTGGGGCGGTAAAGAAAGCTTGCTCGACATACTGCGCGAGACGTCAACCTGGCGGTGTGGCAGGCGGAATGCTGCGCACAGAATTCAGACATTTGCCCACACGCGGTGTTGACTCGGGCATGGTTGGCGGAAACCTACCTGGAGCCGCAACGAGCAGCGGCGATGATGACGATGTTCGGTCTGCCAGGCCTGGCTGGGCAAACGCTCAGCAGATGCCGTCATCGCTGAGTTTGTCTCACGAATGTGGCTACCTGACGAGCCTGTTTTGCCTGCCTGGGTGGATGCACGCAAAGTGTCGCCAATTCGGTTACGAAACCCTGGAATAAACCCATGTGCCCCGCTTGGCATGTAAATAAGGTGCCGGTGAGGCTGATCACAGCTACGCTGGCAGGTCTGAATGGTTGAAGACCAGCATATCGCCGCGCGAGCAGTTAGGCAGCCGGCCGGTGGACCCTATTCAGATCAAAAGGCGCACAGTGAAATGGCCTGTGGTGAGGTGGCGCTGATGAAAGGCGAGCGCTGGCAAGGCAATGAAGGACGCGGCTTGTGCCCCGGTCGCCAGCCTGGAGCGGCTGGTCAACGCCGGCTGATTCTGACCCTGACTGGCTTGAGAATGATCAGGCCTGTTCAGTACGGTCCAGATTGGCGCTTGACCAGGCGCCAAGCGGCACTCTAGAATGGCCGGCCATTTTATATGAACAGCGAGTAGCCTTTCATGCAAGTTGCTGCCCTGGTCATCATCAATCCTCGCGCGGCTTTGCGCTGGGCGGCTGGCATACTTCCGCGCTCGGAAAACCTGTCTGCACTTATCCCTGGCACGCAATGGGTTTGTACGCGCACGCTATGAACCCATTGGTTGCTAGCTATTGGCTGAGCATTTCGATCTCTGGCTATGTGATCGTGCAGGGGCATGGCGAGAAGTGAGCATGGCGGGCCCTTTCTCGGCTGGAATCGAAATGCGGAACTGGCGCCTGGAATGCCTTTTCGCTGGGCGCGAGCGTATTTGGCGATGCACGCATTATGCCTCGCGTGCACAGTTTTTTGGTGGTGTTCTCACAGTCTGCATGCTCGCGGCCCAGTCCCGGGTTATTTCGAGCGGGCAAAGTATTGCTGGATCCGGTGCTCTTTCCGCGCATGACCTCGATTGCCCAGCTATGCCGTACGCAGCCTGCAACCTGATTTACGGTGTGGGAAACGGCCATGAAAATCACGATACTGCTGGAGAGGAGGCGCGCGCTCCGTCGTCATCCACGCGAGAGAAACTTGCATCGTGGCAAACGGCCTTAGTGGCAATTGCACACTCGGGGTATTTTTCGCGGCTCGGGAGCAAGGCAGCCTTCCAGGCGCATATTGATCACTGCGCTTCCAAGGATCAGCACCGGAGCATTGGTGGGTGTGTGAACTCAAGTGCCGCCGAGTCGTGAAGCCGAGGTTTCGAGAGCAATGCCAGGCGGCCTCTGGCCTGCGCTCAAGCGGAACAGAAGCCGACTCTTATGCGTGCATGCGAGAAGACTACCCTTTGTGCAACAGTCTGCCAAGCAGCAGCCGCGATCAATCCAAATCAGTGTCACCTTCGGTAGCCGGGTGGGCACTGCTTTAATGCAGGAAGACTCAGCCCGTAGTGCGCAGCTCCTTCGGGATTTTCTTTAAGCGCTGGACCCCCCCGCATAAAAAAGCGGCCGCATCCTGAAATGGATGTGCCGGCTTTTGGATAGAGCCTCGATATTCTACCGAAGGCTAACTCTCAGGCGCGAGGATCACATCCCATGATTTTCCGGCTTCGATCAACCTGGGTGCAGCGCGCCACAGCGGCTCGTAAATCCTCTCCTGGATGATGCACTGCACTTTCCACCTGCCGGGATCGACTGGTGAATAGCTGAATGCTGATTGCGGCGTGGCATGGGCAACGGTCTTGGCAGAGTACCCTTGACCTTGAAGTCTGAGCAATAGCCGATGACGATGGCAAATGTATGCACATTGAACCTCGGACATCGGAAATACTTTTTCTCGATCCACCCGCGCCCGCGCGGTTTGATCATTCTTCGGCGTGAACCCGAGGGCGTAGTAAGGTGATGCCTTGTTTGGCATCCGAATCCCTTGTTCACCAATACACGCTTGAGCTGCTTGAAGCACTTGGTGATTTCGATGTCGTAACCACATCACCGAAGCATTTTCCTGATCGAAGACCTCCCGGCCGCAACACTCCTGCGTCCCGCGATGATCTCGACGCGGGCTTCTCGCTGCAGTAGTCCTGAACTGACAGGTGCGGCGTGGTGCGGCTCGATAGCCATTGTCGGAGTGAATGCCCGGCCTTGCGTCAGTGTGCTGCGCCGCCTTGGGATGTATCGCTTCCCATGCCCAGGTTGGACAGTTGATCGGCTACGTCGTAATGGCTACGGCGAATGGTCACCACGTTTTCCAGCCCGACGAGATTCCGGATCAGCCTGGAAAGGTGTATTCCTGTGGATGAGGCTTCGCGGCGCTGGTGGTGCGGGCGATGCTGAGCGAAGTATCTCGCTGTAGCCCACGTCAAAGGTATTCAAATTCAGCCCTTCGCTGCAATCGGTGTAACCGGTAGCGACGACCAATTCCCTTGCTCAAGAATCGATACCGTCGGAAGCTGTCCCGGATCAATATCCTGGAAAGCTTTCGGCTCGGGTTGAAATTCCAGCCGGTAAGATCCACCAGTCGAGCGTTGGCGCGGTTTCTTCAGTGCCAATACGTATTGAAGGCACCTGTGGGCTCCACCAAGCGATGCTAACATCTCGCGCACCTTCATCAGGTGCCTCGTCAGTTGAAGTGACCGTAGGTGCACAGCTGCTGCAGGCTCAACATGCAATCAAGCCATCGCCGATCCGACCTTCAATAAAGCGGTCTGCGGCCTGGCGTTCGTAGTCGCCGCTGAAAAAGTTTCAGCGTTTTTGGCTCATGCTGGCCAGCAAGCGCATCCGCGCATCCAGCCAGGCATTTCATTCTGCGCATCGGCAAAACAGTTCATACACGCCCAGGGTCGCCGATTTCTTGTGCTCAAGCCAGCAATTATTTGGTCATGCGCAACGCGGACACCACAAACACGCGTTGTACAACTCTGCTCTTTGCGATGGCCAATACAAGAGGGTGTCCAGTACTTCGTCGAAGGCGGCTCATTGAAGTGCCGGCCCGATCTTTTCTACAGTTATGCATAATCATTCGTCGTTGGTGGAATGTTTGCCGACCCATCCTTTTCCTGGGGCAGCAATGACTTCTGGTCCAACGGCTTTAGCGCTGATGCCTAGGCCGGGCTTGGGTGCAATCCGGCAGCAGGCTGGTACTCAGTGCGTCTGCGGGTAACACGCGTCGCGTCGTGTACTTCCTTGCCCGCTCAGTGGCGGGTTGAATACGCAGGCCATCTTCATGTCCTCTGAAACCGCCACGGCGCATGTGCTCGTCGGCTGATCGAGGATTACAGCGTCCGGTTCGATCTTGTAAACCTTGCCGTCCGACAGGGTTCACTCTCCACCATTGCCGCTCATGCAATACCACAGACTCCGAGATGGTTCTTGTACTCAGATGTGCCTCTCGTGGTTGGCGTAGATGGTGGTGATGTGAAATAGGAAGACGCCATCTTGTCGTCTTTCCAACAACCTGCGGGTGCTTCCCAGTTTTGTGAAACCAACGACGTTCCGACGCTTTCGACAATATCTTCAGTGTACGTACAGATCATGTTTCGTTTCTCCTCAGAACCTGTTCGCTGTGTCCTCGTTACATGACTTGGCAAAAAAGCATGCAATCCAGCATGGTCATGGCTTGGTCCGATCTGTTATGCGCTGATGATGCAGCGGGGCCAGACACTGAGACTGGCTATGATTGCCGCTGTCTCGATCACCAAAGGCCGTGCTGGAAGGCTTCCTGCAAATGGCCGAGGCATTCGCCATTGGGGCATACTGATACCAACATCAGCCGCGACCCTTGACGAACAG
>Ga0163217_1040561_pt1 | contig 13061 bp, 6 predicted proteins | sample SynspAceP_FD_185933 | JGI IMG/M metagenome (GOLD analysis project Ga0163217, IMG submission 185933) | Saline lake microbial communities from Ace Lake in Antarctica - Synechococcus sp. Ace-P (PacBio error correction) | ecosystem: Environmental > Aquatic > Non-marine Saline and Alkaline > Saline ...
CTCAACCAAAAAAAAAATTTTAAAAAGAGGGAAAAAGGAAGAAGTTATACCTAGGAAGGAAAAAAACCAGCGGCGCTTGCGGCCTCTTTCAAAAAAATTCCCGGGGGGTACCGGTTTTTTTAACATTCGCTATGACTAATGTCCGCTTTTTACCTTTGTTAATTTTTTTTTTCTTTACTCTAGATTTACCGCTTAAAAACATTTTCAGCTCTTGGAATTATTTCCATTTCTGGATTTTTGGTGGAATCCATGGAAGAGGGTTAGATATTCCATCCAAGGCTGGATAAACCGCGCGCCTTCTGGTGGGAAAAATTTCAAGCGTCTGGTGTCGACATTCTCCTCTTCACTCTATTAGTTGGGGTGAGCCAACTCCTTTATATGTCATCAAGCTGAGCTTTATTCCCTGAGCCGCTTTGTTTTTCTGAATCCTCATCCGGGATTTGAATAGCGCTAAGATTTTCAGACCAATGGCACATTCCTTGACTGCGCACTGTACTAGAGTGTTCTTGCAGGGATTCTCCACCTACCCGCCTTGTCCTTCGATAACCGTCTCACAACAGTCGATGCCCATGGGAACACCCAAAGTGACTCCCGCGTCTTTAATCACTTGCAAGTACGCAGGCCGCAGTAGGTAAAGTTGGCCTGGTTATGTGAGTCAAGGGTGTTTGATTCGTGAGTGGTCTTTTTACAGCGCCAGTGCAAGGCTACTCAGAGAGTCACCCCTGAGATGCTACATATTGAACGCTGATCTAAAGGGTTTTTTTCCAATAAAAAACTTCACTTTAAAATGTCGACAAATCGCAGATCAATCGAACCATTCCTCAATTCCGCGTATGGGTGATAAAGAAGGCCTGAGTAATTACAGAACCCATGAGCGGCCAATAAGAGGTTGTTGGAGGCATGCAGTGACGCGCTATGCGTATGTTTCTTTTTTAGTAAGCGCTGGATCGACATAAATTTTCTATTTGCCTTATTCATATTAATTACTTAAAGCATTCGGCATATGATAAAAATCCAATAGAGCATGGTTCGTTCATACTCAAAACCTACACCTGCACAGCCCCACGAATACTGTTAGGGGTTATCAATTCAAAAGGATCTAATATTATGTCTTGTTTTTTCAAGTTGTACTAGCTCTTTATGTAACTGCATAATTCGTCCATTACCAAGAAGTATTTTGTATTAGACTTGCACTTGGATAAAAGCAACAATAACTCGCCTGTAAGATCAAGACTAATGAATTATGAGCAATCTGCACTGTGAGCAAACATGACTGAAAAGAATTATGAGAGTTTGTGTTTGTGCTTATGACCGTAATTTCGAAAGGAGAACTGAAGTATGATTACTAAGATCTAGCGCGGAGAAATGTGTATAAACAATATTTGACCTAAATCATATGAAACTGGTGATCTAAGGGATGTTTGTATGAAGCACGGATGAAAGTTTGATCACGGAGGTCAATGGTTTGAAAGTCGGATGTATTTTTTGCGGGAACCTTGCCGTTTTGCTGAAGCTATTTTTGGAAGTTAGAAAGAATACCTGTAGTTGATATGAGGTTGTGAGGCGACGTGGTATTGATGAAATGCTAGGAAGAAAAACCATTGGATTAGCGAATCGGTCGATTCTCAGAGCAAGGCTCAAAGAAAGTTTTGATTTCAACCTTTATGCGCCTGAAAATTTTTGTTTGGTGGTGAATCGAGACATCTTAAGTGGAGGGGAAGCTGTGCCGCTGAAAACTCTTTGATGGCCTTGTTGTTAATATACTATAGGGGAGCCGTCAGGAATCAGGGATGGAGGGAAGTCATTCCAAGGGCTGGGGTTGAATTTACAACGAACTATTGTCGTGACAATAATTCGTGACAAACTTATGTTAAGAGATGCTATTAGAACGAGGTCATGATAGGTAATGTTACCAACAAACATGGTAGACCTCATGTTGAAAAGTTGGTGCACTTTGTGTACTTTAATACACACTGATTTAGTCCGCAATATTACGGTATTCTTGACTAGAAAAGGGTAGAGGAATTAGTTTGGTCCGCGTTGGGAGTTTTCAACATCTTCACATAATGCCAACAGGTATGGAGAGTGAACGTACCATTTAATTATTTCGATATCAAAGCAAAGCCTATCTCCACAACCCAACCTGGTTGATCACATCTTCATCAACCATCACGGGCACTCTGGGGGGACGCAGAACGATCGCTTTTTTTTGGCACTGTTTTTTTAATGCAGCCTCTGTCGTGCGAATCAGCTGGCATCACTAGCTTTACCAGCAGCCTCAATGCGGAGAATAAAAATTAAGTCTGCAGAACACCTGATGTCATCGGATCGAGCCGCCTTCCGGCTTGCATGGCGGCCATCTGGCGCAAGCTTTGCCCTGGCAGCAAATGGCAATCCTTGACGCCGTCATGCTATGGCGGCACCTGGGATTTGTTTCGCTATCCCGGAGTCGGTCCCTGATTTCCGACATGTTCAGCTTGGCTACAATTCGCCCCTGGACGTATCTGCAGGGTGTTGGCTGGATGTGAGTCAAATACGACTTATATCAAGACATCGGCCGCCGAGCAGGGGATTAATCGACAAGATCCGTTTTGGTGTGATATCATTCGGGCGGACTGGTCCACTACCACCAGCTCTGGACACTCACCGCCAACCTCGACTGAGCAGGTGAGATTGCCAGATTCACTAGAACTGTACGGTGGGGATTTTCGGCGGAAGGAGCCGGTACGAGAGGCTGGGACGCAGGGGACGAAAATATAGAGAGTCGGGGGAGGGGTCAACGGTGAAGCAGAATTGTCTGCAGTTGAGATAGCGAGTATATTTCAACATCTACATATCACCACTGTGCGTCTCGTCGTATCTGAAGCACTGAGGTGCAGGGGACTCTTATGTAGCCAGATCTCGCTAGCGAGGGTGGTGTCTGTCGGGAACATGACAACAAGAGGGATTCAACAGGCTGCGACACTGGCGAAAGGCTGGCCTGAGATCCAAGTGTGCTCCTATGGTGTTGCGCGGCGTTTTCTGGCGTCGGCTTGGGCGATTTGGCTTTTCGCGTGTGATGCTCTTGTAGAAGATTCTTAACGATGTGACGGTACGCGTAACTCGCATCCGTTCATACCCATTTCTTTGAATCAGTGCCAGCGGTTTCCACAGACTAATCATCAGGGTTATCTCCCGACCTTTCCAGGCGGTGAACGCTTTCAGGGGCAATGCATTCATCGCCAGCCTGGCCGCAAGGATCTATACCGATAAAAAAGTCGTAATCATAGGCAGCGGCGCCGACGTACGCGATTACCGCTGGTTGCCTGGCGATCGCCCAGTACCGCAAGCGCACGTCACCATGGGCAACGCTCGCCCTCCTATATTTCTCTGTAACCGTCGCGATGCGCGGCCGCTTCTATGAAGAAGCTGAAGCCCCGGCGCTGGTCTATCATTCAAACGCGCAGCGCAATATTCGCATCCAACACTGGAGTACCGCGCGCCAAGCGTTGCCAAATCACACGACTAGACCCGTTCCTGCTCAAGCAAGTGCGCAGCACCTTGATAACCCGACCATATGCGCCACTCACGCCGAAGACAATGCCCTGGATCCGACAGCGCAGTTACCCGATTTCAGGCTCGAATCTCCACGATCCAATGCCCGGCAAGCCCCGTCAGTCGAAACCGATCATATTGAAACCTTACCGAGCAAGGGCTAATTCGCGGTCTGAAAGACCATTGATTCGGATATCACGCTCACCGCTCCGGCTGCAGGTCAGTGCTGGCGGCAAGCGGACATGATCCGACGGCCAACCGCTTGAGCTTCATATCAAACTGACCTACAAAGGCGTCATGGTTCAAAACCGCCCAATAGCTTGAATCTCGGATATACCAATGCTCCGACGCCAGCAGAACATCGCAGCACAATATCTATGCAGGCCTGATCAAGCATAATGGACCAAAACGGCTACCAAAGTTCTGTTTCCCCGGGGTGAGGAGAATGCACGCCCCCTCCACCTCATGGGCTCGTTGAAAATCAGTTATGTTGGCCGCGCCAATGAATGTGCGCCGCCCAGGGCAACACCAATGCCCTTTGCAGTCCATGAATGATACCTGCAAAGACGCGCAGATGCCTGACAAGAAGTCTGCAAGATGCGCATCCTGACCTTGAATCCCCCGGCCGCATGGCTCACCAACCGCAGAGCGACCCGCCAGCCGCACTGGGGTGTGACATGTAGACTGCCAGATTGGAACCGCGTAATAAATGCCCCAACATGCGAATAGCCGACGGCGATTTATTTGGCACTATTGCCCGTCGTTTTTTTAGTACCGGCATACCCATCAAAAACGTCGCCAATGGAGTCCGTTCCGGACTGAGAACGCCAGCCTTTGATCATGCCCGTAAACCCGGACCTGACCGGAAATACCGGCGAGGAAGTGCGACATCCCTTTAACCTGCACTAGCCGTGCCGCGGCTGGCGTTGATTCTGTCGCCTGGATCGGCCTCCATGCTCGTCGCAGTGATAAAGCGAACCTGGCCCCAAGACGCCCTGATGACTACGCACGGCCCGCAAACCGCAAAGGCGCTCAGGCCCTTGGGGCGTCGTTTCTGGGCCTCTGGAATGGTCTGGATGTTCTCTTTCCCCGCCCGAAATCGCGCCTCGCAGGCCCCTGTTGCTCTTGCAGTTACGCGTTAGCGCTGCGCCCTGCCTTTTATGGTGTTGCGCTGTCGTGGCCACGCGCTATCGCCGGCATGCCGGCAGGGTAGCAGCATGTGAAATTTGCCCAGATCCTGTAGGCGCTGCGACGCCGCGTAGCCTTATCTCGCTGCTGAATGCCTTTTTTTCTACGCGCGAATGGACGCAATCGCGCTATACCACAATGCTCCCGCTGTTGAACGGCAAACTTGGTCAAGCCGGTCGCTTGCGCTGACCACCCTGCTCTCAACCGCCTGGGGAGGTTGCGCGCCGCAGCTGTAACGGATCGCTGCAAGCCTGGCTATGGGATTCGCATGCTGGTGTAAGTAAAGGCTGGGTACCATCCCAACGTTTGCCTGCATCTGCCAATCAACCGCCAACCAAGCCGTCCTTGCCTGTAAGCTCGAACTATCCATCGCACTACGCGATCCATTGCCGCAACCGCGGCCATACCTGTCCACAGGGCTTATCGGCAACGTATCTGGCCTGCGAATGAATGCCACCATGGGCGGGGTGCATTACGGGCGGTATCAGCACCATTCTGGTGTCGGCGGTAGTTGGCGGCGGCCCGGGCTGGCCGCCAGATGCGGCACTGATCTGGGCACCCAAACCGATCCGTTCTCGCATTACTGACAAAACGCTCCAGCGTGGTAACGCAGCCCGCCGGTGGCGGCCCATGACGCGGGTGCGGCATCCCTCAGTCGATACTTGCAAAACGCCTGGCCTCGCTAGCGGTCACCGAAAAAACCGGACCGTCTTTGCCCTCGCCGCTTGATAATCGCCTTTTGATGGTGCCGGTGGTGTTGATTCGTCTGCAGGCTAATTCGGTACTGCGCCTTTTCTGATTGGCTGAACCTGCTCTGCGCCACGCGTGGCCCGGTACTCTATGGGGCTGTGGCGCCGGATGACCACAATAGCGGCACGGGCAGCTGTCTGGCTGGGCTGGCGGGGCGGTCCTTCCCGGTTGGTGGACAACTGGCACTTGATGCAGGGCATAATGGCAGCCTTCCCGCAGCACCACTCCTCACCCTGGCGCCGTCTTGGCCGGGCAACTGATGCATCACCCTGGTTGCCTTGTGCTGGGTTCGCCATCAAACCACGGCAGGCCCAGCTACGCCGATCCGGGGCTAGCTGTTGAACCTCTCGCCGGGCTGGATTCCACCGTACCGGCCCCGCATTGGCAGCTTCAAATACAAGAGCATACCCTGGGTAGCCGGTCGGGGCCAGATGGTTGACGTCTAGTCGACTTCCATCCCAGGGGTTCCACCAGCACCAGAGATTCGGCTGCCTTCCGGCCTGACGACAGATCGCCCGCCCCGCGCTTTTACTGTGACGTCACCACTGTGATCGAAGTAGAAACGGTCGTTTTCCTCCTTGTACGATGCCAAAGGGCCAATCTGCGTCTGCTGCAACCTGTTAGCCTTGGTTTCACAATAGGAACACATTTGTCCACAGCCTATGGAGTGCGACGGGCATCGATATCAGTGACCGCAAGTTAACTGTGCACAACTGGCCTCCAAATGTCAGCACGCTTGAGCCCCAGGTTACGGCTTGGTCAGGGTCACCAGCAGATTTTCACCCCAGCACAACTGATTCGACTCCACGCCCCACGTAGTTTCTCCGCGATAGGGCCGGCATCCCAGGCGCATGCCTCCACGTACTTGCGATCTGTTCAAGTGTGCGCCGACTCCAGCGTCACATACTGGTACACCGATTACCTGTGCGGGCCGCGCGAGCTATCGCCGAACCACGGCCAGCATACGGTATGCCGCCACTCATGCCTTCTGCAAATCCAGCTCCCCGGGCTCAACCACAGAGAGGGGCTTGCCCTGCGCTGGCTATTGGTGAATAATGGCACCCTCCAACGAAGATCTGTGCCGTCACGGCGGGGGTCCAATCTGTAAAACGTCCGCCCGTGCGCATTGGCAACAGTGAGGTCGGCAACGATCCTGACGAAATCCCTCAAAAAAGCGCATAACCATCTGTTTACAAGCCTAATAACTATTTCAATCTGCGTGCAGACGATGCGTTCTCCGTATTCCCACACCCAGTAGCCAAAAGCCGCGGCAATAAAAGCATGTGCAATAACGACTGCGGCCGCAAGGCGATCGCTTGGTTGCCACTTTACTGCTTTCGAGCGACTCGCTTCTACACATTCGATGGCGTCAGCTTGATACAAGGACGATGCCAGCGGGACAACGATACAGTCCGATCAAGATACCCAGAATCGTAGAAGTCCGGAATGAGATCAATTGGAGCTCATGCGTCGCTGCATTGCGAGGCGCAAGCACCAACGACTCCTGGGGATTCGAGTCCCCGCGCCAACAAATCATACCGTCAGCGCATCAAGCTGAATGCGTTGTGCGCAGCTCGCAGCCTGCCAAAGGTCACGTAGACATCTAAACTCTCCTTGCGCAATTGGCATTTACTCGCACTCTTCAGGGATGATCAGCGAGACAATAGCGGGGCTATTTAGCCAGCCTTGTTTGTATTGTTTCAAACTGACCCTGAGACACTTTTTCACCTCATAAGTGCGATTCTGATCGTGAGGAACTGGTCGGTCGTCCTAGCCGCTGCCACCGCTCTCCGAGGTCGGGAGATCCCGCTGCTGCAGGCCGCGAGATGTTTGCCAAATCCGTTAGGGCCGCACCAAAGCTTCCCCCGGTGTTCGGCGTCGCTATCCTCGCCCAGCTGGAAGGCGGTCGACTGTCCGCTTCAGCGTTCTGTCGCGTGGCCCCTGTGTTAACGGCCTGGCCTCGCGGCAACTTCTTTCAAGTTTTCAGCGTGATCCTGACTGCCTCATAGCGCTGGGTTTATTTGGTCGCGAGTGTCCCTAGCGTGTCGCGGTCCTGTTCGCTGGAGCGAGCTGCTGCCCAGCGAATCCACCTACCTCTCCAGCCCTGACTGGGTCCCCTGAACTGGTCCCGTCATGACGGCGCATCTCGCAATCTTCCTGCTGTATGCCCTCGTAAATGGCTGCGGAATATCGCGGCTTTTCCTTGCGTCACTTTGACGGTTGGCAGTGGTCCCACTGAGTTTCTCCTGACTTGCCTCCTAGTTGACGTGAGTGAGGCCGCCGTGCTGTTCCTGTTGCAGAGCTGGGCCTGGCAATCGCTTCGTTGCGAAGCGCTCATTGGCCTTCTCCAGCCCGCAGCGTTTGCCTCTTCAGTGACCTCGCAACCGCTGCCGCACCTCTTCAAAGCTCGGTCCCCATGGCTGTTCCATGCGCGTGCCGCTTCGCGCTCCACTGCGTAAATACGTCAATCGGCCGCGTATTGAGCCTCGCCTATGCAGGGCTTTCCACGCGGCCACCAATCAGCCGGGAGTCCGTTCAGATCCGCTTGCGGCTGTCGCTTGCCCTGTTTCCCAAAGTTCAGCATTGGCCGAGAGTGCTTGCCGACTGCCGGTACCGACGCCTCCGATCGCAACCACGGTCGACAGTGGGCTCGTCACCGCGTTGGCGGACAGCGCGTTGCGCAGTCGTGGCGACATCCTGGTAGGTAATTCCGGCGCGGGCCAATGACATCCTCATTTTTATCATATAAGTGAATAGTAATATTACGTTATTTATGAGATAATTACAAAGTTAAATTTAACGAACCATATACGCACGTTACAAGCGAAATTAACGTGCGTTAGAGTGTGGTCTGCTCTATCTGCCCTGGTAACAACCGGCTAACAGCCACCGGCTCTTGAGAGCAACCCTCGAATCGGAGTGATCATGGATACCAAAACCACCACCAGGTCCACAATTACTAATACGAAACCAGACCCTGTTAGCCGATCGGCTAATCGTACATCCACATGGCCCCATCGGACACACGCCCGAACCTACCGTGCGGGCATTCGAAAGCTTGATCGCTGGCGGACGTCTAAACCGACACAAGCTCCGGCGACCTTGCGGCCTAACCTGTCCTCGACCCAGGCAGTCGGCTAATCCTCGCACAAACGCTGGATGTCCTACCTACGCCCTGGGGCCTGGCAACCAAGACTCAGGATTGCGTGAAATCCCGCTCGGACCCCTGCGTGCGCAAAACGTTTGAAGGATCGTCGCGTCCCATGTCGGCCTGAAACGGCAATGCCCGGGCGCTGCGCCGAACACATTGCGTCCTTTCCTGCAAACACTCAGAAAGCAGCCTGACTCGCTCAAGAAAGCAAATCGCGACTGGGCCCTGCCTGCATCGGTCCGGTTTTTTTTGGGCGGTCGCCGCAGTGAGTTGTGACTATTGAAAGTGAGGATTGTCGTGGGAGCCGGAAGGGCTTGTGGGACTCTTGCGCGCTCGAAACGGATCCTCTAACGGTGAGGGGCTAAAGCGGGCCCTGCTCGGGCACACGGCCGTCTTGCCCGCCCAGTGCCCTCGAAACTGTGCCTAAAGCGCGCGGGCATTCACGAAGGACCGTCCTTTTCGACGCCCGTCCCAATGCTTGGGATCGGTTGCCAACCCCAACCCCTCAGCGGGGTCAGTGAACCGTAATCCGACAGGCGCTCGGAAACCTGCGACCAGTGGACTCGTGCCGACCCTGAGCAGCATCACAGCTTCGGCGCGGTTTATCCACCCCGCCCGCGGAGAAGGTGACTTTGCGCAGGTCAAAGCGTCCAGGGCGGCTGGAAGCATGACGGGGAACGTGTGCGGGGCCTACACTCGAGGAAGGGCAGCAGTTTACCGGACAAGCCGCAAGCCACCCCTGCGGCCAAAGTTCTAGCCTGAATGCGAGGGTCTCCGATTAATGTTAGTAGACGTGGTTGCTACCCATCCTGAGAGAACGTTCCAACAATTGGACAGGTATGGGACTATCAAGTCCATGCCACAAGTGCAATGCTTATCCGTGTTGATACGATCGCGGTAAATGACCGGGCGGCTGGAGGGTTCTGGGAACGACCGCGACAATCGCGAGCATACAAGTTAGCCCAATGACCAACTGAAGAACACTGCACGCGCGTATCGCCTGCCAATTCTAACCGCTCGTTAAGCCTGCTGGATACCGGTTTTGCTGTTTTAAATCGAGTAAACAGCGCGATGTGGCTTTCAATAATCCCCAAGACACCGGGTAATGAAAGGGCAACCGACCGAATACCAATGTTGCCCGGTCCATCAGTCCACCCGCGTATTTACCCGCACAGAGCCACGATGGCCAATACAGATGGTGAGGCCGCATCGCAACACGTGGAAATGAGGCCGCACGGCGGTTGTGTCGTGATGGCATGAAAAGTGGTGTGCATCGTCTTCCCTGGTGGCATGACTGTGGTCAATGTGGTGCCAAGCAATTTATGCCGACACGCCGGTTTGACGTTATCAGTCCCGAATACGCTACGAAAATAGCGCCGTGAACGAAATCGTGACCGATGGATAAAGCGACTCAATTCTCTCAACCACCAATGAAGAGAGGCGAAGCCGACAAGGAGTACGGCGCCCGTGAACCCTCCCAGCGCTTCATTATGCCGGTAACCGAAACTGGACCGCGAGCTTCGATGCGTTTTGATTCGGCAACCCCGTTGGGCGAATCACACCGCGATTTAGAGCCGGAAACACCTGTGGGGCGCGTATCCGTGGGTGGCGCGTCTTTTTAATTTGGCCCAGTAGAATGTGAACGAAGCAATCACGACAAAGTCCATGCTCGTGAGCTATTCCGAGGCACCAAGCGCATTTGACATTATAAGGCCAGTTTTAACGGGACCGATCTCGCGATCACTTCTGCTGACCCATCGCCGATTCCGATATACCAAGACGTCCCGCAGTGTTCAATCATAGCCGGCCTGCGCTGGGCTTGGGCTGAGCAGGTCCCGCGATCGATAAGTGAGCCGCTTGGCAATAGGCCCACAAGTGGAATGGCGCGCTCCCGTGCGACAATAGCCGAGAACCGGGTCCGCGGATAATTGCACAAGCCGCTTGGCAAAAGCCGTCGATACTCCTCAGGCGTACTCCCGGTTCGACTGGAATTTCCGTAACCGACTCCAGTGTCCCAGGGACTCTGCCTGTTTTTCAGCGGTTTGGTATCAGGCTGGTCGTACCTTTCATTTCCGAGCTCTGCTGGCATAATCGGCGAAACCCGCGTTTGCAGTTGTTTCACTATTCGTCCATACCAGTTGCGCCGTTACAGCTAAAGCGCTCTCCAAGTTGTTTGATATCCATCGAATATCTCTTTAATTCAGGGAACTTCTGAATAATTATGTCAGCTCATAGCGGCCTGGTTTATCCAAAAAGAGACCGGCGAAATTGCCAGCAAGGATCGCTATCCCGCCAGGGCACGATCGAGGCCGGCTCAGTACTTCAATGCTCAGATGCTGCCGCCATTGGGTAACATATCACTGGGCTTACAAACGTCACGGTTGCTTTCCGCATGCCAGAAATTTGCAGGCACGCAACATCGCATACCAGTTTTGGGGTCGGGCAAGTTAAGATTATTCATGAGATCCGGGGCCGTACTCTGGCTTCCGATTGGCCCGCCCAGACGTTGGTTTGTAACTGCTCTCTCTCGGTAGATAGGAAGGAGCTCAGCATTCCTTTGTAGTTCATGCGCTGGATAAAACCAACGTAAATCGTCAGTAAGCGAACAGTTTGTTAACGATAGAATCGTAGCTCTTTCGCGGTGGGTCGCCGCCCGGAAACTCAGTCCGGTGCACTACCGCGAATTCAATAACACAATCGCCAGTGAAATACCGCCTTCCTGGTCGCCCATTCCAAGTAAAAACGAAGGATTCATCAGTGTGAACCCGGAAAGTGTAAATGGGCTTCCAACCTGAATGCGTCAAGAATCCGAATCGATCACCTTCCGAAATCAATGTTTCCTGATACGCATTCCGCGTTAGTAAATTCACCCATGATGGTGACGCATGTGGTGGCCGTCACGCATATCAACAAGCAGTGACGTTGGTCCACATGAGTGTGGTATTCAATCCGCTCCGGACACAGCTTAAGATCAAGTCTGAGTTAATTAACCAAGATAGGACTCTCGTCGACTCTTTACGGGGTCCGATGATGAGCGCTCTCGACCCGGCCGGACGCACTGAGAATAGTGTAGGTGCTGGAATGTTTTGTTCGAAGAACTGACCGGAACAGCAAGAATTCAACACTTGCCGAAAAACGCTAAATAGATATAAGGGTGTAACTAAATGTAATAATAGCAAAAGGTAGCTGTCAATCGCAGGGCGAGTGGGGCCAATGCCTAGTGGTCCTCGCCCTTCGGGAGCCCTGCTTTTTTGTTGTGGGGGGGAGTAGCGGTACCTCCTTCAGCCCGTAATTTTTGTGTACGCCTCGTCACTGGACTGGTCCTGTTTCTTAATCAGGTAAAAGCCGCAGTTTCACGCCCATCCTGGGAGCGATTGGTGAATTAATGGGCAATTCAACATGCCACGCTGAGCGCAAAGCATTCCTGCACTACCGTCCAGCGCACGCCGATCGCGCAAGGCTTGAAATTTCGCCCGCACCTGGCTTCAGTTTTGCTCGCCCAATACCTCGGCTTCAATCGCATGGGTACCGTCCTGCAGGTCGCAGCTCCCGAAAATTTTCCATCAGACCTGAACCCCAGCCACTCGCGCCGTGTCGATCAAGGCAGGCGGCCAACGCCATGATCGTTCGTAATGGTCGATGCGTCTCCATAGGGCTGTTCAGGCTCTGCCACTAACCCCGCGCTGGTAATAGCGATGGTTTCCACCTACGCGGCTTTGCCAGGCTCCAATGGTCATATGAGTGTTGTTTTTTTGGACATAGGGGTTTGAGTTCCGTAGCTGACTACGGGAGTAACCTACCTTTCATCACTCCATTTTTAAGAAAGGAGCCATCGTAATGTCAGAAGCCAAATCCGGTGCGCGGTTCGCTGATCGCAGGAGGATTGCCGCTGCTCTGGCGTCTGCCGTTGTTGTCTTGGGCCCCTGCTTTGACACGTTTGGCCATTTCCGGTGCCCTGCGATCGGCAAAGCACTGGCCGCCCTGGAACCCTAGTCGGCCCTGTTCATTCGTGCGGCAACTGGTGGCGATGGTCTTGCCTGGCGCGGATATATTCGCCTGTCGGGCCTGCCAGCCGGGCCATTGTTGCGCGTACCGCAAGTGCGCAGCGGCCTACAGGGTCGTTTTTTCTGATTCCGTCCGCGCTGCTGCATTCTGACTGCGTTGGCCTTTCCCCTTCGTCTTACCGCTGTGTGTACTGAACCTGAAATCCACTATGTTGACTGAAGGCCACACAACCATGAAAAAGTCCCTGATGCTTGCCGGTAACTGTTTTACGCTGTTCAGCTGCCTGCCCTGGCTGCCAACAAACGGTTGACCTTGTCCGTTCCAGGCATGAACCTGTTCGGTCCTGCCGATTACGGTTAAAGCTGGGCCTAAAGCCGGGATCCGAACGGCGTGAGCTGCTGTTGAATGTCCGATCATAGGAACGATGATGCGA